>Ga0255755_1003774_pt1 | contig 11384 bp, 10 predicted proteins | sample 011ome_18_FD_179955 | JGI IMG/M metagenome (GOLD analysis project Ga0255755, IMG submission 179955) | Coastal salt marsh microbial communities from the Groves Creek Marsh, Skidaway Island, Georgia - 011501BT metaG (version 2) | ecosystem: Environmental > Aquatic > Marine > Intertidal zone > Salt...
CTGCCAACCATTCCACCGCTGATCAGCCCCAGCTCTCGTCCCAGCATCTCAAGCTCATAAAGCTCCGCTAGCTTAGCGCTGCGCTCTTCGCGTATAGCCCGCGTTTCATTGCCGTGGTTAGTGTTGGCTGCTATCTGCCGTGCTTTGCTTTGGGGTGCCCTGATCGTCCAGTAACCGCTTGATCTGCATATTCAAGGCCTCTGTGTGGTGGAACGGTCTGTATTGTAACCCCGCGTGTCAACCAGACTCAGACCCCACCCCTAAAACCTCAAAATGACCATAATCAGACCCCACCCCCGGGGGCACCCCCACTTGCTCAGAAAGGTTCCATATGGCGGTTATACATATTATTTTGCGTAGTAGGGGCGGCACAGAGGATTTGCCTCCGTATTAAACCAATGTAATCATCGGTTAACCTCTGAGGAATGCTGATGGACTTTGACAGACTACTTAATATCGTTGGCCAAGCAGCAATTGTTGCGTCTTTGGCCTTTGTTGGTTTCCAGATGCAGCAGGATCAGGATATTTCAGAGTCTGAAATCCTAGCATTTGAAGCGGGGCTGGAGCTGTCTTTTTCTGAGCTTGTCTCCCAATATCCACTCGCATGGATGAAGGGACTGGCAGGTGACGATTTAACTGATGCAGAGTATGTCCAATTCGATGCGATGGCTTATACCATGTTCAGAATGCATGCGAATCGAAGTCGCCGTGGACTTGTTTTTTCTGGAAGAACAGTGGGGTCTACCGGAGATAACTATGATAAAGAAAGCTTTGCCTACTTTATCCACGAGAACAAAGGCTATAAAGCTTGGTATGAAAAGATGCTTCGAGGCCGCGTTGAAAGAGATGTTGCTTATGGAAGATCGGGGGAACTATGTTGCTACCCAGCTGAATTAACAGAATACCTCGAGCTCCTAGAGAGGAAGTACCCAGACCTTGACCAAAAGGCTGAGCGGCGGCTCCAGACCTACTAGGGCAAGACGCCCTAAAGGTTAACCGACACGACTGGGGTTATTGGAGGCCATCCCCCTAAAACCTCAAAATGGCCCTAACCAGACCCCACCCCCGGGGGTAGCCCCACTTGCTCAGAAAGGTTCCCTATTTTGCTAGTAAATAGTAATTTTGACAAAAGATTAGGTATTCAGGAAAGGATACATGGCGTTGAATTTTTTCGAGAAAGCTAGCCGAGCATTGCGGCTCACGGCATCTGATAGGCTTATTCATGCTGAAAGCAATCTAATGCTTTATGAATTTGTCGCCCGAAGACTCGACTCAGGTGTTTTCGACCTTGGGGTCTGGGCTATGGCGATGGAAAAAGCTAAGGGGGACGAGGACCGAGCGAAAGGAATTTATATTGGATTGTCAGTCAAACGTCTTAAGAGAGAGATAGCGGCTGGAGTAGGCATAGCGAAAGAATTTAAGAAATTCGAGGAAGCGATGGCTCGGGAAATAGCTTTACAAAGAGAGCTTCAAAAAGAAATTGATAAGCTTGAAGATCATCGACATACACTGGAATTAAAAATAGAGAGTTCCGCTGGGGGAAGAAAATTCTGGGGGGCTCTAATAATTTTTGGAATTGCATTGCTTCCGTTTAGTGGATCAGGAATGGTTATTAGTGTACTAGCCAGTATGATATGGATGTTATCAAAAATTAATTCTACAAGATCGAATTCCGCACACATGAAGGCGTCAAGAAATTTAGAAATGAAACGAGATGAATTGAGAAATATTCAGGGGGATCGATTGATTACGTCTCGGGGAATGCTCGAAATTGAGTCGGACTTGTCGCGTTACTGATTAACTCGTATGGGGTCATATCAAGCAACCAAGCCATTCGGATAACCGCGCCAACTACTAAACAGGTTTTCGTAATCGATATCCAAATTAAAGACATCCTACAAAGCGGTGCAGACATCATCGTCTTCTCTGCCCACCCGAGTCTTTTAGCTGGGAGCGGTGTCGTCGTTGCAGTGCCCAGAGTAAGCTTAATAGGTCTACATTCTGAAGTTTCAGCGCTTCGCCCGTTTTCTGCCAACCATTTTCCCGCTGATCAGCCCCAGCTCTCGTCCCAGCATCTCAAGCTCATAAAGCTCCGCTAGCTTAGCGCTGCGCTCTTCTCGTTTAGCCCGTGTTTCATTGCCGTGCTTGGTGTTGGCTGCTATCTGACGGGCTTTGCCTTGGGGTACCCTGATAGTCTAGTAACCGCTTGATCCGTATATTCAGCCCCTCTATGGAGTGCTAAAGCCCATATTGTAACCCCGCGTGTCAAGCGGACTCAGACCCCACTCCCTAACAACCTCAAAATGGCCTTATCTAGACCCCACCGCTGGGTGTACCCCACGTGCTCAGAAGGGTTTCCTATTTTGCTAGTACATACTATCCTGGGCGAGCGATTGGATTTTCCAGGAAAGGGCTATGAGACTACTGATTAGTTTATTCTTCACCATACTACTCGTTGGGTTTGCAGGGAGTTCTTATGGGCAGGATTTTGAGGAAGCGAAACGGTTGGCAGAAGAGGGTGACTCGAATTATCAGGTATATCTAGGAATAATGTATGCCCGAGGAGACGGCGTTCCCCAAAGTGATGAGGATGCAGTTAAGTGGTACCTTCTTGCAGCTGCGCAGGGTAACCCAGGCGCACAGATTAACCTCGCTGTTATGTATGAAACGGGGCGCGGAGTTACTAAAAACGAGTTAGAGGCAGTTAGGTTATATCGTTTAGCAGCGGATAATGGAATTGCTTCAGCACAATTTAATATGGGAAGAGTTTACTCTTTCGGCATAGGCGTAACTAAGAATCCTGTGGAGGCTTTCCGGTATTATAAAAAAGCATCTGAACAAGGCCATGCGGGGGCACAATTTAATCTTGGTCAAGCTTATAGCAACGACGATGGCGTTTTTGACAACTATTACGAAGCGGTAAAATGGTTCAAGGAATCTGCAGACCAGGGCTTCGCGAATGCTCAACACCAGTTAGGCTGGATGCACGATAATGGACTCGGCGTGTCTGAAGATGGAAACGAAGCCTTCCGCTGGTATCTTGCTGCAGCTAATCAAGGGCTAGCGGCTTCTCAAAAAAAAATAGGCGACATGTATAAGTTTGGCCGAGGCGTAAAGAAGGACGCTTCCGAGGCCATTCGGTGGTTACAGCTTTCTGCTAATCAAGGTTATAAAGAAGCACAATTTGAACTTGGGACAATGTACGACGAAGCCGAAGGCGTCCCAGAGAATGATATAGAAGCAGTTAAATGGTATCGATTGGCAGCGAAGCAAGGTCACGGCCAAGCACAGACGTTTTTAGGAGTAATGTACTTTATGGGAAAAGGGGTAACTCAAAATGATTTGAGAGCCTATATTTGGTGGACTATTGCAGCATTTAATAAGGAAGCTAATGCAACCGAACTCCAGCAATTAGCAGCTGCAAAACTTAGCAGCGAGCAGATAAGCGTTGGTCAAACAATATCAAGTGCATGCCTTTCCTCGAGTTATGATAATTGTGAATAAATAGTGAAAGATTTTCCCCTAGAGAATAACAATGAAAAACATACTGTTTTTAGTCGCTTTGGTTATGTCGCCTGCTTTTGCTGAGGAAGAAGCTAATGACTGTGGTGCAAACGATTTCGCCTTACAAATTCTAGGCTCTGGTGGTCCTTTCGGTAATGGGAGGGCGTCAGCAGGCTATTTATTGTGGATAGACGGTCAAAGCAGAGTCATGATCGATGCGGGCGGCGGTACCTTTGCACATTTTCATGAGGCTGGAGCAAATATAGCGGACCTTCAACTGTTGGCTATCAGTCATTTCCATCCCGATCATTCCGCAGAATTACCTGCGTTACTGTGGCCTCAGACCGGCCCATTGAAGGTTGTTGGCCCCTCGGGTGACAAAGCATTTCCCTCTGTCGCGGAGTTCATTGATGGACTCTTTGGTATTGACGGCGTATTTCGGGTTTTAAACGACAGATTTCAGTTCGAAACAATCGAAGTGGGCATTAATGGAGACGCCGTAGAGATCCTAAATGAAAGGGCTGTTGTTGTTAAATCGCTCGGGGTTCCTCATGGTGATGTCCCTGCACTAGGTTTTCGGGTAGACGTCGGCGGCCGAAGTGTAGCGTTTAGCAGCGATCAAAATGGCTCCGATCCCAGATTCATAGACTTCGTAGAGGATGTGGATTTGCTAGTAGTCCATTTTGCAGGCAATGAAGATGGGTCGGGAAGGGCTGATCTTCATGCTAAGCCAAGCGTCTGGGGAAAGATTGCTAACGAAGCGAAAGTCGGTCGCTTGATATTGAGCCACCTCTCGATCAATCAAAATTTCGAATCTAATTTGGTTGCGTTAGAAGAGGTTTACTCTGGACCGCTCACAATAGCTGAAGACCTTATGTGTATGTCGGTCGAGTAAATCGATAAATTTTGAACTCTAAAATCGATATTCAAGTTAGAGATATCCTGCAAAGCGAAGCGGATATTATCGTCTTCTCTGCCCACCCAAGTCTTCTAGCGGGTAGCGGTGTCTCGGGCATAGTGCATAAGGCAGCCGGCCCGGAGCTTGAGTTGTTCGCCAAATCACTTGGGCCAATATCACCGGGAGAGTCGGTCATTACTCCAGCATTCAATCTCCCTTCCAAGTACATAATCCACGCTGTTTGTCCCCGATACATCTACCGTACGTCTGAAGAGGAGTACCTCTTAGCTATGGCTTATAGGTCGGCACTATCATTCAAAGACAAGGTTTCAGACGCGTCTAGTATCGCCTTTGTGTCGCTAGGCACTGGAGTCTATCGCTGGCCTTTAGAAGTCGCGGCTAAGATTGCTGTAACTGAGTTGAGTAAGAGCGAATTTGAATTGACTATGTTGTGTGTTTCGGATCGCCAAACTAAAGAAGCTTATGAACAAGCATATAGGGATATTCTTTGTTGTGATTAGTAAAGGATTTGGCCATGCCTATGGAACTACTCAAATATAATCAGCTAGTCATGAAAGAAGGAGGCAAACACCTTCAAAAGGGTATGAATTTTGGTATTCAAGGTTCTTATTCAATAGTTTTGATGTCCGTTGAGAAAAATGCTCCTTATGCAGATGAAATGCTCGATGATGGCGTGATCAAATACGAAGGCCATGACGCTAGGGTTTCTATTTACGAAAAAAAGAACGTAGATCAGCCCATGGCGAATAACACTGGCACCCTGACCGAGAATGGCAAGTTCTATCAAGCTGTAGAAAATTACAAGAACGGCGATCGGGAACCGGCAAAAATCAAAGTGTACAGAAAGCTTAGAAAAGGCATCTGGGTTGATATGGGATTTTATGATCTGATAGACGCCTTCACTGAGCACGACGGCAAAAGAACCGTGTTTAAGTTTTTATTGAAACCTAATTTTGAAGACTTCGACCCTGATATCGCTGAAAGCGTTGACCTTGCGCATAATCGATATATACCCGGCAGCGTCATGCAGGAAGTATTCATGAGAGACGGAGGAAAGTGCGTAGAATGCGGGGCGGAGGATAATTTGCACTATGATCATAAAATTCCATTCTCTAAAGGTGGTTCCTCAAAAGATTCAAGGAATATCCAAATACTCTGCGCTCGCCATAATTTAAGTAAGGGCAACAAGTTTACATATTAATGAAGACTGCATTCGATCAACTTATAAGCACCTTCTCCTCCAGCGGGAAAGAGTTCGAAGTGCTATGCAAATGGATACTAGAGACTGATCCGGTCTACGCAAGTAAGCTCGTTGACGTGTGGATGTGGGCAGACTGGCCTAACAGATGGGCTGACCAAGATTTAGGCATTGATTTAATAGCCAGAGATACAGAAGGCAAGATTTGGGCTATACAGGCTAAAAACTACAACCCAGATTACTATGTTACTAAAGAAGATATTGATTCTTTTATCAGCGAGTCAGATAACGACCAGATTGATTGCAGATTACTAATTGCGACAACAGAGAATATCGGTCCCAATGCAAAAAAGGTAATCGATAGATCAGCTAGCGTTCGATCGTTTAGTTGTTTGATGCTTGATGAGCTGAAAAGGCTGCCTATTGTATGGCCGAAGTCGATAAATGATCTATCTGGTGGCGGGATAGCTAAAAAGTACACACCCAAACCTCACCAACAAAAAGCTATAAGCGATGTAATAGAAGGATTCAAAACCCACGATAGAGGCCAGATGATTATGGCCTGCGGTACTGGTAAGACACTTGCAGGTTTATGGATAGCCGAAGCACTTGAAGCGCAGAACACGTTAGTTTTATTCCCATCTTTGCTGCTTCTGTCCAGCACACTTAAAGACTGGCTCACTCATAGCGAAGAGCAATTCAGCTTTCTGCCCGTATGCTCTGACGGAACTGTTATTAAGAAAGCGGATGATTCGATTAACTTAAAGACATCTGACCTGTCCTTCCCATCTACAACTAATGAAGCAGAAATCGCTGAGTTCCTAAAAAGAGATGGCAAGAAGGTGATTTTCTCTACCTATCAATCCTGTCGTCAGATTGCTGCGGCCTTTCGTATTGCAGACTTAAAACCATTAGACCTCGTTATTGCTGACGAAGCACATCGATGTGCTGGTAAAGCCGGCGCGGATTACACCACAGCACTGGATGATAAAGAGATACCAGCATCTAAACGTCTGTTCATGACGGCCACACCCAAAATATATAAAACGCATATTAAGAAGGCAGCAGCTGAATCAGGTGTCGAAGTGCTTTCAATGGATGATGAGGACCTATTCGGCCCGGTCATTCACAAACTCTCATTTGGAGAAGCGATAGACCAAAAATTACTGAGTGACTATCAGGTCGTTGTAGTCGGGGTAGATGACGCGCTTTGCGCTGAGATGATTTCGGAAAGGCAGCTGATACAAACCGAGAATGAGATAGAGACGGATGCGCAGTCCTTTGCCAATCACATAGGGCTTGCTAAAGCGATAAAAAGCTATGATCTGAGACGCGTTATTACATTCCACTCAAAAGTTAAATCTGCGAGTGCATTCCAGCAGGATTTTGCGGAAGTTGTTGATTGGATGCCAGAGGCGAGCAGGCCTAGTGGTAGCTTTATAACTAATTATGTCTCTGGCGAAATGAGCACAAGCGTGCGGAATCAAAACTTAAGGAGATTAGGTGAGCTGGAGAACGGAGAGAGAGCCATCCTTTCTAATGCTCGGTGTCTATCGGAAGGTGTGGATGTGCCTGCACTTGATGGTGTCGCATTTATTGATCCTCGTAATTCTGAGATTGACATTGTCCAAGCCGTTGGCAGAGCAATAAGACTTTCAAGTAGTAAGACTGTTGGGACTATTGTCATTCCGGTGTTTATAGCAGAGCACGAAGACCCTGATGAAGTGCTTTACGATTCAGTATTTAAAAAGATATGGGCTGTAGTTAATGCGCTGCGTTCACATGATGAAGGGCTGGGAATTGAATTTGATATCCTGCGCCAGCAGTTAGGCAAAAGAGGCAGTGTAGGCAAGGCTAGTAAAATACACTTCGATCTCCCAACCACAATCTCTGTCGAGTTCGAGGAAGCACTCAGTGTAAAACTCATTGAATCAACGACGGCGTCTTGGGAGTTTTGGTTTGGGCTGTTGGAAGCCTACAAAGAAGAATATGATGATTGCCTTGTGGAATTACGCTCTAAATATAAAGGTTATTTGTTGGGCTATTGGGTTAGCCGTCAAAGAAAAGATTACAAAAAAGGTGAATTAGCCCTACAAAGGGTGCAGCGCCTTGATGAACTTGAGTTTGTATGGGACAAGTATGCGGCACAGTGGGAGGAAGGTTTCGCCTATCTTAAAACCTATAAAGATGAAAATGAAAATTGCTCGCCAAGCCAAAAATATGAGACCTCTAATGGTTTTAAATTAGGAACTTGGGTTAGCAACCAGAGAGCTGTCAAAGAAAAATTAACGCCAGAAAAGATACAGCGTCTTGATCAATTAGGTTTTATTTGGGATGAAAAGATACAGCGTTGGGAAGAAGGATTTGCTTATCTTAAAGCCTATATAGAAGAAAACAGAAATTGCCTGCCAAGCCAGAATTACAAAACTTCTGATGGTTACAAGTTGGGGGCATGGGTTGCGGATCAAAGAACAAATAGCAGGAAAAAATCTCTATCTCCCGAAAGAATGGCACGTCTCAACGCTGTTGGATTTATTTGGAATCAACTATCGGCAAATTGGGAAGAAGGGTTTGCTCATCTAAAAGCATATGAGGAAGAACATAAGAATTGCATAATATCTTCGAGATTCAAAACTTCAAATGGCTTTGCTTTAGGGAATTGGGTTGGCCACCAGAAAAGAGAGAAAATAACATCAGAACAAGTTCGACGCCTCGATGATTTAGGTTTTATCTGGGATCGGCTAGATCTGCAATGGGAGGAAGCATTTTCTTATCTAAAAACTTACAAAGAAGAGCATGGTAGCTGTTCAATACTACAGGGATATAGAAACTCTTATGGTTTTGCTCTAGGTGCTTGGGTTAGCAACCAAAGGACACGAAATGAAAAAGGAAAATTAAGTAAAGAGAGAATTGAAAAGCTAAACAGTCTGAATTTTATTTGGGATATGAATTTATACAGATGGGATTTAGCCTACTCCTATTTAAGCGATTACAAGGCCCAATATGGACATAGCTCTCCAGAGGCGAGGTATAAAAGCGCTAATGGTTTCACTCTAGGAAAATGGGTTAGATTTCAGAGAAAAAATAGAGATATTTTATCCATAGACCAAATTAAACGTCTCGATGAGCTTAGTTTCGAGTGGTAACCTTTATTTTAAACTTATCTTGATACTGCCATAAATTATATAACTAGACTCACTTGAAAGGGACGAAGATAGTTAGCTCTGGTCTATACGGGCTCGTGTTCGTTTGCCCCCCTCCTTAGGTTTCCTCCCGACCATAGCGCCACTAATTAGCCCCAGCTCTCGCCCTAGCATCTCGAGCTCATAAAGCTCCGCCAACTTAGCGCTGCGCTCTTCGCGTATAGCTCGCGTTTCATTGCCGTGCTTGGTATTGGCAGCTATCTGACAGGCTTTGCCTTCAGGCGTCTTACTGCCTGTACTACGGCCACCGTGATGCTTGCACTTGGTCTTACCCTTGATTGCAGGGTTGCGACACTGTTGCTTAGTGCGCTTTGATTTAGCATTGCATCTGGTACAAGTCACACGGCCCCCAAGAGTTGTGTAATCTGACATTCTAAATACCTTCTAGGGGGTCTTAGGACCGCACTTTATGTTTCATACCCGCTACCCCTTGAGCGGGCGGTAGTTTCTTGCCGGATTATGTCGTGCACCTGACAGGCTTGAGGCCGCGTAATCATTGACGTTTGTAGACTTTGTCAGGGTTGTCGGCTTTTTTTGAAAACTTTCTCCGTACAATTATTTGAATATTTATCTTTATTTTTTATTTATTAGTAAAAGTATGACAAACCTGACAAGATGCTCTACACCCCGCGCAGTCATTGACTCTCACGTTGTCAGTCACATGACAACTACTCGACAAACCCGACACCTAAATATTCTCTGCACAAACCCACGAGATCAAATCCAAGCGCATACTGGCCAATTTAGTAATCCAGCGGTTCCCACTCAATCATGCAACCAACATGCTTTTCGAAGTCTTTTCGCGCTTGGTCAATACTGGGTAGAGCAATGCCTCGGCGTGACTTACCCCCATCTTGGAATCGTGCATCTTGAGCTGAAGGGAATATTTTTTTCAAGTCGGGTTTAAGCTTGGCGGCACTCATTGGTTTATGTCTCTCTGCGCCTTTATCAAATTCTCTTATAGCGTCTTTCAGGTCTTCTGTAGCTATTATTAGAGAGTCGTGCCAGTCCTTTGCCTTTCGTCCGTAGAATCTCGGAGATTCAGGTATCTCAGCTGCTTGTAGAACCTCATGTAGAAATCGATCAAGCCCCTCCAGACTTAGCATCTTTTGCTTTGCATGCTCTGTTGTTCTGGGACGGTCTGCAGCAGGGTTGAATTTGGAGATGTCGAGATTCAATAGGTGATAAACAAATGCCGGAATCGTATGCCCATCTGAGAAAGCCGCAAATAAAGGATCAAACTTAGCTGCGTTCTGCTTCCACGCCTCGTTTACCCTAAGAAAGAAAAAACGTCGGTCATCTCGGTCGGTAGGGGCGAAGTGTTCGTGATTTGATGCGCCAAATATTCGGTGGAATGACTGCATCGTTTTCGCAGGCTGATACTTCTCTTCAATAGTAATTCGATCTTCAGTAATCAGCGCCTTTAGCTTATCGCTACTCTTCTTGTCACCACTGAAAAGAGCCTCGTCCATCCATACCCCTAACGACTGCTCCAGTGCAGCGGCTGTGAATCGGCCGGTCACTTCTTCAATGGACTGAACCTGCCTCGTCGTATAGGGCCAGATAACCCTTATTAGTGTGTAGAAAGCGCCTTTGCCTATACCTTGCCCACCCAATAGGATAACGGCGACCATAGGCTTCTCTTCGGGCTTCTGGAGCATATGCGCAAGGTAGCAAACAAGGTAGTTATAGTTACCCAAATCACCGTCACAGATGATTTCAAACAAAAATTTCTCAATAAGTGCGAAGCTTCCGGGTACTGGCATCACTGCGTAAGGCCGCCACAGGTTTAATACCTCAGGGGGTTGGGGTCTAGGGTCAAAAGCTACTGCGTTATAGACATGGGTGTTTGTGCTCTTCATAAAGTCGAACAATAAAAAAGTAACTTCCTTGTCGTCCAATCCATGAGCTTGAGCTTCTAAATGCCTGCGAATCACAAGCTTGCCTTCCTTCTCCTTGTAGTAGCTCAGACTGAAGTAGCCTTGGCCGTGGAGCAGCCGATCAATTTGCCCTCTGCGCAGAATGTAAAACACGCCTGCTAAGTCCAGTAGTGCGAAATTATTCTGAACGTCTTGCAAAGGACTTAGTACCGAAGCAGTTGGCAGGGCAGCTAGATTACTCACACTCATCGTTGCCACCCTGCCCAGTAGTCTTCTCTGCGATCTTGGCGTAATGGTATAGGGTGCCGACCGAAATCTTTCCACCTTGCCCTTCAACACAGGGATCATAATCTCTGATCAAATTATTAAAGTCCGTGTCCGTATAACTATCAGACTGAATCGACCAATCACGAGCCAGCTCTTCTGCTCCAGTGAGACCAGTACTCAGGACCGACCAGACGATTGGAAACCAGTCGTCCCGATTACAGTCAGGTGAGATCTTAAAGAGAGTTTTTGTGATTTTTGCGAGATTATTCGGAGTGTCGTCTAGTGCCGCGGATTGAAGGGTTGCTCCCAATTTAGTTATGGGTCGAGCTGCGCGCTCTTTAACAAAACCTAAGGCATTTAAAGTCTTATCGAGCAAGGTATCAAAACAAGGCAATCTCAAACCATAAGAGTCT
>Ga0255755_1003781_pt1 | contig 11375 bp, 9 predicted proteins | sample 011ome_18_FD_179955 | JGI IMG/M metagenome (GOLD analysis project Ga0255755, IMG submission 179955) | Coastal salt marsh microbial communities from the Groves Creek Marsh, Skidaway Island, Georgia - 011501BT metaG (version 2) | ecosystem: Environmental > Aquatic > Marine > Intertidal zone > Salt...
ATTTACTCAAAAGCCATTAAAAGAGCATAATGATAAAAAGATAGTAATTGGCTGGACTGGTACGTTTTCTTCAAGAGAGTTTTTAAATATACTCATTCCTGATTTAGAAAAACTTTACAAAAAAAAGAATTTTAAACTTTTGGTAATAGGAAATTTTGAGATGCAAAATAATAATTTAGATCTTGAGGTTCTCCAATGGAATGCAAATGATGAGATTCAACAATTGCATAATTTTGATATTGGGCTCTACCCTCTTCCTTCAAATAATTGGGTATCTGGTAAAAGCGGTTTAAAAGCCTTACAATACATGGCGATCGGCATACCTGCAGTCTGCACTGCTGTAGGAAATGTTAAAAATTTTATTGAACATCGTAAAGATGGCATTCTTATTCATAATCAAGAAGACTGGATTAGCCAATTAGAAGAACTTATAGACAATACTGAGTTGAGAAATAAAATTGGAAATAATGCTAGAACTAAATTTATAATGAACTTTTCTCAAAATGCTATTTTCACAAAATATCTAGATGCAATAAAAAGTTAAATGAAAAAAATATTTATGAGCGGATGCGGAGGCATGCTAGGCGATGCATTTTATAATGTTTTCAAAGAAAATTATGAATTGAAGTGCACAGATATAGACCTTAACGCTGATTGGCTTGAATACTTAGATTTCCGCAATCTTGAGGAATACTCAAAATCTGTTAATAAATTTAAACCTGATTATCTATTCCATTTAGGCGCCTATACAGATTTGGAGTATTGTGAAGAAAATATTGAGGATACATATTCAACAAATACTATATCAGTTGAAAATGCAGTCTTTATAGCAAATAAAATTAATATACCAATACTTTATATATCTACCGCTGGAATATTTGATGGCTCAAAGGATGTGTATGATGATTGGGACCAGCCAAATCCATTGTGCCATTACGCAAGAAGCAAATATGCTGGTGAGAAATTTGTTATTCAACAGGCAAGGTTTCCAATAGTCCTTAGAGCGGGTTGGATGATGGGTGGAGGGCCAAATAAAGACAAGAAATTTGTATCTAAAGTTTTAAAACAAATTAAAGATGGAAAGAATACCTTAAACGTCGTTGACGATAAGCTAGGTACTCCAACATATACCTTTGATTTTGCAGAAAATGCGAAAATTATTCTTGAGAATCAGATTTGGGGCCTCTACAATCTTGTTTGCCAAGGCACAACAGGAAGGTATGAGGTAGCTCAAGAAATTCTTTCAATTTTAAACTTAGAGACAAAAATTCAACTTAATAAAGTAGATTCAAGCTATTTTAAAGATGAGTATTATGCCCCTCGCCCTCCTTCTGAAAGATTGATAAATAAAAAATTGCAATTAAGAGGTTTAGATAAAATGAGGGACTGGAAAGTTTGTTTGAAAGAATATTTAGAAAGCTCATACACTAATTATCTATAATGAAATTTTCTACTCAATGGCATTTGGAAAATTCTGTATGTGAGCTCGTACCAAATAAAATTGAAGATGAAAGAGGTTTCTTTTCAGAAGTCTATCAAAAAAATTCTTTTGAAGAAATTGGCATTAAAGATATTTTTGTTCAAGAAAATCATTCTTGTTCAAAGAATAAATATACGTTCAGGGGATTACATTTTCAGAGACCGCCTTTTGAACAAGCAAAGTTAATAAGGGTTTTGCGGGGAAGCATTATAGATATTGCAGTTGATCTTAGGGTAAACTCTAGATCCTATCTTCATCATCGATTAATCAACATAAGTGCTAAGAACTTTAAGCAAGTATACGTGCCGGTAGGTTTTGCGCATGGATTCCTTACCATGGAAAAGAATTGTGAAATTCTTTACAAAGTTTCTAATCCATATGATCAATCAAGCGATGTTTCAGTCTCAATTCTTGATAATGAATTGGGAATTAAATTACCCTGCACAATAGATCAAATGACACTTTCCGATAAGGATAGAAACGGACAATCAGTTAAATCATTGGGAGAAATATTTTTTGTATGAAGATTTTAATAACTGGCGGCCTTGGTTTTATTGGATCTGCTTTAGTAAGAAAGATTATTGATACCTCCAACTATCAAATTCTCAATCTTGATTCGCTTACTTATGCTGCGATGCCTGAAGCACTTGAAAATAGAGACATTGAAGAAAGATACAATTTTAAAGAGGTTGACATTGCTGACTATAATAAAGTTAAAGAGGCAATTAACCAATATAAACCAAATAAGATATTTCATCTTGCTGCTGAGAGTCATGTAGACAGATCAATTGAAGATCCATCATCATTTATCAAAACTAATATCATAGGGACTTTTAATATTCTTCAAGTAGTAAAAGATGCTCTAGTAAGTCTTCCAGATGATTTCACGCTTGTTCACGTATCAACAGATGAAGTCTTTGGAACCCTATCATTTGAAGATGAGGCTTTTACCGAGAACTCTCCTTACGAACCAAATTCACCTTACTCTGCATCAAAGGCAAGTTCGGATTTACTGGTAAGAGCTTGGTATGAAACTTACGGAATCAAAACTGTAATTACTAATTGCTCAAATAATTATGGTCCATGGCAAAATCCTGAAAAACTCATACCAAAAATTATTTCTAATGCAATTAACGGAAATATGATTCCTATTTATGGTGATGGTAAAAATATTAGAGATTGGTTGCATGTAAATGATCACGTAGATGCTCTTATAGCTGCAAGCAATTCATCTGGACTCTTCAATAGATATACAATTGGAGCCAGCCAAGAAATGTCAAATATTGACCTCACTAAAATGATTTGTAGTTATTTGGATGAAGTTAGACCAAAAGAAGTCTCCTATTTCAACCAAGTAGAATTTGTGAAAGATAGACTTGGTCATGATTTAAGATATGCAATCAATTCATCTCATATATCTGAAACATTAGGCTTTAATCCTAAATTTGACATCATATCAGGAATCAAGGAAACGGTTGATTGGTACCTACAAAATAATGATTGGGTAGTTCAAAAAGCAGAAACCTTAACATAAATATTAATGTCACTATTATGAAAGGAATTATATTAGCAGGAGGAATGGGTACTAGGCTTCACCCCTCAACAATAAGTGTTTCAAAACAACTTCTCCCAATTTATGATAAACCTTTAATTTACTACCCATTATCAAACTTATTATCTGCAGGTATTAAAGAAATTCTAATTATTTCTTCTTCAGAAAATATTTATTTATTTAAAAAATTATTTGGCGATGGTGAATCCATAGGTATTGACTTATCTTATGCAGTGCAAGATTGCCCCAACGGTATTGCGGAGGCGTTTATAATTGGAGAAAAATTTATTAATGGTGATGATGTAACTCTTATCTTGGGTGATAATATTTTTTATGGTACGCAAATAACAAATTATTTAATTCAACAAGCCTCGGTTAAGTGCCATGGCGCAAAAGTATTTGCTTATAAAGTTCCAGATCCCGAGAGGTATGGTGTTGCTGAATTTGATTCAAATTTATCAGTAATCTCAATTGAGGAAAAGCCACAAAAACCAAGATCTAATTATGCTGTAACAGGTTTGTATGTATATGATTCCTTGGTTTGTGATTTAGCAAAATCTCTGACTCCATCCAAACGTGGTGAGCTGGAAATTACAGACTTAAACAATTTATATCTTGATGAAAAAAACTTAGATGTTTTACTCCTTGACCCTGGAACTGCTTGGCTTGATGCTGGGACTCCCGATTCACTTTTAGAAGCTGCACATTTTGTACAAACCATCCAAAATCGACAGCTCATACAGGTAGGTTGTATAGAAGAAATCTCATTCAATCAAGGTTTTATATCAAAAGAAAATTTTGTGAAAATAGCAAGAGAGGCTCCAGATAATAAATACGGTGATTATCTCAGATCGATCGCCAATGAGTGTTAATTGAGCTTAAGATTTCTCTTGCTATGATTTGCTAGATAGTACGCAGCCAATAGACATGGGTAGAACAAGGTAAATCTATATCGGACAAATGTACCCTCGTTTGCCATCACCAATGCATACATTGACATTCCCACTAATAGTATGAATACAAACAAGATAAATTCTTGATTATAAAAAAGCTTTCCCTGAATTGAAATCTTATAGAAAAGATATAATAAGGCAAAACTTTCCAGAGTTTGTATTGGATAAAAAATATTACTCCAATTCCAAGGCATTGGTAATAATAAAAATTCCGGCAGTCTTAAAAGGGAGGTCAGAATGGCTTCTGGAAATGATTGCAATTGCAGTGACAAGCCCAGGTCTTCCCCATATAGAGCCCAAGCAGCATAACCGCGTCCCCCGTCACCTACATTAAAATCCTCAGCGGCAAAACCCATTCTATACATATTTAATAATGCCAAAAGCTCTTCTTCTAGAATGAAGCCACCAAACAATATTGCTAATAAAAAGATTAGAAACATTGTCTTATATTTATGAGCTTGAAATAATAATTTTGCAATAAAGTACAATGAGAATACTAAAAACATTTGAATCTTCAGAATAAATAAGGGGTATAAAAGGACAAGTGAGACAATATAATTCCCTCTAATTAAATTGATAATAAAAAAAAGTGAAATAATTATTATTAGAGTATCCCGAAGTGCAAGAGATGAATAAAGAATTATGCTAGGAATTAGAAACAATAATAACACTTTATTTTCATCTTTAAAAAACCTTTTAAACCAAAGAAAAGTGATAAATAAAAAGAGCTTATTAGCAAAAGCTAAAGAGGTGATCGTCATATAGTTTGGCAATGGAGCGAGGCCAAGAATTTTTACAGAAAAGGTTATGGGATGAAAGGCTCCCCAAAATATTTTTTCATCTAGTTCATAGCCTAAAGCAGAGTTTCTTATTGTATCTATAGATATTCCAGAACTTTTAAGTGACATAACTTCCGCAGCATATTGAAACTGATCTCCCCAGAGTCGTGGATCAATTAAAAGATAATTAAAAAACAAAGGTGTAAAAAATATACCAAGCCAGACAAACAATGAAGTTGAATTAATGTAATGGAGCCTATACGTAAATAGCAGGAAGAGTCCCAAAAAACTAAAATTAGCTAACTCATACAGATAATATTCTAGGGTGCCAGCGTATTTAATAAATTCAAAATATTCATTTACCATAAATCATTTTTATTCTTACTAATGAATGCATAAAAAATAGAAAAGAATAAAAAAACTATTGCGCTGGATAAAATTATTGATGAGACTTTTGGGGTTACAGGATATTCAGAGGAATGTGGGGGATCAATAAAATATACATGATATGGCATATCTGTTTCTAATTTTGCAATTTTAAAATACTCAGAATTAATGGTATTAGCTAGTGCTGTGGTAATTGATGAATTTTTTGAAACAGCCAATTGCTTATAGGTTCCCTCAATTATGCCATTGGAACTAGAAATTAAATGTTCTCTCGCATATAAATCTGTTTCCTTGATTATGGCATTCAGGAAACCTATTGAGAAATCTTTATCTGCTGACAATGTATATACAGTAATTTCAGTTCCCTTGATTTCTTTTGAAGCTTTAACGGAATTTTTTATGAATGCTTGCAAATCATGCGCCGTAAAATAAGTAAATAATTCATACCCAAGAAAAAAAGCAACTAACCTATCTGAAATAGAATGTTTTTTTGGAATTTTATTAAAGTAATCTTTATCAAGATCTCCTGATCCAAATATTTTTGAACCCCATCCCTGATCCCACATTCTTTGCGCAAGCACATAAGAAAACATATTAGATCTAAACTGATCAAACGAATTACTTTGCTCACTAATTTTACCAACACCCAATAATGATTGGGCTGCACTACTTGATAATCCCGAGCTTGGCATTGATAAATCGTCAGTCTCTCTCAAGGTTGCTGATATATAAAACTGAGGCTCAGACATTTGCATAAAGAATAGGCTAAATATTATTGAAAAACCTATAGCATAGGCTGAAGATCTAATAAAAACATATTCATAAAAAAAAGTTTTTATTAGGTTTATTTTTTCTGGAATATTAAATTTTTTTAAGGAAGACATATGATTCGTTATTGCAATTACTACAGTATAGTTCCCTTCTCGGATGAATCAATATTTTGATTAAATTTCTTTTGTAGATTCCAGCCAACTTTGAAACATCAGAATGCTCCAGAGTCTAAATGTCCAGTTACGTTTTCCAGATAGATGCTCTTTCCATATAATTTGAACATTTTCTGCATTTAAATTCCCTTCTTTCTCTATTCGAGATTTATCTAGCAATGGCTCAGCCCAATCTTTTAGTGGGCCTTTCAACCATTCTCCTAAAGGAATACTAAAACCTGCTTTTGGCCTTTCAATAAGTTTTTTTGGAACATACTTATATAAAATATTTCTAAGAATTATCTTTCCATTACCCTTATTGATTTTCATTTCTGGTGGCAGTCTCCATGCTAATTCTACAATTTTATGATCCAGGAAAGGAACTCGGGTTTCTAAACTTACACCCATGGAAGCTCGATCAACTTTACAAAGAATATCATCCGTCAGATAATTTAAAGTATCTTTGTACATCATGGATGATGCAAAATCCTTCACTCCATTTTCTGGTAATGAGTCACATAAAAAAGGTGGCCTAAAATCAGAAACTAGTAAGTCCGAGTTTAAAACAAATTTTTTGGCATTTGATTCTGTGGTTAGGTGCAAAAATAAATCTTCTTCAGAATGAACCTCAGCCATCCTATTTCCAAATTTATGAACTTTATCTCCAAATTGATTAAACAATTTTTCTTCTCTAAAACTTGTAATAAAGAGGTGTAATGAATCCCATACACTTATTGGAATAAATGTAATCAATTTTCCAACAAGCATTCTTGCAAAGTTTGGAAGCCATCTTATTTTTTTCCATAATAAAGGAGCTATAAGATACCTATTGTATCCACCAAATAATTCATCGCCAGCATCTCCTGATAGTGAAACTGTAACTGCTTGTTTAGCAGCTTTACATACGAAATAAGTTGGAATTTGAGAGTAGTCTGCAAAAGGCTCATCATATAAATGCGGTAGATTGGGTATTATAGATTGAGCATCTTTAGCAGTTACAATAAGTTCAGTGTGATCAGTGCTTAAGTGCTTTGCAACGTCTGCCGCAAATGGGGATTCATCAAATTCTGGATCTTCAAAGCCAATAGTAAATGTTTTAATGGGCTTTGAGCTTTGATTTTGCATCAGGGCTACAATTGCTGAGGAATCTACTCCTCCAGACAGGAAAGCTCCTAATGGAACATCAGATAAGCTTTGCATTTTCACTACATAATTCAATTCAGATTCAAGAGCCTCTTCAGCCTCATCAGGGTCTGTAAATAAATTTTGAGATGCTGTATTGACAACATCCTTGAAGTCATACCATTTTGAAATTGTGAGGCTTTTATATTTGATTTCCTTGGAGGTTGTTGGGTGTGGCAAAAAATTAATTTTTTCTTTTGGAGGAGATGAGTCTATCTTTAGTATACATCCAGGCTCTAACTTGAAAATTCCCTCGTAAATACTGAGCGGACAAGGAATATACATATGAGCAAAATACTGGATTAAAGCATGTTTTGATATTGTATTTGAAAAGCTCGGAAACTTTCTTAGAGCCTTTAATTCAGATGCGAAACCAAAAGCATTTGAGTCTTGACCTTCCATCCACCCAAAGTAAAGTGGCTTCTCCCCAAACCTATCGCGAATAAGAAAAAATTCTTTTTTATTTTGATCCCATAGAGCAATAGCAAACATACCCCTGAGCTTTGGTAGAGTTTTTCTAATACCCCAGTGGTCAAAAGCTTCTAAAAGGGTCTCAGTATCTGAAGAACTTTTCCATTTCAAAGATTTATTTTCTTGCTCTAATTCATGACGTATTTCTTTGTGATTATATATTTCACCATTATATGAAATAACTAATTTCTTTGAACTAGATCTCATGGGCTGCAATCCATCTTTCGATGTATCAAGTATTGAGAGTCTTCTATGACCTAAAAATAGATTGTTTTCTTGGTCTGAAAATGTGTTGAAATCATCAGGGCCCCTATGAATTATTGCACTGGTCATATTGCTAACGCAAAGATTAGCTTGAGAAGCTTCCATCGCATCAGGTTTGAAAAAGCCTACTATTCCACACATTGAATATTAATAATTTTTAGCTAAATACCAATCTACCGTTTCTTTAATGCCTTTTTTAACTCTATGAGTAGGTTTGTACCCAAGAAGACTTTTTGCTTTTGAAATATCAGCCTGTGAATGCCTGACATCTCCTTTTCTGAAATCTTTATAAGTTAATTTGCTGTGTTGTATTTCACTTTTTTTATAGATAGTTGATTGAAGTATCTGATAAAGCTCATTTAAAGAAGTTCTGTCGCCAAGTGCTACATTATATATGTTATTCAGAGCCTTTGGATTTGTTGTAGTTGCAGCTAAAATGTTTGCCTGAATTGCGTTTTCAACAAAACAAAAATCTCTGCTAGTCTTACCATCTCCATTAATAAATATTTCTTCATTCTCTATCATGGAATTAATCCATTTAGGAATAACTGCTGCATAAGTGCTGAAGGGAGTTTGGCGTTTTCCAAATACATTAAAGTACCTTAATCCTATTGAACTGAAACCATAGGATTTATTAAACACATCTGCATAAAGCTCATTAACATATTTTGTTACAGCGTATGGACTTAGAGGCTTACCAATGATGTGTTCTTTTTTGGGTAGTTTTGTATGATCTCCATAGGTTGAACTGCTGGCTGCATAAATAAAATTTTTAACTTTTGCATCTTTAGCGGCAACTAAAATATTTAAAAAACCAGTTATGTTGCTTTTGTTTGTATTTATGGGATCTTTGATACTTCGTGGAACTGATCCTAGCGCAGCTTGATGCAATACATAGTCAATTCCTTGGCAAGCCTCAATACATAGCTTGAGGTTAGAAATATCTCCTTTCAGGAAATGAAAATTTGACCATTGTTTTTTTGAAACCAAGCCTTGAACTTGGTGAAGATTATCAGGGCTCCCTGTTGAAAAATTATCCAAGCCTATAACTTTCTGATTTAAAACTAAAAGTGTTTCCAGAAGATTGCTTCCAATAAAACCTGCAACACCTGTGATAAGCCAAATTTTTGGCTCTAAAATAAGGGATTGTTTTATACTTGAATATGACGGCATAGATTATTACAAGCGTTTGTCAACATAGCTTGCTGGAAATAAATATTTTAAATCAAAGACAACATGGTTTGATTTTCCATACATCTTTATTTTTTTGATTCCCAATTTCTTAAAATGGTTATGAGCAACAGCAATTAGAATTGCATCAAATTGATTTGTCTTTACATTACTCAAAAGATTAATACCATATTCTTTTTTGGCTTCATCTTTATTCACCCAGGGATCAAATACACTTACATTACAATGATATTCTTGTAAATCTTTAATAATTTCGACTACTTTTGTATTGCGAATATCGGGACAATCCTCTTTAAAAGAGAGGCCCAAAATAAGAATTTTAGAGCCATTGATTTTAATATTTTTTTGTGCAAGCAACTTAATGAGTTGGGAAGAAACAAAGGATGCCATACTATCATTCAATCTTCGACCAGCTAAAATTATTTCTGGATTATAGCCAACACTCTCAGACTTATGGGTTAGATAATAAGGATCAACTCCAATGCAATGTCCTCCGACTAAACCAGGCCTAAAAGGTAAAAAATTCCATTTTGTTTCAGCCGCTTTTAGAACTGCTTCAGTGTCTATATTCATCAAATTAAAAATAATTGATAATTCATTCATTAAAGCAATATTTAAATCTCTCTGCGTATTCTCAATAACTTTTGCTGCCTCGGCTACTTTTATGCTTTCTGCCTTATAAGTCCCAGCCGTAATAATTTCTTTGTATACAAGATCAATAAAATCTGCTGATTTTTGATTTGACCCTGAGGTAACTTTTTTAATGTTTGGTAATCTATGGGTTTTATCCCCTGGATTGATTCTCTCAGGAGAATAACCAACAAAAAAATCTATATTTAGAGACAGGTTTGAGATTTTCTCCAGTATAGGTATGCACTCCTCCTCAGTAGCGCCAGGATAAACTGTAGATTCAAATACCACAATATCACCTTTTTTGATACATTGAGCTACTAAGCTAGATGCGCTGATCAAAGGTTGTAAATTAGGCTTCTTATCTTTGCTGATCGGGGTTGGTACTGTAACAATATAAAAATTACAATCTTTAAGCATCTTAGATTCGGCAGAAAAAACAATTTTTTTATCTTTTTTTAAATCAGATCTTTCAACCTCGTTAGTAAAATCCTCACCTTTTTTAAGATCTAAAATCCTTTTAGAATTGATATCAAATCCTATGACTTGAAATTTTTTACTAAATTCCAAAGCTAATGGTAAGCCAACATACCCCAAGCCAATAATGCCAATTTTAGTAGATTGAAGTTTCATATCATTTCATTATAAAAGTAAAAAACAGTATGCGATCTCATGACAAATGACTAGGAGTTAATATATTTTTTGTACACATTATAGAGTAAAGTTAGCCACTTTTCGTGATTGGGGTAATCTTTGTATGACTTTGGAGGAGCATTCAAAATATCTTCAAATTCTTCAAGAGTGATCCCAAATTTTTTACTCACATATTTTTTGTCTTTTTCAACTTGAGAGATCTCATATGGAGGTTTGCTAAGAAGGTCAAGAGCCTCAGCTCTTGAAATATCATTTGAACAAATTTGAGATGAGAATGTTGCCCTTCTATAATCTAAATTAAACTTAACTGGTTGAAAATATGACTGAACAAATCTGGTGTATACAGATTCATGATGCTTGCCGCCATATTCATGATATCCAACTTTATCTTTTAGAATTTTTAATGCCTCTGGTTTGTTGTATGGGAGTAGGTTTAATAAATACACCATCTTGATTCTTCTAAAAAATTTATAATAAATCTCAGCTTTCCAATCAAAAGTTGGGAATGTTTTCATTTTTTTTGATCCAAAAATGCCTTGAATACTTTTCAATAACTTAAGGTCTTTTGGGTTATAAAACCAAAGATTCGGCAGGATACCTTCAGTTGCATAATTTCCTCCACCAATAATAAACTTTATGTTATTTTTTGAAGCAACTTTGTGCAATATAGAAACAATTGCAACATCGGTAGGAATTTCAACTTCTACAATTGAGGATTTCAAAACAGACAATTGAATATCTTTGAATTCCTCCCAATCTAGAACATAGCTTTCATAATCAATATTTAGCTCTGTGCACAAATTTCTAATATTTTTGACAGATTCCTCTGAGTTCCAACCGTTATCCATATGAACCGCAAGAGGTCTTAGACCGAGCTCTTTAACTATATATGCAACATAACTGCTATCT
>Ga0255755_1003787_pt1 | contig 11349 bp, 8 predicted proteins | sample 011ome_18_FD_179955 | JGI IMG/M metagenome (GOLD analysis project Ga0255755, IMG submission 179955) | Coastal salt marsh microbial communities from the Groves Creek Marsh, Skidaway Island, Georgia - 011501BT metaG (version 2) | ecosystem: Environmental > Aquatic > Marine > Intertidal zone > Salt...
ATACCACTTACTAGGTTAAGTTGATATTCATCAGTTTGTATTCCGTTAATTGATTGACTGTTGTTAGGTTTACCAACAACCTGATTAGCATTCATTGCGGCATTGAGAATAGAATTAAACTGCTCTTGCCAATTATCATTACCAGTGTCATTCCATTCAACAACCAATCCTGATAAATTTAAACCATCTGAATCATAAACAACTTCTGTTGTTGACACTGAATCAATTTTTAAGTAGCCACTGGCTGGTATATTACGTTTAGGAACATAACTGATCAGACGTGCTAGTTTAAGAACTGAATCTCTACGTTCTGCTGTGTCAATAAAGTTTTCACGAGCATTAAGATCTGAACGAAATGCTAGACTCTGTCCTAAGAATGAGATAGTATCTATTAAAGCGATAAATTCACTTGACTCAATGAAGTCATTGAAGTCTTCTGGATAATATAATCTTAGATAGTCAATCATTGACTTACGAATAGTTTCGTAGTCATAACTCTGGAAGTCTGCATCGCGGAATGTTTGGTAGACTTTGGTCCAATCCTCCGCCACTAATAAACTAGATTGTCTTGTTGTTATTGCCATTGATCAAGGTTCCTATTATACTAGTGTATTTATTCAAGGAAATAATGTACTACTATTATGTTGACGTTGCAGACTTGGTTTCGTTGTCAAATTTGAGATTTAAAACAGTTCTAAGATCGTTAGGTATGTATCTTAGTTCTAATTCTATCTGTAGACCATGTAGATACTCTGTAATTACTACATTATCTACTCCTATGCGTGGGTCATAGTTGACAATTGACTGTATATCTTGAATTATTACGCTTTTTAGGTCTTCTGTGAGTGGTTCATGGATTACATTCCATATGATAGTACCAAAGTTAGGGTTCATTAACTTCTCACCTTTACGTATGTTAAAGTGATTAAGTAAATCCTGCTTAACTAAGTTGAAATCAGTGAGACGAAACTTTTGATTACGTCCAACTGTACTAAATCCTTTGTATGTAATAGCCATATAGATATTTATCCTGCCTGAATTGCTGGTAATTTCTGTGCTAGAACTGCTACACTGTACTTGCCTTTCTGGAAGTAGTCTAGTCCTGAAGTGCCAAACTGGTCAGCACCTGGTTCACCTTGTGCAACTTTTTTAGCACCACCTGGACCTAATAGGTGTGCAGTGGCCAGCCAACCAGCAACTTCTTGACTGTCGCCTTTGTTTTCTGCATTGATTACTCCATTTTTAACTAGACTGTTATAATTGCCAAGTGTGTAGTTATACATAGTATCTTCTTGCAGTGTTTCATTTTTCAGAAAGTCTTGTTTACTACCACAAGTTTTACTGATCCAGTTGTCAGGTATGTCAAGTTGACTGTTAGATGTTACACTTGACTTGACCAGTCCAGCATCTATCAGTGCTAGATACCCAAATTGATATTTTCCTAGATAGCCAATTGAATTTTCTGCTGAATAGTTGTTACTGCTTTCACTACGTGCTATCTGTGCAAAGTAACTGGTTACTTCTGTTTTTGACATTGGACCTATTGTGTCCTGTGCGTTAGGTTGATTGCGTAAGTCTTTATCAGTTGCAGGGTTAGCCACTGTAATGCCACTGGCACCAGCAAATGGATATGGTCCTGGACCTTTGCTCTGTAATGTTGGACTAGGATCTGAATCAATATCAGCACCAGCAACACCCACTGTGGGTTTAAAACTTGGTTCATGGCTAGGTGCTTGTTTTGTAATTGTTCTTAACTGACCTTGTTCATTGACCCATAGATTACCTAGTGCTGTGTTTAGTTTGGTATCTGGTAGTGTGTTAACTGTTAAACTTTCAACTGGTTCTAATTTTACACCCCCACCATTTTGTATGTCAACTTTTGATCCATTGATTTCAGTTTTACTGCCTGACAGTAAACTGGTTCTTGCACTGACATCTACATAGAAATTATTTTCTGATTTAACTGTAGTGTCACCGCCAGTGTTAATATCTAAACGTCCACCTGTCTTAAGTTCAAAATCATTTTCAGTGTTAAACACTGTGTCTTTTTCTGTTCTAATTTTTAAACTTCCGCCTGCATCAAACACAATGTCTTTATCTGCTCTAAGATTAAAGTCACCTTCAGTTCTTACATCAATGCCTGCTTTACTATATAATTGTATTCTACCGTCAATGCCAAATTCCATCCAAGCAGTACCATCACCGTGTGCTAGGTAAACAACTTTACCTGAATCTGCTAATAGTAATTGATGTCCTGATGTTGTTCTTAATCTAACCAGTTGATCATTGCCTAGGAAATCTCCATCGTCCATGACAAATGTATGACCACCTTGACGTGTTTTGTAGACAAACTTACCGTCAGGTGCTAGACCATCTTTAATTTGTTTTAATAAAGCCTTGTCATCTTTTGGATCAATGCCCTGTGCTGTTAACGGTCTACCTGGAGTTGATATGCCAAACACATTACTAGGTGCTTCACGTTGACTTGAACTTGACGTAAGTCCTCTTACTCTGTCTCTATCAAGTCCCTGTACTTTTAATACATTGTATTGTCTTTCGTGTATAGGTTTTGGGTTACGTAAGAATCCAGGGTCACCTGCTAGTTTTTCATCGTTGGGATTAAACTCTGTAACAGGTGCACCTAGTTTAGGATTTAAAAGATTGTTATAACTTTTCTTAATGTCAGAATCACTGTTACTAAAGTCTGCATCATAACTACTGGCCATACCAGGTAACATATGACGACTGTGATTGCTGTTGGTACATGCTATCCAATATCCATTGAGTGGGTCACCACCTATAAAAATACAAATAACTTCAACACCAATGTCTGGTGGTATCATCCACATACCATAGGTGTGTGGTGTTTCTTTCCATTTGTTAGCAGTGCCAGAATCTACAGGAATATTTGTTGTTCCCATGTAAGGTGAAGCATAGTTTACTGTACGCCAGTTTTTTTCATCAGTTTCGTTGCCACCAAAATCAGGAATCCAAACACTGAGTCTACCTGTGCGTAAAGGATCAACATTGTTTTTAACAATGCCAATATAAGGATACGGGTCAACACGAGTACCTACTGCGTCTTCTCTTCTTGCAGAAGCCTGTACCTTACCACCTTGTCGTCTATCTAATGCCATTTAGTATTCTCATATTGTTAAAAAGGTTTATTAGCATCAAGTGCTGTTTTCTCTTGTTCTAATTGATTCAATTCTGCAGTTAGTTTCTGTCTATCTTCTACTGCTTTTTCAAGACGTCCTCTCAACGTTGGATCTTGATTAAATGCCGCGGCACCATAGATGTTATAGGCCTGTGTAGCAGTTCTATATTCTCTGTTAGCCTCACGTAACTGTGCTGTAACAGCATCTTGTTTGGCTTGATTCTCTAGATTTTTATCAACCCATTCATCTTCAGCCGCTAACAATCCTTCTGGAGAATTAACGTCTGGTTCGTTCTGTGTACCCATTGGTGTTGCTTCTTGATCGTTAATCTGACTTAGTATATCAGTTTCTTTTCTTGCTTCAGTATCGCCAGCATCTTCTTCAATTTGATCATCTTGTGGTGCACTGTCTGCGGCTACTTCGTCTTGCACAGTTTCACTAGCAACATCTAAATTTGCAGTGTCATTGGTAGTAGGTATATTCTCTGCATCATTTGTAGGATCGTATCCATCTTCTGACTCTGCACGTTCTTGTTTACTGTTTTCTTTTTTAGTAACTGTATAATCAAATCTGTCTTGATTCCATTGACGCACCAGATTGAGTACCTGTATAAACTGACCTTTACTAAATTTACTGTCAACAGTAATTACCTTATACATGCCATTGAACAGACTGTTCTGATAGCGTTCTTCATAGCGTATACCACCTGTGTCTTGATCTCTATCAACTGGTGTTTTAAATTCAAGTTGAACATATAGTTCACCTGTGTCTGTTATAAAACTGCCATTGGGTGTAATTTTTTTATTTTTAAATTTTGTTCTTTGTACACTCTGTTGATAAAATATATCATCTTGTTTGATAAACAGCGGATCTCCAATGATAGTCAAGTAAACATTTATCATGTCGCCAGCGGCGGCTGTTAAAATACTTTTGGTTGCATCCTGTGCCATCATTTGCTTACTGGTAATGCCGCCACCTGTGGCAGTTTTCTGACTGTCTAAAATTTGAGGTATTATGCGATTAGGCTGTATGGTATTAGGCGTATTGTTTTGAGCGCCTTCTACTTTGGCATCTTTTTCATCAATAGATTTAAGTAGGTTTTCTGTTTTAGTTAACTTACTAGGATAGGTTGTCACTGATGTATAGTAGGCCGCATTAAACTTGATATCAAAATCTAAGATGTCATTGTTTTCGCCAGTGTAGATGTATTTGTAGACCTTTAGTGGTATCTGTGCTTTACCTCCAGGCATGGTGTCAAGTTTATTATTACGTACAGTGTAACTAACTACATTGTAGGTAATTGTTCTTGTCCAACGCATGGTAACTTTGTCAAACTTTTCTAGTTTAATTTCAGGAACAACTTTAAACCATTTGAATGGTACATCTTTTTTACTTAATCTAGCATCTGCAAACTTTTTAGGATCAGTGTAGTCTGATGGATCCCAAATTTGATCTAAAACATAGGTACTGTTTGTGATAACATCATCTAGCACTGCTTCAATACTGGTACCTCTGTTGATAGCATACTTTCTAATACTTTTATTAAGGTACAGTGCATTACTGGCATCACCTGGTATGGTAATATAATCTCTTCTTTGCTCTGCAGGCTCACCCATTGGATTATCTTTAGTTGATATCTTTTGAACTTCTACTATTTTAGCCTTGGCTATTTCGTCATCAAATTTAAATCTAATAGTATCGTTATACTGTGTTTCTTTGTTCTTTTTTATATCTTCATAGTAGGCATTGTAAGCACTGGCATATCCCTTAACTTTAAAAATTTGAGATACAGGGGCTATCTGTGCATTACTTAACAATACTGAACTAACATTTTGAATTGATTCTCCTGATCTAAGAGTTTCTTGATATTTTTCTCTTTCTTTATCAAATCTTGTACTAGCCTTTTCAAAAGTGTCACTTTCATCATTTTGAGCACTAAAAAAATCTTGAACTGTACCAGCATCAATTTCCATAGTGATTGGCGTTTCTTGTGTGGTCATATCAAACGCTGAATGATTAAATGGTATAGCCTGTATACTATACTTGGCGCCTTCTGTGTCAATGCTAAAATCAAATCCAACAATCTTAATTGGAATATATTTGGTAATACCAGGAATAGGATTTAATGCTGTACCATCTGCAGACTGTGCATAAAAATCAATCTGCATGAGATATGGGTTTTCTAAATAGTTTGTGGTCTTTTCACTGGCTTCTAATTCTTTAGTAGCATCAATGATTCTGTTTAGTAGAGTAACACCATATGGCTCAATGATATTAAAATTTAAATTAATGGCATTGGTTGATGGGTTTTTATCCGTAGCCCCAATCACAGTGGTCATGTCAAAGTCTTCAAAATAAAAATCATCATTGAAATATTTGTTACGTAGTAATTTGTTTGGTCCTAGAGTTTGATCAAATTTGCCTGCTGATGCTATTAAAACATTTTTTGGTTGATAATTTCCTGTTGTGGCTAAATCGTTCCAATCATCGCCTGTTAATAAATGTAGGCTAAGTCCATAGGTATAACTTGGATAGTCATGTAAGACATTAGGATATTCTATATAAACTTCTTCAGGTTGCTGATCTGCTTCTGGCTTTCCTTCTACAGGAACACCGTCTTCGTTTGTAGTGGCTAGTTCTTCATTTGAACTACTGTCATTGACAACGTCTGCACCAGTCTCAGGATCAACTGCATCTTCTTCACTTAGTGGTTCAGGAACATCAACAACTTCACCTTCATCACCTTCTTCTGATACAGTTTCCTCAATGGCCGCTTCTTCTTCGACTGTTACTGCTTCATCTGCAGGATTGTTGTCACTTGGTGGATTGTTTTCAAGTTCTCTTTCTGCTGTATCCTGTGTGGCACGTATTGATTCTTCTTGCTGTTGTTTTTCTAACAACTGTTGATATTTTTCTTGTTTCTTATCAGTTGCCAGTTGGCTATAGTCTACTGGTGGATTTTGGTATGTTTCTCCAGTTACTGGATCTATAGCCGGTTTGGCTTGGTATGGTGTCCCAGTATCAATTGAATTTACAACACCCTGAACATCTTCTGCATTATCATAATCAGCAAACTCGACACCTTTGTAGAGATAATTGCCAGTTACTGGATCTCGAACTACACCTTGAGGTAATGTTGCCATTGATTATAACCCCAATGCGGCAAACACTGTGTCTTTTTTAGGAATAAAAATAGTTGTTCCAGGAGTAAAGTCAAACACAGGATCTTTGATAGTGTTTGGATTACGTTGAGCAAACACCCACCATAATCTTGAATCACCATACAAGTCATTGGCCAATAGATCTGGTCTATGCTTGTAGGTTTGATTTATTTTAAATGTAACATCACTGGTGTCCTTAGGAATCTTTCTAAACTGTGTGACATCTAGAAAAAAGCCATGTGTGTTTGTATTATGATAAGGACTGGTTTTTGCGTATTCAATGGCCATTAGATAAATCCTCCTCCGTCACGACCAACTAGTTTGCCTTGACTGAATTCTTTGAGTCCAAATTTTTCGTGAAGTGTTTTGCGACTGTAAATTGGTTTGAGCATCACGTTTAATGATGTTGCTGTTGGTACTCTTGTGGTAGTAGTAACAGAACTAAACGCTGATTTTGTTTTAGGTTGCACATTAAGATTACTTTTTAAGTGTGCTGGTACAAACTGTGATTCATCTTGACTTAGGTTAACTGATCCAAAGTTACCTTGATCTTGTTCTACTGGTACTTCAACTAGACTGGTTGTGGTCACAGGCACTTCAATATAGTCAACATCATCAGGCATGGTGTGATTAAACTGTGTGATCACACAAGGCACATGTGGAAGATAGTGACTACCATAGCCATCTACATAAACAATTGGTGGTGGATTGCCTGCTAGACCAAAATTACGTTCATTGGCGCCAAAAAACATTTTAGTAGCAGAACGGAAAAAGTGTATGGCCGCTAGTAAGTACTGCCCTTCCTGTACGTTCTGTGCTGTAAACACACCTGTTATGTTAATGTCACTCACTTCACTGCTCTGGTAATACTGTGCGGGATAATTACTATGTGTAAGGCGTCCTTGGTTATAGTTTGCCGCGTGATTAACTGTAACTTGAGGAGTATAAGGAAATATAACACCGTTAGTTTCTGCTAACATTGACAGTAATGAGTTTTCAGAATCTTTATAAAAAATGTTTGGTGAATTATCTGCAAGACTGATACGTAATCTCCAATCATCTTCGGCGGCCACTGATGATCCGCCACTAGACTGAAAACCAATCTGTGTTAATCCTTTACCAAGACTACCAAGTCCGCCAGGTAATAGACCAGATAGATCTAAACGCAGTTTGCTAGGATCTAGAAAACTAAATGCTGAACTGCCACCGGGCTGGTATGCCTTAGGTGCTTGGTTACTACCAAAGGCAGTTGCCGCATTTTGTACTGATTTATTAATGTTGATAGCCATTTTTTATATTGCCTCTTGTTTTATGTATTTATAGGTATTATAATAGTAGTATATAAAAGGAACTACAAATCAATGAGAAAAGTAAATTACCTAAACAACAAAGACATATTAAAAGAAATTCACAAGTCAAAAAAGACCTATTGCAGTTACATTGACAAGGAAACAGACAGTGATTATGATATGATCTTGCATAGTGTTAGTAAAATCAACAAGAAAAACATATTAGAAGCACGTAAGGCCCGTTGCGAACGCTTGGCTAAACTACAAGTAGACGCATTTGCTAAAGAAGGTGTCAAGCGAAAGGTAGATGAGTTTTTAGTTCCTACTAAAGAAATGCCTGCCACAGATGTAGTATTTCGTGTTATGACATTTGAACATATTCCAATTGATGATGTTAAGCAGGCCAAAGCAGATGAAAAGGCTAGACTTGAAGCAGAAGATGAAAACATCACAACAGAATATGATGATGAGCCAGAAAAAGCACGAGGTGCTAAAAAATATGTCAAGGTAAACTTTCCTCCGTTCTATCACTACCGTGTAGATGAAAATGGAGAGCCATACATCGTGGGTAAAAGTCATTGGAAGGGAGATTTTGATAACGGCAAGTTTTCAACTGACCACGGTCATATGACTCCTACACTAGCAAACATGTTTATGAAACTGGTAGAACGTTATGCTACTAGATCAAACTGGCGTGGTTATACCTACAATGATGAAATGCGTAGTCAAGCCCTATTACAATTAAGTCAAATTGGTCTACAGTTTGATGAATCAAAATCAGACAATCCATTTGCTTATTACACTGCGGCCATTACCAATTCATTTACTCGTGTGCTGAATATTGAAAAACGTAATCAAAATATTCGTGATGACATTTTAGAAATGAACAACTTTGCACCTAGTTATACTAGACAAAATTCAGGTATGGGTGGTGGAAGTTACGACGAGTAGTCATGCAAGACTATAATATTTTATTATCTAAGAATCTAGATTCGTTATCTAACCTACCAAGTTCTACATTATATCGTTGGCTATCTGGCGTTCATAAAGATGAATACCAAGAAAATGATCGTATTGTTTTGTATGCTAGTACAACTAGTTTTTTAGATCATTTGAATTTCCTATTAGATTATATTGATATTGGAAAATACTTTGTTCATATCTGCACAAACGATCCTAATACCCAAAAAGAATTTAACGATAATGAGTTTACTACTGAATTAGTTGATCAGTTACCTGCAGAAGAAACACAAAACGTTATTCCTATATTTGATACTGGACCAATGTGTGCTCACCCATGGCTAGGATTTCATGTTTTTCCAGAAGGTAACTGTCAAGTCTGCTGTGATGCCTCCGACATACTGTTAAAAGATGATGGAACTCCTTGTAATATCAAAACTGATAGTTTTGAAGATATACTGCAAAGCAAATCAATGAGAGATTTACGATCAGCACTTAGAAAAGGTGAAAAACCAAATACTTGTAGAAAATGTTGGGAACGTGAAAGTCGTGGAGAGGACAGCAGAAGAACATTATCTAAATATAAACTTAAAAATGTCTATGGGTTAGTTGATTGGGAATCTGAAGGTTCAATGAAATATTTTGGTGGACATTTAGGTAATGCTTGTAATCTGTCTTGCAGAATATGTTCTCCTACATTTAGTTCAGTTATTGCGTCCGAGTTAAATGATGTTGAAATTAACAAAAAGACTCGTTGGGTTAAAGATACTTCATTTTGGGATCAACTTCCTGGAGATATTAAAAATATCGAAATACTAGGTGGAGAGCCATTTTATCTTAAGAAAAATGTTGATCTATTGGAAAGCATTGTGCATCTAGATGATAGCAAAGACTACATGATGGCATTTACTACAAATGGCACAATATATCCAAAGTTTTTAGATCACTGCGAACGTTTAGGAAGTTTAGATATTACAGTTAGTATAGATAATGTAGGTAAAAGGTTTGAATTAGAAAGGAACGGTGCCAATTGGGAAGAAGTTAATAATAATGTTGATAAATTAATTAAGAAAAAACAAAGTACTCCTACACTATCAATATTTGTTTGTATTACTGTTAATATACAAAACGTTTATTATCTACCAGAAGTAGTAGATTGGGTAAAATCAAAAAATTTACAATATTATTTTAATTATGTGTATCATCCAGATTGGTTAAACATACGCAACTTGACTGCATCCGCTAGAGACTTGGTTTTAGATAAATTAAATCCTAATGATTTTGCTCCAATCATATCAATTATTGAATCTGCAAATAATAATGGTAAACAGTTTGTTGAAGAAATGAAAAAAATTGATTTTAGAAGAAATCAAGATTTTAAAGAAACTCATCCGGAGATAGCCAAAACCATGGGTTATGTGTAGACTTTTGTTAATTAAGAAGATATAATATACTGTATGGCAAATTTATTTAAGAAAGCGGCGATTCTGACTGATATTCATTTTGGTCTGAAATCTAATTCATCTACACACAACGAAGATTGTTTGAACTTTGTAAAATGGTTTATTTCAAAAGCCAAAGAAGAAGGCTGTGAAACATGCCTAATGCTGGGTGACTGGCATAACAACAGAGCGGCAATCAACATTGTTACACTTAACTACAGTCTACAGGCACTTGAATTACTGGGCAAAGCATTTGATAGAGTGTTTTTTATTCCAGGTAATCACGATTTGTACTACAGAGATAAACGTGATATTCAATCAGCAGAGTGGGCTAGACATATTCCAAACATTGAGATTGTAAATGACTTTCACAAGGAAGGTGATGTATCATTTGTTCCTTGGCTAGTTGGTGATGATCATAAGAAAGTACAAAAAATTCAAGCCAAGTATATGTTTGGTCATTTTGAGTTGCCTAGTTTCTATATGAATGCTATGGTACAGATGCCAGACGTAGGTGAAATATCAAGAGATCATTTTAAAGGTGTGGATCATATGTTCAGTGGGCACTTCCACAAACGTCAAACTAATAAAAATATTACCTATGTTGGTAACTGCTTTCCGCACAACTATGCAGATGCTGGAGATGATGAACGTGGCATGACTGTGCTAGAGTGGGGCGAACAACCTAAACATTTCAGTTGGCCTGATCAACCTAAATATAGAGTTTACAATTTAAGTGATGTGCTTAAAAAGCCAGAAGATTTACTACTATCAAACATGCACTGTAGAGTTAATTTAGATATTGACATTACCTATGAAGAAGCAACGTTTATTAAAGAAACATTTGTTGGTACATACAATCTACGTGAACTTACACTGATACCTGTTAAAGAAACCACAATAGGTGATGACATACAGTTAGGCAACGTAGCATTTGAATCTATTGACACTATTGTTACCAATCAATTGACCAGTATCCAAAGCGATACATACGATCCTAATTTATTGCTAGACATCTATAGGAATTTATAGTTTGTTAGAACTTTCAAACATTTTTACCAATGGTAATAAATGGTTGTATGATGCCTTGTCAAAGGAAAAACAACCTGTACTTCCTAATGACTATCGTTTAGAAATATTGTATACACAAGATCATTATGAAAATGATGGCTCTGGTAAAGCATTAAAACAACTGATTGAGTATATTAAGTTATTAGACTTTCCTGAGTTTTTTATCTATATACATACAAACAATACAACTATTAGGCAAGATCTAAAACAGTTTAACAGTAACATTAATGTCATTGAGATTGACGGTGAATTTAAACATATAGAAAAA
>Ga0255755_1003794_pt1 | contig 11332 bp, 9 predicted proteins | sample 011ome_18_FD_179955 | JGI IMG/M metagenome (GOLD analysis project Ga0255755, IMG submission 179955) | Coastal salt marsh microbial communities from the Groves Creek Marsh, Skidaway Island, Georgia - 011501BT metaG (version 2) | ecosystem: Environmental > Aquatic > Marine > Intertidal zone > Salt...
ATTGCCGTACATCCCCGCTCGTGGCGACACCCGGCTTATTGGCACAGCGAGTAAGGCAAAGCTAAGAATCGCCAAGGGAATAGACCAACGCCGCTGCAGCTCGCTCATTGCCCTTGGTGAATTCATTTTCATTAATTTACTAGTTGGTTTTTCTTTAATCCCCAAAACGACTTTCATGTCCTTTTGTTCTGCTACTACAACACCATACTCTTTGAATTTGGTTACTTTATAATCAGCCTGCCCAGGCGTCCCTTCGTAGCGGTTACCGTCTTTTAGAATGAGGAAGCGATCACCCGAGTTAGGGTCTATTTTTATTTCTCCACTTTTAGAGGATGTAATGCCAAGCTTGCCGTGCTGCCTATTCTGGATAAACACATTATGCATTTTGTCATTATCACTAATCTTTTCCACGTAAAAGACCAAATCTCCCCGACTGTATTCATTAAATCGACCGTCGGTAATACCACGAATATCTAACTTGGATTGATCATCCGCTTTAACACTTTCAATTTTTTCCATCAACATTGGTGTAGCGACTAAGGACAAATAAAGTGTTAAGCAAAAAAGCGGTAGCGCAAACATAAAAACCGACCGGTATAATCGTGCGATACCTACCCCTGCTGCAAATAAGGCCGTCATTTCTTGGTCTCGATACATTCGGCCTAACACCAACAGTATGGATAACAACAAGGCCGCGGGGATGATTTTAATAATTAAAAGCAACATGTTAAACGCCACTAATGACAACACCGCATCGGTCGACAGCTCACCGGCTGTTACTTGAGAAAGCATGCGTACAAGCCGTTGACTAAGCAAAATAACCGATAGCACTAACATCACCCCAAACAGCATCTTGCTTAGCTGAACTAAGAATAATCGATCGATGATTTTTAATTTAAACGCAGACATAACAGATGAAATTGGCTTATAGTTATAGGGTAAATAAACAGTCAATAATTGCCGTATCCTAACGGAAAAAGCAAACAAAAACATTATTAATCACTGAGGTCATTCTATGCAGTTCGTTTCTAAATCTTCGCCCATCGCCAACATTACGTCGCCTTGCTTGATTTTGCCCGTATACAGCAAAGGTAAGCAATCTAAATTAATTGAAACGTTGGATAGTGATTTGCAAACACTGATATCGACAGTATTAAAACAAGGCGATGCTTCAGGAAAACCGGGCAACACCCTGCTATTACAGGCGCCAAAAGACGGCAAGCTAAAGCGCGTGTTATTGGTCGGCCTTGGGGAGCAAGGGAAAACCCGTGCAGAAGACTTTAATAGCGCTGTGTGTGCCGCATTTACCGCACTTAAAAGTTTGCCTGTTAAAACGGTTTGTTGCGCCCTATTAGACACAGACGTTACGGGTAAAGATAGCGAATGGAAAGTTCGTCAACTTATTTTAAGTGCCCGTGAAACCATGTATCAATACACCGAAACACTCACCACCTCAGCACCAGAAGCGCATCGCTTAACTACATGCCAGTTACTCGCCTGTGGCAACTTAAAACCATCGGTTATTGATAAGGCCGCTAACATTGCCAGCAGCATTGCCAACGGCATAAACAGTGCGAAGAAACTGGCTAATTTGCCCGGCAATATCTGCACCCCTAGCTATTTGGCAGAACACGCTAAAGCGCTAGGTAAGCAGCACAAATCGCTCAAAATCACCGTGCTTGAAGAAGCGCAGATGGAAAAACTAGGCATGGGGTCTTTGCTGTCTGTGTCTCGCGGCTCACGTCAACCAGCCAAACTAATCAGCCTAGAACATAAGGGCGCTGCCGCCTCACAAAAACCGATCGTATTGGTTGGTAAAGGTTTAACCTTTGATGCGGGTGGTATTTCAATTAAACCATCAGCCGCCATGGATGAAATGAAATACGATATGTGTGGTGGTGCCAGCGTACTTGGCGTCATGCAGATGTGCGCAGAATTAAACTTGCCGATTAACGTTGTCGGCGTTGTTCCGGCTTCAGAAAACCTACCCGATGGCGACGCTAATAAGCCCGGCGACATTGTCACTAGCATGGCAGGCCTGACCATTGAAATTTTAAATACCGACGCAGAAGGTCGCTTAATTCTTTGTGACGCTTTAACCTACAGCGCTAAATTTAAGCCCGATGTCGTCATAGATATCGCCACCTTAACCGGTGCTTGCGTCGTTGCCTTAGGCAAACACGCCACCGGCTTGTTGGCGAATAACGACGACTTGGCCAATGAACTCTTAGATGCGGGCCAAAAAGCCGGTGACAAAGCTTGGCAATTACCCTTATGGGACGAATACAAACCGCAACTCAAGAGCAATTTTGCCGATCTCGCAAATATCGGCGGGCCCGGTGCTGGCACCATCACCGCCGCGTGCTTTTTATCGCGTTTTACCGAAGATTACAGATGGGCTCATTTAGATATCGCTGGCACAGCATGGAAATCTGGCGCCGACAAAGGGGCAACGGGGCGACCCGTTCATATGTTAAGTCAGTTTATTTTAGACCGTTGCTAAGTCATTTATAGAGCTACCGTTATGACCCGAGTTGATTTTTACCTGCTGCCTGACAGCCAAGTCGAACAACAGCAGCTATACGCCTGCCGCTTAACCCAAAAAGCGGTTAAGCAGGGCCTCCGCGTGTATATACATACCAATTCTAACGAGCAGTCTAATGCGCTTGATGAGTTACTGTGGTCGTTTTCCGCCAGCAGTTTTGTGCCACATACTTTGAAGGCCGAAGACTGCGCTCAACATCCGGTGTATATCGACCACACTGGTGATCCGTTAGACATCCATGGCGTATTGATCAACTTAAGCCAACAAACCCCGGATTGTTTTACACGGTTTGAACGATTAGCTGAATTAGTTACCCAAGATGAAACCAACAAACAGGCAGGGCGCGAGCGCTTTAAGTTTTATAAAAGTCGCGGCTACCCGCTAAACACGCATAAGTTGTAAAAAAACACGGCAACTGTTCCGATAGCTGACTCGACAACGCTATAATAGCGGCTTTTAGATAAGCCCAGTGCATCATGATGGATAAAACATACGCCCCCCACGCTATAGAATCACGTTGGTACAGCCAGTGGGAAGATAACGGTTATTTTGAACCTCAAGGCGGTGATTCAGCGTATTGCATCATGATCCCCCCGCCTAATGTCACTGGCAGCTTACATATGGGCCACGCTTTTCAAGACACCATTATGGACGCCTTGACGCGTTATCATCGCATGCAAGGAAATAACACCCTTTGGCAAGCAGGTAGTGACCACGCAGGAATCGCCACCCAAATGGTGGTTGAGCGCCAATTAAATGCGGAAGGCAAAACGCGCCATGATTTAGGCCGCGAGCCCTTTATTGAACGCATTTGGGACTGGAAAGAGCATTCTGGCAATACCATTTCAAAACAACTACGACGCATGGGCTCTTCGCTCGATTGGTCGCGTGAACGTTTCACCATGGACGAAGGTCTATCAAAGGCGGTACGTGAAGTGTTTGTTAAACTGCACGAAGAAGGCCTTATTTATCGTGGCAAGCGTCTGGTTAACTGGGACCCTAAGCTTCACACCGCGGTCTCTGATTTAGAAGTTATTTCGCAAGAAGAACAAGGGCATATGTGGCATATGCGCTACCCACTAGCCGATGGCAGTGGCGATCTAGTCGTCGCTACCACGCGCCCCGAAACCATGTTGGGCGATGCCTGCGTTGCGGTGCATCCGTCCGATGAGCGTTACCAACATTTAATTGGCAAAACTGTTGCATTACCGCTATGTGACCGTGAAATTCCGATTATTGCTGACGACTATGTCGACCCCGAATTTGGTACCGGCTGCGTAAAAATTACTCCAGCACACGATTTTAATGATTATGAAGTCGGACAACGGCACGCGATGCCACTGATCAATATTTTTACCATTGACGCCTGTATTAACGAAGATGCACCAGCCGCCTACCGCGGCATGGATCGCGTCGCTGCACGTAAGCAGATCGTTACTGATTTAGACGCACTTGGCTTACTGGTTAAAGTGGATGATCACAAATTAATGATTCCACGCGGTGATCGCTCAGGTGTCATCATCGAGCCTCTATTAACGGACCAGTGGTTTGTTAAAGCAAAGCCGCTTGCTGAACCGGCTATCGAAGCGGTCAAAAGTGGCAAAATAAAGTTTGTACCTGAAAATTGGGATAAAACCTATTACAACTGGATGAACGACATTCAAGACTGGTGCATCTCACGACAAATTTGGTGGGGCCACCGTATCCCCGCTTGGTATGACGCGGAGGGCAAGGTTTACGTTGGGCGTGATGAAGCCGAGGTGCGCGAAAAGCACCAACTGGCTGACACCGTTGAACTAAACCAAGATGAAGACGTATTAGACACCTGGTTTTCATCTGCACTCTGGCCTTTTTCTACCCTTGGCTGGCCTGACAAAACACCCGAACTCGATACTTTTTACCCCACGAGCGTATTAGTGACCGGCTTTGATATCATTTTCTTCTGGGTCGCCCGGATGATTATGATGGGCCTAAAGTTTATGGATGACGTGCCATTTAAAGAAATTTATATCCATGGTCTAGTACGCGACGCAGAAGGCCAAAAAATGTCAAAATCCAAGGGCAATGTTTTAGACCCGATTGATTTAATCGACGGCATTAGCCTGGATGCCTTAGTTGAAAAACGCACCCAAGGCTTAATGCAACCGAAGATGGCGGCTAAAATCGAGAAGGACACGCGCAAACACTTTCCCGATGGCATCCCTTCGTTCGGCACCGACGCCTTACGATTTACCTTTGCTTCACTGGCCTCGACCGGGCGCGACATCCGCTTTGATTTAAACCGTATTGAAGGCAACCGAAACTTCTGCAACAAGCTTTGGAACGCCACCCGTTACGTATTAATGAATACCGAAGGCGAAGACACCGGGTTAAATGACGCACCCGTTGAACTCAGCTTGGCGGATCGTTGGATCATCTCACGCTTGCAAAGGACTGAAGCCAATGTGATTGACTGCATCAACAAATACCGTTTCGATCTAGCTGCGCAGTCGCTGTACGAATTTTTATGGAACGAGTATTGTGATTGGTATTTGGAGCTATCAAAACCCATTTTATTGGATGAAAGCAGTAATGAACAACAAAAACGCGGCACCCGCAAAACACTCATTCGCGTACTAGAAACCGTGCTGCGCTTGCTGCACCCACTGATGCCCTTTATCACCGAAGAAATTTGGCAGCAAGTAGCACCGTTAGCCGGAAAATCTGGCGACACTATTATGCTTCAGGCTTTTCCAACACCTGACGACAGCAAAATTTCTGCCGACGCTGAAGAAGAGATGCAATGGGTAATGGACTTTGTGATGGGCGTTCGTAAGATTCGTGGCGAGATGAATATTGCACCGAGCAAGCCATTGCCGGTACTGTTAAAAAACACTTCTCCCCATGATCAAACACGGCTAAAAAACAACCTATTGCTACTGAATAAACTAGCCCGTTTAGCGTCCATTGACACTCTAACAGCCACTGATGAAGCCCCCCAATCGGCAATTGCCTTAGTCGGCGAAATGCAAATTCTAATTCCAATGGCTGGCTTAATAGATAAAAGCGCCGAGTTGGAACGACTTAATAAAGAAATAGACAAGTTAGAAAAAGAGCTCGCGCGCATCACCGGCAAACTGGCTAATGCGGGCTTTGTGGACAAAGCCCCAGCGGCTGTGGTTGAAAACGAAAAACAAAAACAGCAAGAACTATCGTCAAAGCTCAATAGCCTAAAACAGCAAATAGATAAAATAGCTAGTTTATAAGCTTGACTGAGGGCTAAACAAGTTAAAGGGACAGTCAGCGTTAATGAGTGACCATGGCTATACGCCAAAGCAATAAAACATATAACGTTTTAATTCGCTAAAACCAATTTGACTGCGATTAACACAGTCATAATAAATAATAGGGCGATGATAAACCCAGTCACAATAAAGACTTTGGGGTTTCCGTGCTCAAAGTCTCGCTGACGCCGTGACTCTTTAGATACCCCCAAAAATGACAATAGCGTACTCGCCACCATCTGCCAAAACGAGGGTTTCTGACTGCTCTGGTTCACCTTATTCTCGTTCATTTAAGACACCCGAATAAAAAAATTGTATTTTATCACTCGTAAAGCCAAATTTATCGGTAAAACGCTTTTTTTCAACTAAAATAATTTAGAGATACTAATTTTAAGAGATATTATGGATATCGATTTACAGGATTTAAGCGTGCTTTTAGTAGAACCTTCTGGCACACAGCAACGCATTATTCAACGCGAGCTCAATAGCTTGGGCATTGTTAACGTCGACTGCGTTAACTCAGCACAGGAGGCGCTAAACTTTATCAGTTTTAGCGCCCCTGATGTCGTACTTAGCGCCTACTACCTTAGTGATATGACCGGCAGCGAATTACTCCACACCCTTCGAGAAGACGAGGTCAACCACGAAATTTGTTTTGTTCTAGTTTCTAGCGTAACCGACATTCACCAATTGGATACGGTTCGACAGGCCGGTGTTGTTGCCATTTTGCCAAAGCCTTTTGATGCCAACGATATGAAGCTGGCGCTTAAAGCAACCCTTAGCCACATCAACCCCGAAGCAATACAAATTGAAAACGCGCACCTAGAGGACCTTAAAATACTGGTGGTCGATGACAGTGCTTTAGCTAGGAAATACATAAAAAAAACCCTTGTTTCTATGGGGCTAGACAACATAACTGAAGCTATAAACGGGTTAGAAGCTGTTGATATTTTGAATAGCTCATTATTCGATTTGATCGTCACCGATTACAATATGCCCGAGATGGATGGACGCGAATTATCTGCCTATATCCGGCAAAACAGTAACCAACCCTCTGTTCCCATAATTATGGTGACCAGCGAACATAACAAAAGTCGGCTAGCTGCCGTACAACAAGCCGGTGTTTCAGCCATTTGCGATAAACCCTTTGAGCCCGATAATGTGAGACAATTGATTTCCCAATTATTACAATAAATTCATCGCCTAATGGCCACACCTAAAAACCCGCTGAGCATTGTGATGCCCTGCTTAAATGAAGCAAAAAATCTCGGTGCCTTGTTACCCAAACTAAAAGAACTGCACGCAAAAGCCGAAATATTAGTGATCGACGATGGCTCGACTGATAAATCTGTTGAAATCTGTCAGCAATTTGGCGTTAAGGTGATATCCCACCCCCACCCTCTAGGCAACGGCGCGGCCATCAAAACTGGTGCGCGCAACGCTTCTGGAGAAATCATCGTTTTTATGGATGCCGATGGTCAGCACAAACCAAAGGACATTCAACGATTACTCGATAAACTAGCTGAAGGCTACGATATGGTGGTGGGCGCCAGAGAGTCTGGCTCTCACGCATCAAAGAAACGCCTATTAGGCAACGCTATTTTTAACCGATTAGCCTCCTTTATGACCGGGCAAAAAATAGAAGATCTAACCTCGGGTTTCCGTGCCGTTCGGGCCAACCATTTCAAAAAATTCCTATACCTACTTCCCAACGGCTTCTCGTACCCAACCACGTCAACTATGGCGTTTTTTCGTTCCGCCTTACCCGTTGCCTACATTCCAATTAAGGCCGGTAAACGCGAAGGTAAAAGCAAAATAAAACTACTAAAAGACGGCTTACGTTTTTTTATTATTATCTTAAAAATTGGGGCACTCTTTTCACCCATGCGTTTATTTTTGCCGACTAGTGCCGCCTGTTTCTTACTCGGCGTTGTGAACCATATCAGCACCTATGCCGCGTCTGGAAAATTCAGCAATGGCACACTATTGTTGTACGTCGCGTCTGTTTTTATCTTTTTGATGGGAATATTGTCTGAGCAAATCTCATCACTGCATTATAGAAATACAGATAAAGAATAACGTTTGAATTCGCTCATTATTAAGCCTTAATGAACTCTCCAGCTCCATTAAAAGTCTTGATGCTTACATCAAGCTACCCAAGGAAGGATAGCGACAATAGCTCTGTTTTCTTACGCTATCTTGCTACCAACCTAGCCAAACAGGGTGTAAATATTCATGTTTTAGCACCCGACCACCCGCTTATTAAAAACACAGATCTTGATCCAGGGGTAAAAAATCACTGGTTCCAATACCTCCCTAAAAAATGGCAACGTCTGGCGTATGGCTCGGGAATACTACCTAATTTAAAAAGAAACAAACTGCTTTATTTACAAGTTCCCTTTTTTTTATTCAGCATGTTTTTTTATTTATTTTTCATGTGTAAAAAAATAAAGCCCGATGTTATTCATGCACATTGGATTATCCCCCAAGGGTTTATAGCCGTTATTGTAGGTAGGCTTTTAAATATACCTGTCATCGCCACAGCGCATGGTGGTGATGCCTTTTCACTTAATACTGGCCTACTCAACCGGTTGAAAACATTTACACTCAGGCACTGTCAGTGTTGGACGTCAAACACAAGGGCGACCGCAGAAACTTTCGACATTACACACGGCATCCCAAGGCCTATCATTATCCCAATGGGCGTGGGTATCGAACATTTCCAATCTGGCAATGCGGAAAAAGTATTAGGCAGTGAAACTAGAAGAATAATCTTATTCGTTGGCCGGCTGGTCGAAAAAAAAGGCGTCAAATATCTGATTGAAGCCTTCTCTATGCTACCTAAAAAAATCCAAGATGAATCCGTTTTATGGATTATTGGCGATGGTGATGAACGTAAAAACCTTGAACAGCAGGCTCTAAAATCAAGCCTTGAAAATATAAAGTTCTGGGGACAGGTACCAAATAAACAGCTTCCTGATTTTTATGCAGCAGCTAGTCTATTCGTTGCCCCTTCTGTCATAGATTCAAAAGGCGACACCGAAGGACAAGGCGTTATTTTATTGGAAGCAATGGCGAGCAAAACACCTATTATAGCTACTGCTGTTGGCGGTATACCTGAAGTAATTACAGGTGATAAGACTGGTTTACTTGTGCAGCAAAAGAACGCAAACGCACTATCAACAGCCATTCAATTTCTGTTTAATAATTCAAAAACTGCTGAAGCCTATGGGAGCCGTGCACTACAGTTCTTAGATAAGACCTATTCGTGGGACTCGATTGCGCAACAATTTATTTCAATATTCAATGATCCATCTATTAAAAATTAAGCTGATCACTCGCCTCTTCAAACAACGCTTTGTATTCTGCAACCATCCTTTTTAAAGTAAATAAACGTTCTACTTTTTCTCGATTATAATCGCCCATTTCTCTACGAAGAGTAGCATTGCCGGCCAATAAATTGATCTTTTCAGCAAAGTCATCTATATCACCTAAACCACATAAGAAGCCTCCCTTCTCACCGTCAACCAACTCGGGCAAAGCAGAACAGTCCGTTGCCACAACAGGCAAGCCACATGCCATTGCTTCAGCAGCGGCCAAACCAAACCCTTCTCGCACCGTTGGAAACAAAAGAATGTCGGCTGACCGATATAAGGCTGGCATATCTGCGTAGTCAACTCGGCCTAAATTCACCAAACGAGGGTGCGCTGGCAGCGCCTTTACATTGCGCAAACCCGACGTGTAATAAATTGAAATATTGGGGTTCAGTTTATTTAATATGGGCAATAACCACTGAGCACCTTTTCTACTACTTAAATTACCGCTAAACAACACCTTAATATTTTTTTGATTAGCTGGTTTACTTGTTGGGACAAAAACAGCCTCATCTATACCGTTATAAATCACCCGAATTTTCCTATCCAAGCCTAGCTCTGTCTGCACTAGCTTTGCGGTAAATTGGCTCACCGCCGTTAACTCACTCGCTAAGTTAACTGCCTTTTTTGTCAGCCACTTTAAATCGGTTTGATAATGAATATTTTGCAAGCAACTGCTGTAATCACGCATAAAGCGATCAAGCACATAATTATGAAACGTCAACACTAAAGGAATCCCACGCCTAGCATGAAAATACGCGTAATCAGGCGTGGTATGTATCAGACTAGACTTTTTGTTACGGCCTATGGGAAATAGCGAAACGGGGAAAAGCGTTCGGTAGGGGTGATAAGGTAATAGCTGGTAGCCTTGTATCGACCGCTCTAAATGACGATGCACGACATAAGCACCATTACCTGTTGCCATAGGGCTTAGAATCCTTGCTTTAGCCTTACCAGCAGTTTTATTCGCACTCATTCAGATAAGCTTGATACGTTAGCGTTAAGCCCTCTTCCAGTTTGGTTTTAGCTTGCCAGCCCAAATTAGCTGCTTTACTAACATCCAGCAGCTTTCTTGGGGTGCCGTCAGGTTTTGTTTGCTCCCAGCGTATTTCACCTGTGTAGCCAATCACATTCGTTAATAGCTCAACCAACTCTTTTATTGACACATCAACGCCAGTACCGATATTGATATGACTATTTGTTGTTGCTATATTTTCTTGGTAATTATCCTTTTCAATCATCATCAGTAAAACGCAGGCGTCAGCTAAATCATCGACATATAAAAACTCACGTTTAGCTGCACCTGTTCCCCACACGTCAACGAAGCTATCTCTTGTCACTTTTGCTGTATGTATTTTTCTAATTAGCGCTGGAATAACGTGACTGTTTTGCAGGTCATAATTATCGTTAGGCCCGTATAAATTGGTCGGCATCACTGAACGAAAATCGGTACTGTATTGGCGGTTATACGATTCACACATTTTAATACCGGCAATTTTAGCAATTGCATACGGTTCGTTAGTGGGTTCAAGCTCACCCGTTAACAACGCAGATTCATCCATTGGCTGGGATGCTAATTTAGGGTAAATACACGAACTCCCCAAAAACAATAACTGCTTTACCTGAGCCTTATACGCCTGATGAATCACATTACTTTGCACCATCAAGTTTTCATAAATAAAATCGGCTGGGTATTCATTATTGGCGAAAATACCCCCCACTTTAGCTGCTGCCAACACCACGTATTCTGGTTTTTCTTGTTGGAAGAAAGCACTCACCGCTCGTTGATCTAGCAAATCTAACTCGTTACGCGTTTTTTTAATAATGTTGCGAAAACCCTTTTTATTCAGCTCCCGAACAATCGCCGAACCCACCATCCCACGGTGCCCCGCCACATATATTGTCGAATCTTTATCCATTATTCTTGCGAAGTATGTACGTCATAGCCTTTATTGATCAATAACGAATCCCTTCTCGCATGGTTTAGATCGTTCTGTACCATTTCAGACACTAACTCTTCAAAGGTAATTTTAGGCGACCAGCCCAATTGTTTTTTTGCTTTGGATGCGTCGCCCAATAGTGTTTCCACTTCTGCTGGCCTAAAGTATCGTGAGTCAATACGGATGATCACGTCACCCACTTTTTTCTTA
>Ga0255755_1003810_pt1 | contig 11296 bp, 10 predicted proteins | sample 011ome_18_FD_179955 | JGI IMG/M metagenome (GOLD analysis project Ga0255755, IMG submission 179955) | Coastal salt marsh microbial communities from the Groves Creek Marsh, Skidaway Island, Georgia - 011501BT metaG (version 2) | ecosystem: Environmental > Aquatic > Marine > Intertidal zone > Salt...
TAACTATAATTTTGGCTATGGGCTCCATGCCATTAGCGTTTACTTACCCACTAATGAAAAGATACACTTATTGGCCACAGTTATATTTAGGTATAACGTTTAATTATGGTGTAATACTTGGATGGACATCTATAACGAATGAGTTGAATTTATTACCTGTTATTTTTTTTATTGGAGCAATATTTTGGACACTCGCATATGATACAATTTACGGCTTTCAAGATATAAAAGATGACGAAATAATAGGTCTTAAGTCAACTTCAATTAAATTTAAACATAATCCATATCTTTTTTTAAAAATATGTTATTTATTTTTTTTATTATCTCTAATTATTATAGGTTTAATATATAAATTTAAATTAATTTATTTTTTATTTTTAATTTTAGTGAGTTTACATATGTTTTATTTTCAAATTTCCAAGCTAGATATCAGAAAAGAGGAAAGCTGTCTTAAAATATTTAAGACTAATAATCTTTTGGGGTTAATGGTTTTTTTCTCTATATTAGTGGGTAAAATTTTGTGAAGTCAGATTTTCAAATAATTAAAAGGTTATATAGAGATTATACGAAAAAATATTTAAGTAAAATAATTTTATCTCTTTTTTTTACATTAATACTTGCTGGTAGCACTTCTGCTGTTGCTTATCTCTTAGATCCAGCAATAAAACAACTTTTTATAAACCAAAACCAATCAATGATGAAGATTATTCCATTGTTAATTATTTTGGCATTTGCTGCAAAGGGAATATCTTTATATTTAGCTAAATTACTCATGATAGGAGTTTCAGAAGGTGTAAGAAAAGATATGCAAGTAAATATGTTCAAAACACTAATTAGTGCTGATACGAAATTTATTGATAGCAAACATTCTGGTAAGTTTATTACAAATTTAACTAACGATGTTAGTATAATAACAAATCTTTTAAGTATTGCCGTATTGAATATTTTTAAAGACAGTCTAACGTTAATCGGGCTGTTAAGTGTTATGTTTTTTCAAAATTGGAAATTGGCATTAATAGCAATTATAATGATACCCTTAGCAAGTTTTGCCGCTAGAACCCTTGGTAAAAGAATTAGTAAAATAACTATTCAACAAATGAACACTGCAGGTGTTTTTATGAGCTATCTATTTGAAATATTTACTAATCATAAAATTATTAAGATTTTTCAAAATGAAAATAATGAAATTAAAAGAGCTAGTTTAGTAATTGAGGATTTAAGAAAAAAAGCACAAAAAATTGCTGAGATAATGGTAAGGGCTTCACCTATAATGGAGTTTTTAACCGGTATAATGATCGCTAGCCTAGTTTATGTTGCTGCAATATTAGTTGCAAATAATGAGCTAGAAGTAAGCAAATTTTTTTCATTTTTAGCAGCGATGATGCTAGCTTATCAACCAGTAAGATCATTAGCTACAGTCAACATTACTATACAACAAGGATTAGCGGGTGCAAAAAGGGTACTTCCAATTATTGATCAAAAGCCTGAAATAGAAAATATTAATGATTTAGACAAACTAAAATTTACAAAAGGAGAAATAGAATTTAAGAATGTTTGTTTTAATTACTCTCATGAAACGCAAACATTAAAATCAATTAATTTAAAATTTGAGGGTCAAAAAATGACTGCTCTTGTTGGACATAGTGGTGCTGGAAAATCAACAATATTAAATCTTATTCCAAGACTATACAATGTGGATACTGGTGATATTTCAATTGATCAACAGTCAATTTATTCGAAATCATTACACTCTATAAGAGAAGGAATTTCACTGGTAAGTCAAGATACAACTTTATTTGACGATACAATTAGAAACAACATTGCTTATGCAAAACTAAATGCATCAAAAGAAGAAATAGAAGAAGCAGCAAAACTATCATTTGCAGATGAATTTATTAGAAAACTTCCACAAGGATATGATACAATTATTGGTGAAAAAGGTCTTAGATTATCAGGTGGTGAAAAACAAAGAGTCTCAATAGCTAGAGCTATTCTAAAAAAAAGTCCCATAATACTTTTGGATGAAGCAACATCTTCTTTAGATGCAGACACTGAAAATAAAATTCAAAAAGCTATAAATTTTTTAACAAAAGGAAGAACTACCGTGGTTATAGCTCATAGATTGTCAACTATATTAAATTCTGACAAGATTTGTGTCATTGATAAAGGTAAAGTAATCAAAACTGGGTCGCACGACGAGTTACTAATTTCATCAGAAATTTATAAAAATCTCTATGAAAAGCAAATCAAACGTAGCGAATGATTAGAGTTTATAGATTCATAATATTTTTATTAATAATTTTTTCACCGATTATTTTAATAATTAGGTTATTTAAAAAAAAAGAGCATCCACAAAGATTTAAAGAAAAATTTTGTTTTTTTTCAAAAAAAAGATCTAAGGGAAAAATTATTTGGTTTCATGGTGCAAGTGTTGGAGAAATACAAAGTATTATTCCTTTAATAGAAATTTTAGAAAAAGATAAAAAAATCAATCAAATATTAATTACATCTAATACTCTAAGTTCGTCAAAAATAATCAAAAATTTTAAATTTAAAAAAGTTGTACATCAATTTTTTCCAATTGACTTAAATTTTTTTTCCAAAAAATTTTTGAATTACTGGAAGCCATCAATGTCTATTTTTATAGACTCTGAAATTTGGCCAAATATGATTTTAAACCTAGAGAAAAAAAAAATACCTATTATTTTATTAAATGGAAGAATAACAAAAAAAACTTTCAAAAGATGGTTATTTTTTAGTAATTTTGCAACAAACTTATTTAGTAAAATTAGTTTATGTCTTTCGTCTAATAAAGAGTCAATTTATTACCTGAAAACTCTTGGGGCTAAAAAAGTTAAATATATTGGTAATATAAAATTTTCCCAATCAGATCAAAAAACTAAACCCTTAAATAAAAATTTGAGATATATTTTATCATCAAAAAATATTTGGTGTGCATCTAGTACACATTATGATGAAGAAAAAATATGCGGACAAGTCCACAAAAAATTAAAAGAGAAATATAAAAATTTACTAACAATAATTATACCTCGTCATATAAATAGAGTAGATGGGATTGTAAAAGAATTAAACAACTTAAAACTAAAAGTACATCTTGATAATTCAAAATCAGAAATCAAGAAAGATACGGATATATATTTAGTTAATTCGTATGGTAAAACAAAAGCTTTCTTTTCAATTTGTAAAAATGTTTTTCTTGGAGGATCTTTAATTAATCATGGTGGTCAAAATCCCTTAGAGGCAGCAAGGCTAGGTTGCAATATATTGCATGGAAATAATGTTAAAAATTTTAGAGAAATATATGATTTTTTAAATCAAAACAAAATATCACATTTAGTCAAAACAAAACAAAAGCTTGAAAAAAAACTCGACAGTCTTTTATCAAAAAGAAAGATATCTTCTAATAAAATTAAAAATGAAATTAATTATATTGGGGGTAAAATTTTAAAAAAAACACAAATTGAAATTAAAAACTTTATAGATAATGCAAATTAAAAAACCAAAATTTTGGGATTTAACTAATCCTAATTTTATATCTTGTATTTTGATACCGTTTTCAATTCCAATTATTTTAAGAAATTTTATTTTTCAATTATTAAAAAAGAAAAAAATACCTGAAATAAAAACTATATGTGTTGGGAATATTTATTTAGGTGGTACAGGAAAGACACCTCTTACCATTAAAATTTATGAAATATTAAATAAACTTAAATATAAAGTTGCAACTGTAAAAAAATACTATTCTAATCAAAAAGATGAGCAATTATTACTAAATCAAAAGACTAATTTAATTATTTCGAAATCAAGAATTGGTGCAATTCAAAAAGGTTTAGAGCAAAATTTAGATTTTCTTGTATTTGACGATGGATTGCAAGAAATGCAGATTGAATTTGATGTAAAATTAGTTTGTTTTAAATCAAAAAACTGGATCGGAAATGGGCAACTTATTCCAGCTGGTCCAATGAGAGAGGGAATTTCAAGTTTAAAAAGATTTGACGCAGTATTTCTAAATGGTTATTCAGAGAATTTAGCAAAAATTGAGAATCAAATTTTAAGCATAAATTCAAAAATAAAAATTTTTAGAACTTCTTATAAAATATTAAATTTAGAAAAATATGATTTAAATCAAAAATATCTAATATTCTCTGGAATAGGTATTCCCGCTGACTTTAATGAAATTCTTTTAGAAAATAATTTTAAAATAGTTAAAGAAATAATTTTTAACGACCACTATGAATATAATTATAATGATTTTGAAAATATAATATTTGAAGCTCAAAATGAAAAATTAAAAATTTTAACTACAGAAAAAGATTATGTGAAAATTCCAGAAAAATTTAAAAAAGAAATAAATTTTTTATCTATTGATGTTATAATTGAAAAAGAAAATCAATTAGTTGAGCTATTAAATAAATAACATGAAATTTTTTAAATATTTTATTCAATTTGTATTAGTCAGTTTTTTGTTTCTTATTTTCAAGATTATTGGATTAAAATTATCGAGAATTTTAGCTAGTAAATTTTTTTTAATATTTGGTCCTTTTTTTAGATCAAAAAAGATAATTGAAAAAAACATCTCATTTGCATTTTTAAATAAAGATGAAAAATTTAAAAAAATTGTCATAAATAAAATGTGGAAATTTTATGGAAAAATACTAGCTGAATATATGTTTATTAGAAAATTTAGAGAAACTGATTCTAATAAATTTTTAAAGATAAAAGGACAAAAAATTTTAGAAAATATAAAAGTTTCAAAAGATCCTGTTATATTTATATCTGGCCACTTCGATAATTTTGAATTGATGGCAATGCATATTGAAAAATCAGGAATAGATATTGCGACAATTTATAGACCACTTAATAATAATTTTTTGAATCCTGTAATGGTAAACATTAGAAAAAAATATATTTGCCATAAACAGATTGAAAAAGGAATATCTGGTACTAGAAAAATTTTAAATTACTTCAAGTCTGGGACTTCCTTGGCTTTAATGATTGATCAAAGAGTTTCTCAAGGTATAAAATCTTTATTTTTTGGCAAGGAAGCTTTTACTACAACCATACCTGCTCAATTTGTTAAAAAATTTAATTGTAAAATTGTTCCAATTTATATTGAGCGAAAAAAAAATGAAAATTTTATGCTAGAAATAATGGAACCGATTAGTTTTAATAAAGAACAAACTATTGAAGATATAACACTTCGGTTAAACAAATTATTAGAAACGATGATATTAAGAAATCCTTATCAATGGATTTGGTCTCACAATAGATGGAAATAAATTAATATTTATCTCTTTTGATACTTGCCTCTACATAAGAAAAGTAAGCTTCTTGCTTTTCAACATTCCAATAATTAAGTTTTTCTAAAGGAATTTTTTGTCCTGAAATTGCACAGATAACATGATCTCCATCTTGAATAACTTCAAAATTATTTGGCAAATATTTTATTTTTGCTAATTTTTTAAACATTTATAGTTTATATATCATGGTATGAAAATTGGTGTAGTAGGAAATGGTGGTCGTGAACATGCTTTGTGCCTCTCTTTAAAAAATTCTAATAAAGTAAAAAAAATTTATTGTTTTCCAGGAAATGCTGGCACTAGTTTTATCGCTACAAACATAAATATTGATACTAATAATTTTAAAAAACTTAAGGAATTTATATTACAAAATAAGATCGACTTGGTAATTATTGGTCCAGAAAAACCTTTGGTTGATGGAATTGTTGATTATTTAAAGAAATTTAATATCAAAGTTTTTGGGCCCAGTAAAATAGCATCAAAACTCGAGGGCTCAAAAATATTTACAAAAAAACTTTGTAAAAAATATAAAATACCAACTGCTAAATTTGGAGTATTTTTAAATAGAAAAGAAGCTTTAAAATTTTTAAAAAACTCCAATTTTCCAATTGTAGTTAAAGCAGATGGTTTAGCTGCGGGCAAAGGTGTCTATATTTGTGAAAATATTAAAGAAGCATCTAAAGCAGTTAATGAAGTTTTTGAGGGCAAATTTGGAAAAGCTAGAAATTTGCTTATTGAGGAATTCTTAACTGGAGAAGAAATGAGTTTTTTTGTAATTTCTGACGGTAAAAATTATAAAATTTTTGGAACAGCACAAGACCATAAAAGAGTCTTTGAGGGAGACAAAGGAAAAAATACTGGAGGGATGGGAGCATACTCTCCTTCAAGACTAGAAACACAAGAACTAAATCATAAAATAATTCAAAGAATTATTGAACCTACTCTTAAAGGATTAAAAGAACTAGACTGTGAATATAAAGGTTTTCTTTATGCAGGTCTGATGATTGTTGATGGGGAGCCTTTTCTAATTGAATATAATGTAAGAATGGGAGATCCTGAGTGTCAAACATTACTTCCAAAATTAAAGACTGATTTTTTAACAATTATAAAGAAAAGTGTCGAACAAAAACTACATAAATTAAATATTGAATGGTATGACGATAAATCAATTTGTATTGTATTATGCTCAAAAGGATATCCTGATACATATAAAAATAATATTCCATTAAACCTGAAAAAATTAAATTTAAAAAATAATCAGTTTATTTTTCATGCAGGAACAAAAATGCATAAAAATGAAATATTATCTAATGGTGGCAGAGTTTTAAATGTCGTAACTAGATCAAAAAGTTTTAAATTAGCTAGAAAAGACACAATAAGAATACTTAAAAAAATTGATTGGAAAAATGGTTTTTATAGAAAAGATATTGGATACAAGGTTATTGAAAAATGAGAATTATATCAGGTTCTTTTAAAGGAAAAAAAATTTTTGAACCTAGAGATGAAAAAACTAGACCACTTAAAGATCTTGCTAAAGAATCTATTTTTAATATTATTAAACACTCAAAAAAATTTAAAATAGATTTTACAAATTCGTTAATTCTGGATTTGTTTTCAGGTGTAGGTTCGTTTGGAATTGAGTGTTTATCTAGAGGAGCAAAAAAAGTAATTTTTGTTGAAAATTATCATGGAGTATTACATATCTTAAAAAAAAATTTAGCTAGTCTAAAATTAGTTAAAAATTATGAAATTCTTGAAAAAAATATCTACGATGCAAATATTTTTTGTTTTTTAAAAAAAAAATTTGATATAATTTTTTTAGATCCTCCTTTTAAAGATAAAAATATAGAAAATTTACTAACAGATATTTTCAATAATAAAATTTTAAATAAAAATAGTATTCTCATATTACATAGACATAAAAATGAAAAAGAAAATTTTCCAAGTAATTTTCAAATTATTGAAAAAAAAACCTATGGAATTTCAAAAATAATTTTTTTATCTATACTAAATTAAAATTTTTTTTGTTTCTTTCTTGATTATTTCAACTGCTGGTTGATCAAAAGGGTTAATCTCCATGGCCATTCCCAGTAGAATTGTCTCTAAAATAAAAAAAGTAAACAATTCACCTAAGGTCTCTTCATTTTTTTTATAAATAATAAAACTGCGAAATGGGATTTTTTTTTTTTTAAATACTTTTTCGGTTGCAGAAAATTGGGAAAATAAAATGTCATTTAGATTTTTATCTTTCAAATAATTATGTGATTTCAAAATTGTATTATTATTTAGTCTTATTGATTTTTTTTCTTTAAAAAAATGAAGTGTATAAAAATTATTTTTTGCACCATCTAAATAATGCTGCATCAAACTATGATTATCTTGGGGCATGGTAGATATTACAGGAAGAATACCTTTACTTTTTTTACCCAAACTTTCTGCAACTAATTGCTGATACCATTTAAAAAATTCATTTGAGTCTTGATCATAATTAATTATTATTGAGTTATTCATATTTTTGCTTCGACTTAGATGAAGTATGCTGGATACGCTAGATATTAATTTATTAACAAAGGTTTTATCTTCAATCAGATGATTTAATCTTCTAAATTTTTCTGGCTTAAATCCCATTAAACTTGCTGGTAACATACCAACTTCTGAAAGTACTGAATATCTTCCACCAATATAGTTATTATGATCAATAATCTTTGCCTTTAATTTTATTGCTAAATCTCTTAGATAATTTTTTTTTTTTTCTGTAATAAAAATGTTTTGTTCATTTTTTTTAACAAAAATATTTGTATTTGATATTGTTTCAAGTGTATTTCCTGATTTAGAAACAATCAATGTAATTTGTTTTTTTTTATTTTTTTTATTTTTTTTATTTAAGACATATGAAAGTGAATCAATGAACTGAAATTTTTTCCCTAAAGGCGATAAAAAATTATAAATTGCTTGAGCACCAAGTATTGATCCACCAATTCCAATCAATCTAAAATTATTAAATCTCTTCATCTTAGAAACAAATTTTTTACTATATGAATCTTTATAGTTTGAACTTAATGAACACAGGACTTGGTTTGGTGATTTAATTATACTTTTAAAAATTTTTATAATTTTTTTGTTATTTAGATTGTCCAATTTAAAATTTTTAAAATTAATGTTATGGCTTAACATGAGATTACTTAATATTTTTTAAAATTACCTCTTCTATCATGGTAGATTTTGATGGATCGCTATCATTTATTGTTTCTTTTTTATTTGTTAATAATTTTTTAATTTCATTTTGATTTTCAATACGTTGTTGGTTTAGAATTTCATCTTCTTTAGTTTCGATAGGACTTGGTAGTTTTCCAAATTCTGGTGGAAAAACTAAAGGGTTTTTTTTTTCAACTAAAAACTCATCGCCAGAAGGTTTTTTTTTTAACGTTAAAGTATCTTGCAAATTACCACAAGATGTTAAAGAAAAAATCAATCCAATAAATATAACTCTAATCATTTTTTTTAAAAAATTCAGAAAATATTAATATTAAAATACCGCAAGTAATAAATATATCAGCAACATTAAATATAAACCAATGAAAATTGTTATAAGTAATATCTATAAAATCAACAACTGATGAAAAATATAATCTATCAAATATATTTCCACTAGCACCACCAGCAATCATGAAATAGCTTAATTTCTTGAGAAAATCTGATGTTTTTAAAGCCAAAAAAATTATGATTATTGTTATAAATAGTATGATTAAAGTTAAAATATTATAGTAAAAATTTTCATCTAAAGATAGTAGACCAAAAGCAATTCCGTTATTCCATACTAAAGAAAAATTTAGAAATGAGTTAATCTTAATACTTGTAAAATCTGAAGTTTTAAAAAAATTTAGTATAATTGTTTTGCTAACTCTATCAGCTGCAAAAATTAAAACTACAAATAACAAATAAAAAAAATTTTTTTTTAAATTACCGCTCATTTATTACGGGTGTCGTTCACACTTTGTTGGACTAATTTTCCAGCATACGGGGCATTTTTCACCTATTGCTTTATTAGTTTCCACAATAATTTGTTCTTTTTTAATTTCCTCTAGCAAGACACTGGACACAATACATAATTCTTTTAAGTCGATATCCTTTACCAAATCTAAATCCTCTTTGTTGAGCTTAATAGTTAAAGAAGCTTCTAGGCTTGAACCAATTATCTTAGTCACTCTTTTTTCCTCAATACTCAAATTACAAATATCTCTTATTTTAATTAATTTATTCCATTTAAAAAATAAATCAGGATTATTAAATTTTTTTGGAAACTTAATAAACTTCTCTAAATGTACACTTTTTTTATCTTTAGATATTAGTTTAAATATTTCTTCTGTGGTAAAAGAAAGGATTGGTGCAAACCATCTTAAAAGTGAATTCAATAATATTTGTAATATTGTAATTACAGATTTTCTTTTATGAGAATCAATCGGATCACAATACAAACAATCTTTTCTTATATCAAAATAGAATGCTGACAAATCAACTACACAAAAATTCAATAATTCTTTATATAGGTTGTGAAAATCATAATTATAAAAAAAAGTTTTAAATTTTTCATTTAAAGAATAAATTTTATGTAAAATAAGCTGCTCTAACTCAGGTAAATCAGAAGGATTTAATTTTTCTAAATCTACATCTCTAAATTCATCATTTATATTACCAAGTAAATATCTAAACGTATTTCTTATTTTTCTATATGAATCTGAGTGTTGATCTAAAATTGAGTAATCAATTCTCAAATCTTCCGCATAATTAGATGAAACAACCCAAATTCTAAGAATATCAGCACCGTATTTTTTTAATATATCCTCTGGAGCAATAACATTTCCAACAGACTTTGACATTTTTAAGCCTTTGCCATCAACAACAAAGCCATGTGAGAGAATAGACTCGAATGGAGCTCTTCCTCTTGTTCCGCAAGACTCTAATAATGAAGAGTGGAACCAACCTCTATGTTGATCTGAACCTTCAAGATACATAGAAGCTGGCCACTTTAAATCTTCTCTTTTTTCTAAAACAAAAGAATGAGTGGATCCACTATCAAACCACACCTCTACGATATCACTCATTTTTTCATAATCTTCTGATTTATATTTAGCACCTAAAAATCTTTGTGGGTCATCAGAAAACCAACAATCTGAACCTTCTTTTTCATAAATTTTAGCAATATTTTTGATTACTTCATCATCAACTAATATCTCTTTAGTTTTTTTGTTTATAAAAATTGGAAGAGGGACTCCCCAAACTCTTTGTCTTGAAACGCACCAATCTGGTCTGGTTTCAATCATTGCTTTTAATCTTTCTTTTCCTTTTGAAGGATAAAATTTAGTCTCATTGATAGCTTTAAGAGCTTTATCACGTAAGTGGTGGCTATCCATTGAGATAAACCACTGGGGTGTTGCTCTATGAACCAATGGAGCTTTAGATCTCCATGAATGTGGATATGAATGTGTTAACTCACCATTAGCTAAAAGTTTTTTTTGTTCTTTGAGTTTATCGATAACAATTGAATTAGATTTAAAAATATGAAGACCTTCAAATAGTGGTACATTTTTTGTATATTTGCCATCACCATCAACTGTCTCTATTGCTTTAATACCATTATTTAAACAAAGATTAAAATCATCAGGCCCATGACTTGGTGCACAATGAACAATTCCAGTTCCTTGTTCAGTTGTAACAAATCTTGCCTCAAGCATTGGAATTTCAAAATCATAACCCAACTCTAAAAATGGATGATTACAGATTGTATTTTTTAATTCTTTACCTTTAAATTCTTTTATCTTTTTATAATTTGAAATATTGCAATTTTTTAAAACACTTTCTAGTAAAGCATCAGCAACTACAATCTTTTTATTTTTAAAAATACCTTCTTCAATTTGAATTAATAAATAATCTAAACTTTCATTGTAGGCTAAAGCTTTATTAGCTGGTATAGTCCA
>Ga0255755_1003814_pt1 | contig 11288 bp, 7 predicted proteins | sample 011ome_18_FD_179955 | JGI IMG/M metagenome (GOLD analysis project Ga0255755, IMG submission 179955) | Coastal salt marsh microbial communities from the Groves Creek Marsh, Skidaway Island, Georgia - 011501BT metaG (version 2) | ecosystem: Environmental > Aquatic > Marine > Intertidal zone > Salt...
CTCGTGGCGATTTGTAACGCACTCGAACGACCCGGAACACCCCATAGTAACTTGTATGTCGGTCTTAAATCGGCTTCGTCGAATTCGACCGCGGCGTTTTCGAATTCAGGATATTCGTACTTGAGCGCCTTGAGTTGCCCGTGATGCGTCGTGGCGAGCGTTAATCCCGCACCGCACTGATTCGGAACCAGTCCCGCAAGAGCTTTGAGTAACGCGTAACCAATCGCTGCTCCTTCACCAGGCGATGTTCCAGTACCGACTTCGTCCATAAGCACTAAGGAATCTCTCGTGCACTGTTCGAGGATGGCTTGAGCGCGCGTGAGACGACCGCTGAACGTACTGAGACTCGTCAACAAGCTTTGGTCGTCGCCAATGTCAATGAGCACCTTGTCGAAGAATGGAATCACGGCTTTTTCAGCAGGGATGAACAACCCGGACTTGGCCATCAATGCTGCGAGTCCAACAGCTTTCATGGCTGCGGTTTTACCACCAGTATTTGGTCCAGTAATGACGACGACGCGCGTTTTCTTCGACGCAAACACATCCACGGGGACGGGTCCTTTCAGCTTTGGCTTTGAACCGTCATCGCTGCCATCGTCTTCAAAATCGTCAAACTCGTCATCGCAATCAAATCCAAGGTCTTTTTCTAATTCTTTCTTTTTGAGTTTCTGAATTTGTCCAAGAGTGGCAGTTTTATATCCTCCTTGCGTGCCCATGCCTTTACCCGCTGTCGCTTCTTCGGCTGCGGCTTTGCGTCTCTCCTGCGCCGCTTGAATCGCCTGCGACGCGAGCACGGGTTGGCGTAGACCGACAAGTTCGAGCGCGAGCGAGGGCGAGATACGATCATCTTGTGACCTATCCACGAATCTATCGTCGTCCTCGTCCTCGTCGTCAAAATCATCTTCATCCGTACTTTTGAACTCGACAATTTCTTCATCCCCACTTGAATTTGAAAACACTGGTCGAACACCATTGAGCGCCTGACTGTATCGACACTTTGCCGCAATGACATCTAAACGCACGACGATATCAAGAACCTTGAATAACTCTTCGACGACTGCCGCTATCGCATTCGATAACTCGCGCTTAATGCCATCAATCGCGCTCTTTTCAGCGTCAATTGCCTTGGCTAACTCGCTATTGAGTGCGACGATTCCGGGAGGTTCGATGAGAATAAGTGCCCCTCCCGCCATAGTGCCAACGACTAAGACATCAGGTGGTGCGGGTGCGGGCACGGCGAGCACCATTCGACCTTGATGCGTCGTCGGCGTGCCCTTGCCTTGTAGTGCCTTTTTTAATTTACCCTCGGCTGCGCCCTTTTGTGAACGAGCCCGTCGCAACTCTTGAGAGGCGTTGTCGCGAAACTCACCGGTTTCATCCACGGCGTTGCGAATCATATCTGCCAAATCCGAATGTGTAGTCATCTCATACGCTATGTTACGCAACGGAGCCAAGGCTTTTGGGAGCTCGCCGCTCTCTGTGACGCCTTCAATGGACAATTTAAGCCGCTTGGCGCTGTCCAAAAACGCAGCCGTCGCCGCGAGCTCGTCGCCCCCCAACGGCGACCCTTGTCGCGTCTTAAAAAATCCCCGCCGCACCTCCGCGGTGAGCATACCACCAAACTCTAAACTCACCCCGTGTGTGCTCTCCATCGCCATCGCCGCCGCGGTTTCATTTAACGCGCGTTCCGCCGCCGCCGTCGTCTCGAGCGCCTCCAACTCCTCGCACGCCGCGCGTCCCAACGCCGTCGACGCTCGCGCCGCCAAGAACGCGCGCGTGTCGTCCCACCCGGCGTTAGTCAACGACTTTTCGTACAACTCATCCCTGACGCGACGCGCGTCGCGCGCTGTAGGCCCCCACGCTCGCACGTCGTCGTCGTCGTGCGCTTTATCCAACACGTCGTCATCCACCGCGAGCGAACGCCGCGCGCGGCTGCGGCGGTCGCGTCGACGACGATGCGCGATGCCGGCAACAGCGCGCGATGTGCGACATCGCACAACCGCCGGCGACGACGACGACGTCGACGCGCGCGCGTGCGCCGCGCCTCGAACGTACGCCATCAAATGACGTCATTTCCGAACGCGCGCGGGCGACGTCGACGACGCCGATGACACCGAGCGGCGGCGCACAGACGACGACGTCGAAAGCGGCGGCGGCGGCGCCTAGTGCGGGCACGCACATCCAGCCCGGAGGCATGCCGCGTAACACCGTCGCCAAGGGATTCTCGCAAATGGATTGGATGCGTCGTTGTAAACGCGAAAACGTGCGCGGTGTGGACTCGAAAGCGAATCATAAGCGCGTGATTACGGATGAGGAGCTGGCGCAACACAACACCGTGGGTGATTGTTGGATTGCGTTGCGCGGCAAGGTGTATAATTTAACGGAATACGTTGCGTATCATCCCGGAGGGGCTGAGATTTTGGAAGAGAGTTTTGGGCGAGACGCGACGGCGTTGTTCGACAAGTATCACAAGTACGTGAATGGGGCGTACATCATGCGCGAAGCGCAGGTTGGTGTACAACCTGGGTACATGGATGATAGCGATAGCGATTAGAATAGCAGGTGTGCGCGCGAACAGAGTAGAAGAGGAATAGCTAGCAATAGCAAAGCAATATGAACAATTTACAACAACACGAACTACGACAGAGCTACCATCAAGGTAATGACCCGTATGCACCACCCCCGCGCTGATCTTTAGGCAAATATACTTCATCATGTAATTCTTTCGTGTACGCATCAATTCGAGGGAGGACGTTGAGATCGTCGCGCGCTCCAGCGAGGTAGAAGTATGCACTCAACGCTGTTGGTGTGGCGCCGTTGGCGACTTCTACCTCAAAAGTCTCTCTTGAATACATGCCCGTTGAAATTTCCTCGAGCACATCTAATGCCGCAAGTGTGTCATCGTTGCATTCGTACAGCTCTCCTGGCACCGATCGAGGGTCGTCGGTAGTACGTATCAGGTAAGGATAGCCAGCCTTTGCTAAAAGCAAAGCAAATGACTTTTCTCGGGTCCGCGCGTCGGCGACGAATTTGGCCTTACTCAGCAACCGATGGTTGTAAAGTCCTTTCTTTAACGTTCCATAGACGAACACTCTGTGCGCACCCGCGGATGTTGTCGGAGAAGACGTCATGTTGTGAGGGGTGGTCTGTCTGGTAACATATTTTACAACGAAGCGTACTTTACACTTTTCTATTTCTTCTTCAATAATTCTATCGCCGTCTTGTACGCCGGCGTCGTTGGCGGTTGGACGGGTTGTAATCGCACTCCATCATCGTCTAGTGCGTAGCTCTGGTCAGCATCATAACCAGACAAATCCCCACACGCTAAAAATGGAACCAAAACGTCTTTAGGCCACGTCTTTGTGCCAACTGTCTCCGCGTTATTATCTCCCGCATGAGACATCGCGCGCTCCTCGAGAATCCGCGTGAGTTGACTTGGATCAAAACCAGGTGGTGGAGTGTAACCTTGGCATACGATGAAAGCCTCTGTGGTTTCCAAAACAATTCGTCGTCAGTACAAGAGCAAAAATGAAAACACAAAGCGTCGTTACCGCGAGCAACACGACACGCACTCGCACCCACGTACCTATACTAGAATTGCGACTACTCTTGGGTTTGGCACACGTCACGTTGGGGAAAAATATCTTCAATTGCGAATAGAGTAACGACACGTCTTTGCCTCTGAAAATCTTTGCTATAAACGTTCCTCCTGGTTTCAATATGTGCGTTGCCACCGTCAACCCAGCTAATATGAGTTGCGCTTGCATGAATTCATCGAGATCGTGCAAACCAGTGACATCTGGTGCACCATCACCAACAATTAAATCAGCATATTGGCCATCGAAATGCGATAACACCTCGCGTACTTTGTCCATCGACGTGATGTCTCCTTGAATAGTCGTCACGCCCTCGATCGGCGCCATTGGTTGCAAGTCGATAGCCACAATCTTCGGCAACTCCTCCGCCGGTACGCCTCGTGCGAGCGCGGGTAAATACAACTTTCGACTCAACACCTGCGACCACGACCCTGGCGCCGCGCACAAATCCACCACGTGCGTCACGTCTCGAAATATATCAAAGGACTCATCAATTTGTAACAACTTGAACGCCGACCTCGCTCGCCATCCTTCTTCTTTGGCCTTGCGGTAGTATATATCGCGTTTGTCTTTACTCGCTTTCCCCATCGCAACGTCCGCGCGACGTCACTCGCACGCGCACGCGCACGCCTCGTAGTGGCGCGAACAAAAAGTGGAAGTGGCAAAAAAAGCGCACAGTGGCGGCGGCGGCGGCACATCGCGCCGCGCTACACGCACGCAACGCGTCGGAAACCCGCGAACGGGTGAACGCGAACGCGCTCGTCGGTCGATCGATCGATCATTCGCGCGCATTTGTCGCACCGAGGCACGCGCGCGTAGTCGTCGACGCCGACAGGTTCGTACACGCGCGCGGAAACCGCCCTCGATTAGGTGACGGACGCGAGAGTTGTTCGATACACGCGCGGCACGATGCGTAAGAAGGTTGATTCGCGCATCCGTACGCTCGTTGAGAATGGCGTAAAGAATAATGAACGGACGATGTTCGTCCTCGTCGGTGACCGCGGACGGGACCAGGTTGTTAATTTACACTACATGTTGAGCAAGGCGGTGGTGAAGTCGAGGCCAAATGTGCTGTGGTGCTATAAAAAGGATTTGTACTTGTCGTCGCATCGTAAGAAGCGCGCAAAACAGGTGAAAAAGATGCAAAATTCTGGTTTGATGGATAGTGAGAATGAAGATCCATTTTCGTTATTCGTAGCTTCGACGAGCATCCGGTATTGCTACTACGCCGAGACGCAAAAGATTTTAGGGAACACGTACGGCATGGCTGTGTTGCAAGATTTTGAGGCTTTGACACCCAATTTACTCGCGCGTACCATCGAAACTGTCGAGGGTGGAGGTTTGATCGTGTTGTTGTTGTCAAACATGGACAGCTTGACGCAACTGTATAACATGACCATGGACGTACACTCTCGTTTCCGAACTGAAGGCCACCAAGACATTGTGGCTCGATTCAACGAGCGATTTACCTTAAGTCTTGGCGCGTGCCCAACGTGCATTATGATGGATGATGAATTGAATATTTTACCCACAAGCTCGCACATCAGAGGTATCGAACCAGTTGAAGAACAAAGAAGTGCGGAAGCTCCAGAGCTTGCAGATTTGAAGGAAAGTTTGCAAGAAGTTGAACCAGCAGGTCCGCTCGTCAAATGCTGCAAGACTTTAGATCAAGCTAAAGCCGTGGTTACGTTTCTCGACGCTGCAAGTGAGAAGACTCTGCGTTCGACGGTCGCACTTACAGCAGCACGTGGTCGAGGTAAGTCAGCTGCCATGGGTATTGCAGTTGCTGGCGCGGTGGAGATGGGATACGCGAATATTTTCGTCACATCTCCGAGCCCTGAAAACTTGAAAACGTTTTTCGAGTTTATTCTCAAGGGCTTCGATGCTCTTGGATACAAGGAACACTTGGATTACGATTTAGTAGAGTCTACTAACCCTGCGTTTGGTAAGTGCATTGTGAGAATCAACGTTACGCGCCGTCATCGTCAAACGATCCAGTATATTTTACCTCAGCATGCAGAGCGTGCGACACAAGCTGAGTTACTTGTCATCGATGAAGCGGCTGCCATTCCGTTGCCAACAGTAAAAGCGTTGTTGGGTCCTTACTTGGTCTTTCTCTGCTCTACCATCAATGGCTACGAAGGAACCGGACGCGCATTGAGTATCAAATTGATTGGTAATTTACGTAAAGAGGCGGCAACGTCGCAGCAAGCAAACAAGGATGGGAAATTAGCCACCGGTGGTTCAAGACTTCTCAGAGAAGTCGCATTGCAAGAACCTGTTCGTTACGCCCCCGGTGATCGCATCGAAAAGTGGCTGAATGATTTGTTGTGCTTGGATGCTGCGGATGCGTTGTCTCCTCTGATTGGAACACTTCCTCCTCCAAGCGCATGCGAGCTCTACGAGGTTTCTCGTGATACCTTGTTCAGTGCACACGCCGCTGGTGAGCTCTTCTTGAAACGAATGATGGCTCTGTATGTTTCCAGTCACTATCGCAATACCCCAAACGACTTACAGCTCATGTCAGATGCCCCAGCGCACCGTCTATTTGTGCTGTTAGCGCCCGTGGATGAGACATCGAGCACGTTACCAGAGGTTCTTTGCGTCGTTCAAGTTGCATTAGAAGGTGCTATTTCGCAGAAGAGTGCACATGCGACGCTTGCTGCTGGCTTGTCTCCACAAGGTGATCTCATCCCATGGACTATGGCGTCGCAATTTCAAGATGAAGGCTTTCCTTCATTCACTGGCGTGCGCATCGTGCGCATCGCCGTTCATCCAGACTTACCACGCCAAGGATATGGCTCTCGCGCAATGCAACTCATCCACGACTATTACGAGGGTAAATTGACAGATTTGCGCGAGCATGTCGAAGACATTGACGTCAAGCCAACGACAGAATCATGGCAAACTACTGGTAAACTTGCTGAGGAAACGCTCAAACCGCGCGACAATTTGCCGCCGCTGTTGACCAATCTCTCTGAACGCAAGCCTGAGCACGTGAACTGGATTGGTACCGCGTTTGGCCTCACAAGCGAACTTTACAGCTACTGGAGTAAAGGTGGTTACAAACCTGTCTACATCAGACAGACACCGAGCGAGACGACGGGTGAGCACTCGTGCATAATGTTGCGACCGTGCTTCCCCGTTGGCGAAGAGGAGAGCCCTGATGGACACTGGGTTGACTCGTTCTATGAAGATTTCCGCGTAAGATTCACGTCATTACTCGGGTCTTCGTTCAGGGATATGAAACCTGGTCTCTGTCTTTCTGTTCTTGCTCCGCAACTCAACTACGATGATGATTCGAAGACTAAGGGAGCGCCGCGTGATTCAGTCATAAAAGCAGACAATGAAATTCTCACGCCGCATGACTTGAGACGTATTCAAAAGTATGCCGCTGCACTGGTTGATCATCACTTGATTGGAGATTTGGTCCCGCCCCTTGCACGTGCGTACTTTGCGAAGCGCATCCCAGTGACTTTGTCTTACACGCAGGCGGCAATTTTGCTCATTCTTGGCTTACAGTTGAAAACCGTCGATGAAAGCGTGAAAGACTTGGATTTACCAGGCACGCAAGTTATGGCGTTGTTCAACAAAGCTGTTCGTCGTATTCACGGCTCTCTCCTCACAGCTCGCGAAGCAGACGTCGAAGCAGCACTACCATCGATTAGTATGCCCGAATTACGTCCGCACGCGGTCGGTTTGGATGAGGAATTAGAGGAAGGGTACGTTTTACGTGATTTCGCCCGACGCGCTCGAAATGTTTTGAACAGCTTGGAAATGATGGAAAACAATATAGATCCAGAACTTTATGCCCTCAGGCGCCACCGTTTAGGCGGGGTTATAAGTCAGAGGGTTCCCGTGTTGGCAATCTAAGCTCAACAGGCCTGATCCACATGCTCTTCAAAATGGACAATCTGATATATATGTGACGTAGTGGCGCTCGCGAAGACAAGAGACTGACTGTGGTGGTATTTACGTTTCGTAGCGCCGCCGCCGTGAACGCTGAGATGCTCGCGAAACGCAAGGAACTACTAGAGGTACGTCGGGTTGCCTCGACCGCGCTTAATCCGTCTCGAATGTTTTCGGCAATGATGAATCGAATATCAACCAGGTAGCAGATTATCCAACGTGTTGAGAAAAATATCGCTGCGTTCTTACTGAGCCGAAATCGTCTGCGAACCGAGTCTCAGCCATCATCTAGAAAACACACAAGTACTGACCGCGCGCGAGTGCATTTTCATCACAATAGGAAGCGGGCATTGAGCGTTTTGCCATCGCTGGTACTGAAGACGAATGGGACGACGCCTTACGTGGTAAGAGCGGTAAGGGCTCCAAGTTGTTATCGGTCAAGCGTAAATCGGGGACGAAGGACAAGCACTCGTATGAGCCAAAGCCCAAAAAGATTGCCGAAATCGAAGCGCCGTCTTCCGAGAAAAAGGATAAAAAAGATAAAAAATTCAAGAAGTCTTCTGCCTCAAAGCGGCTCAAGGGCACGTAAACGTTATCGTAGCGATGTAAATAAACTTTAGCAAAGAAACCACACGCGTTTGTCGTGCTGTAACAACCTCATAACTCGCACGCGCGCACATGTTACGCGCGATGGCGGTGGCGATGGCGGTAGCGAGCACCACCGCGCGTGCAGCAACGACGACGACGACGCCTAGAGTATTGCCGCACTACACCGCCGCCGCTCGTCGATGCACGGCTAGTCAGGGCGCGTGCAACGCTCGCACGCTTGTTCGAAGCGCAGCAAACGGAGATTCGTCATCGTCGTCGTCGTACGAGGTGTATCCAGTCATCGGTGATGGGCGGTGCTTATTTAGATCAATAGCCGTCGGACGCGCGCTCGCTGAAATCGGTGAGCGCGCTGAAGAAATTCAAGAAGTCATCGAGGCGGACGTCCTGCGCGCCGCAGCGGTGGATGAGATGCTCGAAAGACGGGAGGACACGGAGTGGTTTATCGAGGGTGATTTTGAACAATATTGCGCACGAATGCAAGCACCGAGTACGTGGGGCGGGGAACCTGAAATTTTGATGCTCACACACGTGCTTGCATCACCTATTTCGGTGTTCATGGAAGTGAGCGGAGAGTTGAAAAGCATCGGCGTGTATGGAGAGGAATATGCTGAAAGCGGACAATACGAGAATTTGGCGGTATTATTTCACGGCGCTGGTCATTATGAAGCCTTGCGGCTCATCTAAGATTGCTAATAATTTGCTAATAAGAATAGAATTGATGCATGCTACGCCGTAGTCGCTTTTTCCCCCTTATCGCACGGCTCGCATATTCTCCTCTGCATCATTGTGAGCTCCATTCTGTCCATGACTTCACAGCAGCTCTTGCTGCATGAACCGACAGCGTCGATTCCAATCATGTATGCCGGGTTACGCTCACACTCTCCATTTTGTGCCCACTCTTCACACTTCTCGTTCGTGTCAACGCACGTTGGTTTGACCCACGTCGGCGTGTCAAAGATATTCTCATGGATCCACTTTGTCGCCGTGTACTTCGTGCCTTTGAGCGTCGGACACGATGCGTGCATTGATAAATTGTCCTCCGTGCCATTAATATGAAACGAATAAAACAAGATTGCATCGCCTCGACGTGGCTTCACAGAGAATCCATGACCATTCTGCCAACCGCACTCACTAAATTCACTCTTGCTCTTCAAGAATGCTTGTTTTACGTCTCGAAAGGGGTCGGCATCTGGGAAATTTGTCTCTCCGCCCCACTCTGGCTCGCGCAAGAACATCAAAACAGTTGCGATGCGCTTGCCGCCATTCTTACCAGAATCAATACCGTCGCTGTGCGCAACGTATTCTTGACCGTTCTGGTAACGAAGTAATTGCAATTCCTCCTGATGCGTCCACGGAATCCCGCTATACTCTGCTACTCGATCCTCCACCGCTGACAACGTCGGCGTGAGTCGACGAGCTATGAAAGTCCCATCTGACGTTCGCACGTTCGACGTATATCCTTTCTCCCCTTGACCAACGACAGTAGAGCGTTCTAACCTATCTTCACCGAGTGAAATAAGATGTTCACACTCTTCGTCGGTTAAAAATTTGTGATACAGGTACACTCGCGGCGTCGCGCTCAGTTGCTCCACCCAAGAGTCGCCTTCAATCTTTGTTCGTCCTTCTTGCGTGCGGTCGAGGTTTGCAGTCGTCGCGCCGGACTTCGCCGCGGTAGCAGTCGTCGTCGTCGTCGTCGTCATCGTCGTCGTCGCGCTCGCAGCGCCCTTTGTCGGTCGAGGCACTTCACCCATCCAACCAATCAATCGCGGCTCCTCTTCAACCGCGTGCGCGCACGCGAACGACGCGCATGCGAACACGACGACGACGAAGACGACACCCAGGCGCGTGCGCCGCGCGGACCCACGTGCGCGGTCGCAACCGCCCATCGCGACGGCGTGGATGCGATGAATCCGCACGCGCCGCGCTTCAGAGTGAGGTTTAGAACAAGATTAATCCACGCCGGCTTCGTCACAACGCGTCGTCAGTCGTCGCGTATCGCATGGGGTGCGTCCCTTCGAAGTCGTCGTCGACGGTGACGGCGGCGATTGGCGACGATGATGAACGGGGACGTCATTCGGGACGCTCACACGCGACATCGACGTCGGAGGCGTCGTCGGCGACGAGAGTCACTACGCATTCGGATTCGGTGGTAACGACTGCTGGTGCAGCGAGACGACGGTTTTCAGACGATTACGAGCTCCTTGACGTCGTGAGCACGGGCGGGTTTTCGCACGTTCATCGAGCGAGGTGTTTGAAAAGTAATTCCATTCGTGCAGTGAAGATTATACTGATCAAGGGCGAAAGTGAGGAGGTTGGAGAAGAAGAATTAAACGCGCCGGCGCACTCCAGCCACGATGAAAGTGACGAGGACGACAGCGACGTTGAAGCTGAGAGATCAAGCGAATATTCAACTTCAACTACTTCGGGGTCGAGGAGTGTGACGACGCCGAGAAGAAGTATGCGCCTTGGCGAGGTGGAGGTGGAATATGGGCTCGCGCACTCGGTGCGTCACGCAAATGTCGTCACTGTGTACGACTTGTACCATAATCCTCCGTATGCGTACGTAGTCATGGAGCTTTTAGAAGGTGAAGAGTTACTTGAGACTTTAAACGCACGAGGTGGGTATGACGAAGACGAATCAAGAGTGTTGATGCGTCAAATCCTACACGCTCTACAAGCGTGTCACGCTAAGCACATCGTGCACAGAGACGTGAAATTGGAAAACATCTCATTTGCTAAGCAAGGTGATATCAACTCATTGCGCTTGGTCGATTTTGGCCTTGCCCAAGGTTTAGGTAAAGGGTACAATCAATGCTTCGACCAATGCGGCTCGTCATCCTACGTTGCTCCAGAAATTTTATTAGGCAAGCATTACAACTCGGCGGCAGACGTGTGGTCGGCTGGTGTCATCTTATATCTTCTTCTTTGCGGTGAATTGCCGTTTTATGTTGAAGAAGAAGAGGATGAACAAGAATTGTTCACTCAAATCAGCCTGCGTCGCATCGCGCCAATCACATGCAACGCCTCAGACGAAGCATTGGATCTCATTGACCGTTTGCTCACCGTCGAACCCACAAAGCGGTTGACGGCGGAAGAAGCATTACTGCACCCATGGTTCAAAGACACAATCGAAAGCGTGCATAAAGATGAGCTTGGTCGCTATCGTTTGGCGCG
>Ga0255755_1003826_pt1 | contig 11269 bp, 10 predicted proteins | sample 011ome_18_FD_179955 | JGI IMG/M metagenome (GOLD analysis project Ga0255755, IMG submission 179955) | Coastal salt marsh microbial communities from the Groves Creek Marsh, Skidaway Island, Georgia - 011501BT metaG (version 2) | ecosystem: Environmental > Aquatic > Marine > Intertidal zone > Salt...
TAGCACCAGCTGGAGTTGTTGCTTGCTCCCATTCATATCCAAACAACAAATCAAAATACCCATTATCCCACTGTGTTGGATTTGTAGTCCATGCTCCCTCGAAGCCACTGGTTATAGTATCGCTACCTTTTCCAGATCCATATGAACTAGTCCACCCAAAACCCATTTCTTCAATTGATGCGCCTTCTGGCTCAGCACCTACATGTGAATCAGGACCAGCTCCATGGCCTTTACCGAAGGTATGCCCTCCAGCAACGAGTGCAACAGTCTCCTCGTCATTCATTGCCATGCGTCCAAATGTTTCTCTAATGTCAACAGCACTTTTTAACGGATCAGGCTCGCCATCAGGACCTTGGGGATTAACATAAATTAGACCCATTTGCACTGCTCCAAGAGGATTAGCTAAATCCCTAACTCCACTGTATCGCTCATTGGTTAACCATTCTTTTTCAGCACCCCAATTGATGTCCTCTTCTGGAGCCCAAATGTCTGGACGACCGCCTCCGAATCCAAAAGTTTTTCCTCCCATAGATTCAATGGCAACATTACCGGCCAAAATCAGTAAATCAGCCCAACTAATTTGCTTGCCGTATTTTTTCTTAATTGGCCAAAGAAGCCTTCTAGCCTTATCTAAATTGCCGTTATCAGGCCAACTATTAAGGGGTGCAAATCTTTGAGCGCCAGTGCCCCCACCCCCTCTTCCATCGCCTATGCGATATGTACCGGCAGCATGCCAAGTCATTCTGATAAAAAATGGACCATAATGACCATAGTCTGCTGGCCACCAATCCTGCGAATCAGTCATGAGATCGTTTAAATCTTTTTTAAGAGCAGAATAATCAAGCTTCTTGAATTCTTCAGCATAGTCAAAGTCAACATCCATTGGATTGCCTTTTTGATCATGCTGATGGAGAATGCTCAGATTTAATTGGTTAGGCCACCAATCTCTATTAGATGTTCCAGTTGAGCTATTGGAAGACAAGCTTCCATGCATCACAGGACATTTATTTTCAGTTTCATTGCTCATATTTAAATACCAAATTAAAATTAAAATTCATATAGCTTATGCCATAACTTAATTAGCATACCTAGATTTTATGTATTGGTAAATATATAAAAAAAGAATAGTATATTCGATTTTACAAATGATAAAATCATCTTGTTTATGCTTACTCTCAAACAAATTGATTATGCCTTGGCTGTTGCAAAGAACCTGCATTTTAAAAAGGCTGCTGATGAATGTTTTATTTCTCCATCAACTCTGAGCAATTCTATAACTGAATTAGAAGCTCAATTGGGTATAAAAATCTTTGAGAGAAATAATAAAAAAGTTATTGTTACGAGTCTTGGTCAAGAAATTCTGAAAAAGGCTAGGCAAATAAAATTAGAAGTTCAAAATATCCATGAATTAGCAAAAAATAATTCTTATGCATTAAATCGAAATCTATCTCTGGGTATAATTCCAACGGTCAGTCCCTATTTGCTTCCAATAATCCTCCCTAAAATTCAAAAGGAATTTCCAGATCTCAAGTTAAAAATAGAGGAAGCTCAATCGAGTCAACTCACTCAAAAAGTAAGAGAAGGTGATCTGGATATGGCCATACTTGCCCTTCCGTATGAATTAAAAGATTTGAAAAGTCTGAAATTCTGGGAAGAAGACTTTTATTGGATTTCCCATAACAAAACTAAATATGCTGGAAAAAGTGAGATTAAAGCATCTGAACTTGAGCAGTCTCAACTAATGCTCCTTGAAGATGGCCATTGTTTGAAAGATCATATTCTAGATGCTTGTAATATCTCAGCTATCTCAAAATACTCTCTCAAGGCTTCTAGTTTAAACACTTTAATTCAATTGGTTAAAGGAAAAATGGGAACAACGCTTGTTCCTAAAATGGCTCTAAAAGACTTAATTGGCAATAAAAGAGGGCTTTCAATTTCTCATTTAAATGAACCAGGTCCTCATAGAGAAATTTCCTTAATTATTCGTAAGAATTTCGCTGGAATAGAAAGCGCTAAATTACTAAGAGATTTTTTTCAAAAAACTCTAGAGGAAACGGAGCAATGTAATTAAAAAACCTTGAGTTATCTAATCAATATGATCAGTTTTTTGCCACTGCAAATTAAAATGTCTTTTTACAAACTTCACTATGCCATCTCTTCTCTTAAGAGTGTCCTCATAAATGATTCCCATATCTAATTTCTTCATCTGATCATTTTCTTCAAATATATGGCTGGCTATGCAATACGTTTTTCCTTTATATAAATCACCATCCCAAGTCCCATTAATATTTCCTATTAGATGCATCGTCTTTTTGTATGTTACAACCAGGTAATCCATTGCGCCCATAAAAGCCTCAATACCCTGCAAGTCATAGTCACCTGTTATAGAAAAATTAGGCCACATAATTGAATCTAATTGATCAAAATTCCTAGAGTCTACAATTTCTGCATATTGATAAATAACTTTTTTAGCCTCTTCATTTATGTCCATAGCATTTGCTCCTATAAAAATTTGGCTACATAAAATTAAAAAAATATTTATTTATTATGGTTCTGCTATTAAAAAATTTAGTCTAATTATAATTTCCTTAAATCGCTTATGGCATCTAAAACTGGTCTAATATCCTCTTTTGAACGCACAAAATTAATTGGAAAAATTTCAATCTCTGTAAGACCGGCTGCAATTGATTTTTCTGCTTGTTTTAAGGTCAGCTCAAGATTAGGCGCACCGGAATTATCTATTTGTGTAGGCAGTTGACCTCTGATTCTTGGCTCATTTTCATTACTGTGTTCTTGAAAAGCAGCAGTTAAAAGCTCTTTTCCATTTGAAATAAATTCCGCATCAGTTTTAATTGGGATCCAACCATGGCCAATATCAGCTATCTTATTGGCTATTTGTTTGGTCATCTTCAAACCAAAAAGCAAGGGCAAATCTGATCCCTGAAATGGTTGTGGTTGGCACCATATATCATCAAATTGATATATATTTCCCTTATGAGAGGCTGGACTTTTTTTCCACAGTAATTGGCAAATTTCTAATGTCTCCCAGAAGATCTCGGATCTTTTTGCAAAGGGTACTCCTGCTGCATGATATTCCTCTTCTTGCCAGCCCATACCTACCCCCAATTCTAATCTGCCTTTTGAAATAGAGTCTAGGGTTGCGGCAGTTTTTGCCAACAATGCTGGATTCCTTAAAGGAGCGATTAATACTGCTGTACCTAAGTGCAATTTTGTAGTGTGAGAAGCAATCATTGTTAGAACTGTTAATGGTTCATACCAGGGGGCTTCAGAGGGTAAGGGAAAACTACCGAAGGGGTACTTATGAAGATTTTTGCCCATTACAACATGATCGGTAAGGCTGATACCATGAAATCCATACTCCTCGGCATATTGACTAATATCTATATATGAGTTTATATCTCCATCATAAAAATTTTGGAGCCCAAATAAACCGGCAATTATTTTCATCTTTTTCCTGCAATTTAATTAATTAGTTGATCTTAACCAATTAAATGTTTCTTTAATTTCTTTATTGAGATCGCCTGCAAATTCAAATCCTAAAGACTTTATTTTGGAATTACTAACAAAATAACTAAGTTGATTCATAATTTTACTTTCAACAAACTCAATTTCAATTTCAGAAAAATTATTAATAGAATCTAAGATATCACGGACAGTATAATTTTTAGTAAGAACATTAAAAACCTCACCATCATTGCCTTCAGATATAAAAAAATTAATTGCTCTGCAAGCATCTAATAAAGCAAGATAGGGTCTATATTGATCCATAGCAGTCTTCCAAACTGTAATTGGTTGATTAAGTGATGCTTGGAAGCAAAATTTATTCACTGCGGTATGGAATCTCATGCCTGCAGAAGGACCAAAGATTGTTCCCAACCTCAAAATGTTATAGTTTTCCGAAAGAGATGAAATGATTAAATTTTCTTCATTTACCTTTGATTCCGCATAGGGACTTTGAGGTTTCAGGACAGAGGGGTCATCTTCAAAGACTTCTTCGTTAGCTGAACCATAAACGCTTGTAGAGGATGGAAATATTAATTTAGCGCCAGATTCTCTGCAAAAATTTACAATTGTTTCAGTTGAATTAAAGTTATTAGCATGGACTTCATCAGCCTTGTCATGAGATGCTTCTGCATTTGTAATAGCTGCAAGATGAACAACACAGTCAATTTTTTTACCGGACAGCAACTTTGAAAGATTAAAATTTTTCTCAGACAGATCAATATCTAAAAACTCAAAACAAGGATTGCCTATCAGGCCCCTCAGCGAAATAAGTCTTTGAGTTAAAAGATTATCTATGCAGATAACATGGTAGTCATTATCAATAAGGTATGGAACTAATTTACTTCCAATATGGCCAAGACCACCTGTAACTATAACTATTTTCATTATTGAAGTTTTTTATGCTGAAGATATTGATCATAATCTCTTACATAATCTTTTTCATTGTAAAGATGACTGCATAAAACCATTAAAGATGACATCACAGAATAATTTTGAGTACACCAAAAACCAGGCGGCACAGAAATTGCTTTTCCATACTCAGATAATGTAAATTTTTTCTTTTGAAGTCCATCATCAACAACTACATCGATAATTCCTCTAATGCAAATCAGTGTTTGCCAACAATCTAAATGAGCATGATCTCCTCTGGTTGATTGACTATCTGGAGAAACTATAAATATTCTTTGGACTTCATGATCTAGTTCAGAGAGATCTTCAACGATAAACATACCGCAGTTTTCTTTGACCATTTGAGGAAATTGAAAAATAGTTAATTCATCTAGCTGTTTCATATTTCTCCTTTCAAAAGTTCTGCGAAACCTTTTTTCATATCAAATTTATATTTAAAGCTTTTTAAAAAAAGTTGCGAAGGTTTAAGTTTGTATGATCTGGTATCAGTAACATAGTTAATATGAAGATTTTTATTTATTTTAATTTTTTTATTAAATTTTATTTCATACATTTCAACTAGTAACTTTACAGCATCTATGAAGAAAATATTTTCTTTTGAGCATCCAAGATATATGCTTTGATCAAATTTCTTTTGTTTGAGTAAATAAATTATCATTCGAGCAGCATCGGTTACATGTAAGTAATTTCTATAAAACTTTCCATTTCCAACTACTGAAACTTCATTTACATGCCTCATCTGAGCGATAAACTTATTCAAGATACGTCTATTTTTTGTAGCGACCAATGATGAATCATTCCCATAAATATTAGAAAATCTTATGGAACAACAACCAACATTATAAACCTTATTATAATATTGAATCATTTGATCTGAGTATGTTTTCAGAAGATCATATGAAGTCCATGGATCGGGAATATGACTATCAATAATAGTTTTCTTATGTTTTAGTCCATAAACAGAGCAAGAACTAGAAAAAATAAACAGTTTTTTCGTGCCTATGAGATTTATAAGAATTCTATTCAAAAGATTAAGCTGAGGAATTAAGAAATTGCGTTCATTTTGAGCAGAAACCTGCACGCTTGTATCAGCGGCTAGATGAATAATAATATCTGCGTGAAGAATTAATTTCTTTATAGTTTCATTATTTGCTTTAAGTAAATCTAAAGAAATAAATTTACAATTTCTTTTATTCTTAAAACTTTTTTCCCATAAAGATTTTCTTAAATAAGTTACATGCAAAGGGATGTTACCAAGATGAAATTGAAGCTCGCTTCCTAATTGGCCTGAAGCACCTAATACAAGAACATTTTTATTAGAGAGTATCTTCAAAGTTATTTAAGGTTTTAATAATTTTCATCTGTGTTTTAGAACCTAATTCGGGATGTATTGGTAAGGAAACAACCTCTTTAGAAAGCAATTCAGTAATAGGTAATTTTGCTGAAAATTTACTTAATAGGCCGTTGAGATGATTTGGGGGAGTATAGTGAATTCCTAAAAAGATATTGTGCTTCTTCATATAATTCATTAATTTCTTTCGGTGTTTTACTTTGACGACATATAAGTGGAATGAGCAAACTTGAAAATCTGGATATGTAAGACGCTCAAAGTATGAATTTAGATTTAAATCATATAATTTTGCTATGTTGCGTCTTTTTTGAATATCTCTTTTTAGATCTTTTAAACGAATTTGCAAAACTACAGCTTGCAACTCGTCAAGTCTAGAATTCATTCCGTTTGCAACTTTGACTACTCTATTTTTATTCCAACCATACTGTCTTAATGATTCAATCTTAGTTTGTAATTTCTTATTAGGCACCCAAACCCCGCCTCCATCTCCGAGAGCAGCTAAATTTTTTGTAGGGAAAAAGCTAAATGTCCCAGCATTAGATAAAGTGCCAGCATACTTGCCTAAAATTTGTGTTCCAGCACTCTGAGCACAATCTTCTATAACAATACAATTGTATGACCGAGCTACTTTATTAAGTTTGGGAATATTGATTCCATTGCCATACAAATGAACAGCCAAGATAGCTTTTATGTTGGGCTTATTTCTAAGTTTTTCTCTAACTTGATTAATGCAAAGAACGGCTGTATCAGGGTCAACATCAACAAATAATGGCTTGCATCCAGCATTAATTATTCCAAGTATAGATGCCGGTGCTGTGTGGGATGGAGTGATCACATAGCCAGAAGAAATGTCATGCGCAAATAGTGCCAAAGTTATTGCATCTGTTCCATTCGCGCAAGAAACAAAATAACCATGATTATTCAAAAATTGATTAAACTTTTTTTCAAATTCTTTAACCTGAGAGCCAAGAACATATTCACCAGAGTCTATAAAAGATGAAATTTTTTTTAAAATTTGATTTTTTTTATCCTGAAAGCCTGCCTTGGGATTTGCAAAAAAAATACTCATTAAAATTTATAGTTTTACTTTTTTGAGAACTCTTCGTATAAATGAGTGATCCATTTGCCATGGAAATCTTTTTCTTTATTCATTATTTCCTTTTTATGATTCCAAGCGAATAGAACGGCAACCTCAGGATGTGGGATAAATTCTGAATACGGAAGAACAGGAATGTGCTTCCCAGGTGAATATGTATTTTGCTTTATAGGAGTAGTGTCAACAAAAAAATCAATTAAATCTGGGCCAATATCACAATAGTTTAAGATCGTTGTACTTTTAGATGTTGCTCCATAGCCAACAATTCGTTGATTATTTTCTTTGAATTCCTCTAAACTTTTTTTGAATTCATACTTAGCAAATTCACAATTCTCACTAAATTTTTTATAGGTTTCTATCTTTTTAATACCCAATTTTTCTTCAATTTCAATTTGCTGAGAAAGACTGTCTGTAATTGTCACTGAAGAAGTTTTTTTAAGGTAATAACGCATGGAACCACCATGGGTATCAAGATGTTTACAATTAAACAATTCTAAACCATGCTTTTGAAAAACATCTTTTACTGCTGTGCAATTAAAAAGATACACATGTTCATCATAAATCTGATCATAAGAAACCTTTTGAAGAACATCACCAAGATATGGATCCTCAAAAATAAGGTAGCCATTATCTTTCAATAAGATTGAACAAGACTCTGCTAAATCATTTATGTCTGGAATATGGCAAAAAACATTGGCTGCATAAACTATGTTTGCAGGGCCCTTTAATTGAAGCACCTCTTTTGCAAGATCAGCACAAAGGAACTTACTTATTGTTTCTACGCCATACTTATTAGATTCTTCAGCAACATTTAATGAAGGTTCTATACCTAATGACTTAATACCAGCATTAACCATGTGCTCCAACATTACTCCATCATTTGAGCCAACCTCAATGACAAAAGTATCCTCAGGAGCAATGCCATCATCAGAAACTATTTGCTTAAGCTCTTCAGCAACTCCTTGAAAATGTGATTTCATAAAATTAGATGTTCGACTAAAAAAAGCATAATGTTCATGGAACATTTGGGATGGGTCTGGTTGATTAACTAGCTGGAAAAGACCATTTTCTAAGTTTACTGCAACTGACATTTCAAAATGATATTCATCTTCAGGCGATGAAGAATGTAAAAAGCCATTTGCAAGAGGCTGCATGCCAAAAGAATGAATTATGGGAATGTCTTTACCAGAGAATCTACACTTCATAATACAACCCCATATTTATAAATATTCACAGTTATCAAAATTTGGCCAAGAAGAATCTCTGTTGTTGATAATTTTTGGCTTAAATGGCAAATCTAAATCTAAGGAAAGATAATTCACACCTCTTTCATATTCCTTGATATAGCTTCCGTGCACATGATATAACAATACACTTTCATTTGAAATGCTTAAAAAGCCATGAGCGATACCAGGGGGTAAATACAATGTGTCATGGTTTTTTTCTGAAAGATTGGCCTTAACTAAATTACCGAATGTCGGAGACTCTTTTCTTAAGTCAACTCCGAAATCTAAAACCTCTCCTTTAATGCAAGTAACAAACTGAGTAAGCTCGTTTTGAACCTGATAATGAAAACCTCGAAAAACTCCATAATTTGATTTAGAAATATTGACTTGCTCAATTTTTGGAACATTTAAATCATTAAGAATTTTTTGATTCATAGCTTCAAAAAAAATACCTCTCTCATCATCAAAAATATTATTTTGAATAAGCACACAGCCTTCTATATGTTGATTAATCATCTTCATTTATTTTCTTTCCTGAATAAAATTATGTTTTTGACAGATTGATAAATTGTGAATAAATAGTATTTTTTACCGAGCCAAAAAACTTCAGGGATTGACATCCAGAAGTGTCTTTTGAAAAAGACAACCTTCAAATTTGCCAAAACTGATTTAATTCTAAATTCAGCTAGGTTTATAAAAAAAATTTTAGCAGCATCGCGACACACGCTTTTTTTTATGTGGTTTATAACCTTTGATGCATTAGCCTCTCCAAACTCTAGCCATCTATTGTAAAGATCAAAGTCCTTTAAGAGAGCATATGATTCTTTCACTCCACCCCAGCCATTGTTAGTAAGTATTTTATTGAGCTGGAAATCGCCTCTTCGCCAATAAAAAATAGCAGTCTCATCAAAGCCCGTTCTTCCGAAAGGAACCATTCCAACAAGCTGAGACAATTCAATTGATCTATGTATCCCACCTTTTTCTCTTAAAAACTTTGTTCTAAATGCAAAAATAGTTCCTGGAGCTGAAAAAAAATTACCACCATTTATATAATTAATTACCAGTTCAGCTCCATCAATCATTCTTGGTCTTAGATTTTTTTTTCTATTGATCAGCTCCTCCTCTCCAATAGTATTATCTGCATATATAGAAATAGGAAGACCAGCTGCACTCATGCACTCTTCATCCTCATTAAATAATTTAACCATTTTTTCAATATAATCCAACGACATTAAATCATCATAGGATTGATAATAAAAAAACTCTCCTTGAGCTAAATCCAAAGCATCATTGCAAATAATATATGTCCTTAATTCAGGATCCTTAATATCAAAAATATTCTCTTGGTAGTTAATAACTTTGATTCTTGAATCAATTTGAGCTTGTTCTTTAATAAATTCTTGAATTTCTGGCAATGCACCATTATTAGAAATAATGATTTCTAAATCAGAATAAGTCTGATTACGTATGTTATGAAGAGCTTGCTGAAAAAATTCTAGCCCATAAAAAACGTCTATATGAACAGTAAAAATTTTATTTCGGATACTCATTTATAAAATAGCTTTATTGGATTTTAATTCTTACATGCCCTGCAGTTTTGCAGCCTTATAGAACCTGCCCCTTTTGCTCATAAGATCATTAAATGTTCCATCTTCTATTAAACATCCTTCTTCAAGATAGTAAATATGATTTGAATTAACAATCGTAGAGAGTCTATGTGCAACTGAAATAATGGTTATGTCTCCTTTTAAACTGTCAATTGATTCTTGGATGAGGGACTCAGAATTACTATCCAGTGAGCTGGTTGCTTCATCCAAAATAAGGATTTCTGGCTGAGAAGCAATTGCTCTTGCCAAACAAATTCTTTGAGCCTGGCCACCGGATAACTTCATTCCTCTTTCTCCAACAATAGTCTCATAGCCGTCTTTCATTTCCATCACAAAGTCATGTACATGAGCTAATTTACAAGCTGAAATTATATCTTCGTTTTTAATGCTGGAATTGGCCCATAAAATGTTATCTCTTATTGAAGCATTAAAAAGAAAAGGTTGCTGTGGAATATAGCCAATTAAATCTCTCCAGGAATTTAGATTTATTTTTTCAAATGGAACCTCATCAATACAGATAGACCCATCTTGAATTTTATAATACCCCATCAAGATATCAATTAGAGTAGATTTGCCAGAACCTGACGGGCCAACTATAGAAGTCATTTTACCTTTTTGAATTGAAATAGAGATATTTTTGAGAGTTTGGTGTTCACCATAATAAAAATCTAACTGAGAGACACAAAGCTCATTTTTAAAATGTTGAATCATCTTAGTCTTTTGACTTTCTTGGCTTAATTGAGCTTCATTTTTTAAAGCATAAATTTGTTCAAAGGATGGTATAGCTGAGACGAATCCATTGTTATTCGCAATAAGAGTAGAGGCAAGTGCCGCAGTTCTATTTACTATAAATAAAAAAACAATTAACTCAGCAACCGGAATATTTAGATAGTCTTGACCCAATAAAATAGTTGCAAGTGCTAAAATGATGACCAACGGCTCATTGATTAAGGTAAAAAAGAATCTTATAAGAGTATACTTCAAAGATGTATTTGCAACTGTGTCAATGGCTGGAACAATTAATGTTGCAGTCTCTTTTCTTTTGTTGTATCCAATAATTAATTTTATTGCATTGAGTGAATTCAGAATACTACTTTGCAAGAAGTTGCTTGCTGACGTGTGTTCTCGCCTGAGCGAATATACAAACTTATCACTAATTATGGATATTGGTAGCAGAATAAGACAAGCAAGAATGACCACCATAAAAGTCAGTTGAACTGAAAGAAAAAATAAAATGCCTAAATAAAAAAGAATAGTCACAGTACCAGCAATTAATGCAGCAATCGATTCGAAGCCAATAGTAACTTTTTCAGTTTCTTTAGTCATCGTGTTTGATATAAGACCAAAATCTTTATCTGAATAAAATCTCCATGATGCATTTAAAAATGCGCTGAACTGATCAATGGTTAAGTCTTTAATAATTTTAAAAATTAATTTACTTCTGGTGTAGGTTTCAAAAAGCAAAAAAAGGCTTTTTACAAAAGTAAGGACTAAAAAGAGCACTCCAAATGAAAACACTGAAACTGGCAAGTTATATCTTGTAAAAATTTCCCCA
>Ga0255755_1003834_pt1 | contig 11254 bp, 11 predicted proteins | sample 011ome_18_FD_179955 | JGI IMG/M metagenome (GOLD analysis project Ga0255755, IMG submission 179955) | Coastal salt marsh microbial communities from the Groves Creek Marsh, Skidaway Island, Georgia - 011501BT metaG (version 2) | ecosystem: Environmental > Aquatic > Marine > Intertidal zone > Salt...
TCGGGGTATCTCCGGGAGAAGAACCGGGCCAATTAATGGGTTGCCGGGCATGAAATTGAGGTGATCTTCCAAGACCATAAGATCTCCCACCTGAAAATCGGACGAAATGCCACCGGCTGCATTGGTTAAAAAAAGAATTTTTGCTCCCAAGGCATCAGCCAGAAGAACAGGGAACTGGATGGGTCCCCACCCTTCCCCTTCGTAAAAGTGACGGCGGCCCTGGAAAATAAGGATGTTTTGATTATTTTGCTCAGCAAGTAGTAGATTGCCCGCGTGACCTGATACAGTGGTATGACTCATACCCGGGACATCAGCATATTGAATGACTTGAAGCTTGGAGAAAGCTTGCGTCACATCCCCCCAGCCAGAGCCACAAATTAAGGAAGTTGTTGGTTTGAAATTACCCCATTTGGAGCGAATAAAACTTACCGCTTCTTCGATCTGTGCGTGCATAGGGAGGTGCCGACTTCTTAGGAATAAGCCAAAGTAGTTCCAGCAAAGGTAATGTCTAAGTGGTTTTTCTTTTCGGGTAGCTTACTTGGTTCAGTTCGGCCAATTTCCTGGGCCTCAATATTAAAGGACCTGGCAATGCTGATCAGGGAATCAACCGCATCCGTTTTACAGTATGCCTCAAAACGATGACCCATGTTGTAAACCTGAAACATTTCCTGGTCAGTAGTAGCTGATACTTTTTGAATTTCTTTAAATAAGGGGGGAGGCTCAAATAAATTGTCTTTAATATGATGCACGGCATTACCAAAACGCATACATTTTGTCTGGCCACCACCCGAACAGTGAACCAGTCCCCGGACTTTTTCGTGGCCAACTTCATCGATGATAGTTTTGGCAAGAGGTAGATAAGTACGGGTCGGGCTCAGGAGAGCTTTTCCTACAGAAAGCTCAGAGCCTGGGAGAGAGTCCTGCATCCGGTAGGGGCCACAGTATATATATTCGGGATCGGTTGTCGGGTCGTAGGTTTCAGGGAAGTTTTCAAAATAATGCTTGGACAGGAGTTCATGTCTTGCACTGGTGAGCCCGTTACTGCCAATACCACTGTTTTCTGCCAATTCATAAGAAGCCTTACCAAAGGATGAAAAACCGACAATGGAAAGACCGGGGATAATATTGTGGTTGTCGATGATTTTGTTTCTTCGAGCCACGGCAACCGCACAGGAGTCAACTGCCACCGTGCCTGTAAGGTCTCCCACATCCGCAGTCTCCCCTCCCCCACTTTCCACATTAATCCCTAAGTCTCGAAGGGTTTGTAAAAATTCCTCTGTTCCCTCAATTAACGAAGCGAGGGCTTCCCCTGGGAAATTGCGGGCATTCCGGTTTACGGTACTTGATAATACAATACGATCCCATATGCCCGCACAGGCCAGATCGTCCAGGTTCATGACCACACTGTCCTGGGCAATCCCATGAAAGACTTTTGGGTCACCAGTTTCTTTATACCAAAGATAGCCTAAAATGGATTTGGTGCCGGCTCCATCGGAGTGGATCACATTGCACAAGCTGTCGTCTCCCGTTAGTAAGTCGGTTGTGATTTTACAGAACGCTCCAGGGAAAAGGCCACGATCCATATGATCAACAACCTTATGTACTTCTTCTTTACTCGAAGAAACTCCGCGCTGGTTATATCTATTTTGAGATGAGTTCATTGAAAATAGTGATGTCTTACTTGAGAGAAACTGAATACGATAGCATATCCTGAAAAGTATCAAGTTTATCGTTGAATGAAAACACAAAGCTATACCTCCTATGATTCTTTTAAGGAAAAGTCGGAGAAGCATTGGCTCAAAAATGAATCTCTGAATAGTTTATTTTGGGAATTTTCTGAAAATAATCGAAGTCTTTCTAACCCCGTATGGATGGGAAATGTTTTTAAAAACAATGAAATAAGGAATAGTGCTTTGATTTCAAAATCATCCTACCTTTTTCTCTCAACCGGTCTACTGGCTGGGGCCCACCAGGTAGCAAAATATTTGGTTCGAAAGAAAATAATGGTGAATGGTGTTTTAGGGCCGACCAGGGTTGTAGGTTCTTTTTTACAGGAGTGGGAAAGGCTAACTGCCCGGGTTTCTTCATCCTTCAATAAAAGATTTTATATTTTTGAATCATCCCCCAAAAATTATCCTTTAGGGGTCGTGACCAGCTTGGTAAAGGCTACAGAAAAAGAATGGCCACGGGTATGGCTTTGGGCCAAGGCTTTTGCCATGGAATCTTCACCCCAGCTTGATATCCATAAATCAATCCAGATGGCCAAAAATATGCAAAAGAATGGACAACTCTACCTCCTTAAAGATAAAGAGGGTCAAACCAAGGGAATGGGAGGGTTTGGCAGGAGTACGCCAAATGCTTTGGTTGTTAATATGATATATATCAACCCGGATGATAGGGGGCAGGGCTTTGGGCAAGATTTAGTGGGAAAATTGATTCACTCTTCCCGGTCCAAGGGGTATAGCCGCATTCTCCTATTCAGTGACTTTATGGAGCCTACTAATTTCTACCGAACCATGGGCTTGCAGGAAAAAGGTATGGTCGTGGAAAAATCCCTCTCCTGATCTGACTCAGTCTTCGACTTTTAAATCTTTAGTGCCGTCTTTAAAGATTGCCTGAACCATAGCCCCTGAGCGGAGCATTTTGGATGAACTCAAAATTTTTCCATCTGTATTTTTAAAATAGGAAAATCCTTTTTGAAGAGATGACTGTAAGCTACAATTTGTAAGACGATGCTCCAGGGATTGGAGTTTATCTGATATCCTTTCAGTTCGGTGACGGAGAGTTGTTTTTAACCGGTTTTCCCATTCATCTAAATACTGGTGGTGTTTCTCAATCTGAGTAATAGGCGAGCTTCGGTCGAGTCGTAGTTTTAGAAGTTCCAGTTGGTCTTGGTATTTTGATAAGATCGAATGCGGTGCCTCTTGAAGACGAACGGTCATTTCTTGGATAAATTCCTGATAACTTAAAAATTGGGAGCTAATCCATTCTGCCGCCCCAGATGGGGTTTCCGCCCGCAGGTCTGCAACAAAATCGGTTAGGACAAAATCAGTTTGGTGCCCGATTGCAGAAATTGTGGGAATCTTACAGTCCGCCAAGGTTCGAACCAATGGTTCGTTATTAAATGCCCACAGATCTTCCAGTGACCCGCCACCACGTGTAATCACAAGAAGCTCAATTTCTTTGAAAGAAGCAGCTTCATTGACAGCTTTAATAAGGGCGGCGGGTGCGTCTTTGCCCTGGACACTGGCATGAAATAAGTAAAGTTCACCACCCCATTTTCTACGTTTTAAGATACTTATAAAATCTTGCAGGGCTGCACCGGTTGAAGAGGTGATGACCCCAATTTTTGTAGGTAATTTGGGCAGGGTCTTTTTACGCGATTCTTCAAACAATCCTTCTTGCAGGAGGTTGTTTTTGAGTTTTTCAAATTGGGCCCGCAGGTTGCCCAATCCATCCTGCATTAGATGCCGAACCCGAACCTGATATTCTCCTCGAGGCTCATAGATGGTGATATCCCCAAAAGCGAGGCATTCATCTCCTTCCTGAGGCAGGTAGGATAACCCCATTGCATCTCCTCTAAACAAGACAGCCTTAATTTGAGCTTTTGTATCTTTGAGGACAAAGTAAAAATGGCCGCTGGAGTGAGCCCGCAGGTTGGAAATTTCCCCGCGTATCCAAATCTGGCGAAACTTTCTTTCGAGGGATTTCTTTACCTCATTGGTAACCTGAGTTACGCTAAATATAGGAGAATCTTCCTCTTCTTGCTCAAAGAGTTCAGTCTGCATGACGATTTTTTTTCAGGCACATACGTCCCAGAACAAGCATGATAATAATCAGGCAAGACCCAATCCATAAGTATTGCCAATTTCCTCCAAAAATTCCGGCAAAAGCGAGAACATACCCGCAGGCGGTTATACCAATGATTGGCACCGAAAGAAAAAGATACTGCAGGAATGGCATTTGGAGAATACCTAACCCGTAGTTTGAAAAGATAAAAGGTACACCAGGAGTTAGGCGTAAAATAAGAGCCCATTGGAACAGATTTTTCGGCGGAGTTGTAGGCAGGTTAAAGTTAGTTTTACCCAACAGGGTTTGGATCATTTTGCGAGCTGGACCCCGTGCAAGCCAGTAGGTCCAGGTCAGATTTGCGGTCAAGGAAAGCAGGCAAAAAAAGCAAGCTCGCCAGGGTCCATGCTGCTCTGCCCATAACCCAGCCAGTGTAAGCAGGGGAGCAACCGGAAGAATAAAACCGGGAAGAACTGCAATCGATGTAAAAAGGTAAAGACCGTGGTTTACCAAGACTTCGCGAAATTCATTCCAGTATAGGTGAATTTGATTTTCAAAGTGTTCTCCCCCAATTGAAATACTTATGAAATAAGCAAGAAAGAGGAGGGCGAAGCATCCAATAACTCCTAATATGAGCCACAAAATAGCTTTGCGGTTAATCACAATATTACAGCGGCCGAGCGATTGCCCTAGAGGCTTTTGCTTTTGTTACTGTCAGGTTCCGCAACTGAACCTTTTTGGCAGGCTGAGCCTGATGGTTTACAACTTTCACTTTCCATGCAGGCAACATAAGAATTGTAAAAAGGAATGACTAAAATAACACCCATGGCAATCGCGAGAATCAAAACCAGTAACTGGAGGCGACCAAAGCCGGCTTTTGGAGATTTCTTATTCAACATATTTATCATTATGGGCAGTCATACCTGTAGGTACAAGATAAGAAAGAAAAACAAACCTAACTCCTAACAATCCATATAACAATGGCCGGCAATGAGATGAAAATCAGCCCTACCACACCGAGAATGATTTGATATTTAAAAGCTTTATCTCTATTTTCCGGGGTGTTTGGTGAAGGAGGGTTACCCCAGTCATCATCGTTTGGGTCTTGCTCTTTGAAGTTGTTTTCCATCAATGATCTACTAAACAAGTCTTTCCGAGTATTCAAAATTAAAACATTTAACTTTAACATGCCACTTTTTCATCGTGTTACCATTTTGGGTCCGGGGCTCCTCGGTGCTTCTTTGTGTATGGCTGTGAAAGAAAGAGAAATAGCGGAAAAGGTGAGGGTTTGGGCACGAAAAGAGTCGGTTTTAGCTAAATGTAAGCAGGAAAAATGGTGTGACGAGATCGAACCTAATCTTACGCAGGCAGTGAAGGAATCTGACTTAGTGGTTATTTGCACACCGGTTAATAACATCGAAGGCATGCTTGCAGAGGTTATCGGAGAGACAACAGCAAATTCAATCATAACCGATGTGGGGAGCGTAAAGGAAACCATCTGTCGCATTGGTCACAGGGAAGCTCAAACACGCCAATCTACTTTTATCGGGTCTCATCCGATGGCCGGGTCGGAAAAGTCAGGATTGGAATATGCACATTCTGATTTGTTTGATCAGCGCACCTGTATGATAACCCCATTTAAAGATGATCCAGTTTCAGATTCTCTAAAGTTGGAAAATTTTTGGACCGAACTTGGGATGAAGGTTCAGCAAAAATCCCCTGAAGAGCATGACATGATAGTGGCCAGTGTAAGTCATTTACCCCATTTGATTGCTTCGACTTTGTCGGAATACTTAAGCCACCGTCCGGAGAGTTGGTTGCAAATGTCTGGCCAAGGTTTGAAGGATACAAGCAGGATTGCTGAAGGAGACCCTTACTTGTGGCGAGAAATTATGAAGTCCAACCGTCACTTTTTAACTCAAGCTTTGGACTCCTGGTCGGATTCTGTAACTATTTTTAAAAAGATGTTGGATGAGGAAAACTGGGATGGAATCGAAGATTTCTTGGCCAGAGCGAAGGAATGCAGAAAAAAGATGTAGAGAATTGAAATGGATTCCCTAGAAATTATTCCATTTACCGACAGGTGTTCAGCCACCACAAGCGTCCCAGGCTCTAAAAGTATATCTAACCGAGCTTTTATATTGGCAGCTATGTGTGAGGCCAAAATCAATCTCCAAGGCATGCTTATCAGTGAAGACGTAAACCTGATGAAAGAAGCGTTAGTCTCTTTAGGTGTACGGATTGAGGTAGGCGAGCAAGAAAATGAATTAGTTGTTTATGGCTGTGGCGGTGAGTTACCGATCAAAGAGCAAGAGATTTTTGTGGGCAATGCAGGTACCGTTGCCCGCTTTTTAACCGCACTTTTATCGACTCAGAAAGGTGGTGTTTACAAGCTAGACGGTACTGAAGCAATGCGAAAGCGACCGATGCTAGAGCTTATTTCATCTTTGGAAAAGTACGGATGTAATTTTGAGTTTTTGAATGAATATGGGTGCTTTCCTTTCATCATGAGAACCAAGGGAATCCAGGGCAATTTGTGGGAAGTAGATGCAAGGAAAAGTAGCCAGGTTTTATCGGCACTCTTAATGATTGCGCCCCTTATAAATAAAAAAACAAGCGTGCAATACGTAGGTGGTACTGTCTCCAAGCCTTTTGTAAACCTCACGCTGGAAATGATGAAGTCCTTTTCATCAGAGCCGGGTTTCAACTTTAAGAGTTCGGAGGAGGAGGTTGTTGTTACTTCCTTGGGGTACCGCCGAAGTGAACTTACATATTTGGTGGAAGCGGACGCTACGGCATCCAGTTATTTTCTTACTCTCCCCTTGGTTGTTGAAGGCTCATGCACGGTTCAGGGGATTAGAAAAAAGATGTACCAAGGGGATTCAAAATATACAGAAGTGATCGGGAAACTTGGAGTTAAGATACTGGAGGAAAAAGATGGGATTACGGCTACTTTTTCGGGTTGTAGAGACGGTGGGGATTTTAATTTTAATGCCATATCTGACACTTTTTTGTCCTTAGCTGCCATTTCCCCTCTGTTGTCCAATACTTTGAAAATAAGTGGGATTGCCCATACTCGGAAACAGGAAACAGACCGGGTAAAGGCAATGGGGACGGAGTTAAGGAAATTGGGCCAAAAAGTGGAGGAAGCTGAAGATAGCCTGACCATTTATCCCGACTTTGAGAGTCTTCAGAGGATTGCCGTGAAAGGTATTTCCATAGATACCTATCATGACCATCGATTTGCCATGAGCTTTGCTATTTTGGGCTCTTTCAATTTGTTGGGGAACGGAAAACCGTGGCTGCGCATTAAGAACCCAATGTGCTGTGCGAAAACATTTCCTGAATTTTTTGATCGTTTACATGAAGTGAGAGAACAATCCGTAAAATGAGTAAATCTTTTAAAATCATTGCTATTGATGGGGGAGCAGGCACAGGAAAATCGACAACAGCCTCGATTTTAGCAGACCGCCTGCATCTTTTGCATGTGGATACTGGCTCTCATTATCGCACATTTACCAAGTACTTGAGGGAAAAAGGAATAACAACGGATAATATAAAGGCTTTTTTCTTAGATTCTACTCCGTCTTTATCTTCCCAATTGACTGGAAATCGTTCTTTTTTATCAATTGAAGGAAAAGTTTATACCCCGGAGAGTTTGAGAGCCGAGGAGGTTAACAATTTTGTCTCTCATGTGGCTTCGGTTCCCGAGGTGCGGACATTACTCTTTGATTATCAGCGCGGACAAATTGGGATTGCAAAAGAAAATAGTTTTTCCGGTTTGGTTATGGAGGGAAGAGATATTGGTACAGTGATTCTTCCTGGTGCGGATCTCAAAATTTTCCTGGTGGCTGATCAACGAGTGAGGGAATCAAGAAGACAGTCAGATGGAGAGATTGATAAAATTTCATCGCGGGATTACCTTGATAGAAGTCGCTCCATTGCACCTTTAAAGGAGAGTGAGGGTGCTTTACGAATTGATACCAGCCTGTTGGGTATTGAGGAAGTGTATTCAGCCATTACAACAAAGTTAGGTGTTGAATGAGTCCTTTTTACATTTTTGCTCAATCTTTTTCTTATCTTTTTTTTAGGTTTTTCCATCGTTTTGAAGTCCTTGGGTTGGAAAATATTCCGCAAGATGGACCATTTATCCTGGCACCCAATCATTTAAGTTTCTTTGACCCCCCTGCCCTTGGTTGTAAGTTACCTCGCAACCTTCATTATTTTGCAAGAAATACATTATTTGTTGGACCCTTGGGTATGCTTATCCGAAGTCTTAATTCCATTCCTGTAAATCGAGATCAACTTGACTTAAAAACTTTACGCACTGTTCTTGGTGTTTTGAAAGATGGACATCCCTTACTGGTTTTTCCAGAGGGCACCCGGAGTAAAGATGGAAAACTGGGAAATGGTCAAAAAGGAATTGGCTTACTTATTGCGAAATCAAAGGTACCTGTATTACCGGCTAGAATACAGGGGTCGTATGAGATTCTAGGTCCAGGCAAAATTTTTCCCAGAATGGGTCGAAAATTACGCGTCAAGTATGGAGAAGTCTGCCCTTATGAATCCATCGACCCTGATCCGACTGAAGCGGACAGGTATCAAAAGATTGCTGACCGGGTAATGGAGGCGATTGCAGAGATACCAGTGGATTAATTTAGGATCGGCAGGGCACTCAAACCTTGGGAAGAAAAGGTTTTAGCCTTTCTTGCATGCGTTCGTTAATATTTATCGTGAAATCAGGGAAAGAGAAGTTTTCACCGGTAATTGTTTCGTACAAGTGAATATACCGGGCTGATAATTCTGTTACTAATTCTTTGGGTGCCGGAGGTAACTCGGGGTCATGGTAGGGATCGCAGTGATCTTTAAACCAAAGTCGTAAAAATTCTTTATCAATATTCTCAGGTTCCTGGCCATTTTGTAATCTATGCTCAAAACTTTCCTGGATCCAGTAACGACTTGAGTCAGGGGTGTGAATCTCATCGATAAGAGTAATTTCCCCATCTTCACTGAGGCCCATTTCATACTTCGTGTCCACTAGGATTAAACCATGCTTTTTAGCGATTTCTTGACCATGTTGAAATAAAGCTAATGCTTTCATGGAGCAGTAATCCCAGTGCTCTTTATCCATCCACCCTTCCTTCACAATTTCATCGGGTGAGATCGGCCGGTCATGGCACTCCTCTTTGGTGGTTGGGGTAAGCACAGGTTCTGCCAGTCCTTGATTTTTTCTCAAACCTTCAGGCAAGGAAAGGCCGCAATACTCTCTTTTTCCTTCCTTGTAAATGGTCCAAAGAGATGTACTCGAGCTACCCGTGATAAAACCACGAACTACAAATTCAATGGGAAAGGGCTTACACTTTTTAGCAATGGTAACATTGGGGTCTGGTAATTCGATGACATGGTTTGGGATGATGTGCTTAGTTTGGTTAAACCACCATGCACCTGTTTGGTTAAGCACCTGCCCTTTAAATGGAACGGTAGCTAAAATGCGATCAAAAGCAGATTGTCGATCAGTTGTAATGAGTGCATAGCATGAACCAAGATCATAGCGGTCACGCACTTTTCCTTGGTAGTAGCCCTCGAGGCCAATCGATGTTTCGGTAAGGCAATAATCGATGTTATCTTCGATTGTCTTTCGGTATTCTTTCTTGGATTGTATCGCTTCAAGCATAATAATTAGATAGTACGCTAGAAGATGCTTTCATAACTTCAAGCCCAACCGCACCGATCGTTTCCTTTCGTTGACGATTTTTGTCACAATTGTTAAAAAAGATGTAATTCAATACAAACTACATATACGATGAATACTGAAATTACTTACGACTTGTTGGTATTAGGGGGTGGTCCTGCTGGTTACGCGGCTGCTATCCGAGCCGGGCAGTTAGGTAAAAAAGCGGTAGTGGTGGAAATGGAAAGAGCAGGAGGCACCTGCTTAAATTGGGGTTGTATACCATCCAAGGCTCTTCTTAAAAGTGCTGAAGCTTACCAGAATGCCCTTCAAAGCGATGAATTCGGAATTAGTTGTGAGAATGTTCAGTATGATTTTGAAAAAATCATTCAAAGGTCCAGAAATGTTGCTGACCAAATGGGTGGTGGCATTGAATATTTATTTAAGAAAAACAAGGTAGATTACATCGTTGGTAAAGGTATGGTTCATGCACCTGGAATGGTAGAAATCACTGATGGTGACCAAAAAGGATCTTATTTCAAAGCCAGCAAGATTTTAATAGCCACAGGCTGTAAACCCCGCTCACTGCAGGAAGTCAAAGTCGATGGCGAGAGAGTGATGACCTCTCGTGAAGCACTGGTCATGAAAAAGCAACCCACCTCGATCGCCATTATGGGGGCTGGGGCTATAGGTGCTGAATTTGCCTATTTTTTAAATGCATTTGGAACCAAAGTCACTCTCCTTGAAATGCTTCCCACAATTTTACCAGTAGAAGACGCTGAAGTTTCTGCAACACTGTTAAAGTCTTTCAAAGCACAGGGTATTGATTGTCGAGTAAGCACCCGGGTTGACGATATAGAAGTAAAGGAGGATTCGGTTGCATTATCTATTACCACAGGGGATCAAGAAGAAGTTATGGAGGTTGAAAGTTTACTTTTGGCAATTGGCGTAACACCTAATCTTGAAGGGGCTTTATCATCAAAGTTAAAGCTGGAGCTTCACAAAGGATACCTAAAGGTAGATGAAAACTACCAAACCTCTGAAAAAAATATTTATGCAGCAGGAGATATCGTTGGCCCACCTTGGCTTGCCCATGTTGCCACATTTAGGGCAATTCAAGCAGTTAATGGAATGTTTGGTCATGCGAAGCCTATACCAATTGATGCTTTTCCTGGCTGCACCTATTGTCAGCCTCAGGTAGCCAGCATTGGGCTTACGGAGGAAAAAGCGAAGGAAGCAGGTTTGGCGTATAAGATTGGAAAATTCCCCTTTGCCGCATCAGGCAAGGCTGTGGCTGCAAACCACTCAGAAGGATTTGTAAAAATTATCGTGGGTGAGGAGTACGGGGAAATCTTAGGTGCTCATATTATTGGATCGGATGCCACCGAGCTGATCACTGAATATGGGTTGGGGATGAAACTGGAAGCGACGGTCGATGAGATTCACCAGACCATTCACGCCCATCCTACCATGAGTGAAGCCTTGGCTGAAGCGGCTGCTTCAGTACATGGTGAAGCGATCCATATATAAAGGCTTTCTTCATGGCATGGGTTTATAAAATTTGGGTAGTCTCTGCCGCAGTATGGGGGAGAGCTCCTGCCCAGAGTCGAATTTTTCAGGTGATTAGAGCCTTTAACTCCGAGACAACATGCGGCTGCCGTCAGGCGTTTGGTGTGCTATGATGTTAGCTGAATAAATGCCAATTGCATGTTGTTTTCCTTTTGACTTCCATAGGAATGAATCATCGTTTTAGGTATGTACAGTGAAATAGAATTTCGCCCCGCATCCGACAAG
>Ga0255755_1003842_pt1 | contig 11242 bp, 6 predicted proteins | sample 011ome_18_FD_179955 | JGI IMG/M metagenome (GOLD analysis project Ga0255755, IMG submission 179955) | Coastal salt marsh microbial communities from the Groves Creek Marsh, Skidaway Island, Georgia - 011501BT metaG (version 2) | ecosystem: Environmental > Aquatic > Marine > Intertidal zone > Salt...
CCACCGGGGACAGAGTTTGCTGGAAGAACATAGTGGATTATTTAACAAGGTTCGCCGTGAATACGATGTACAACCTCATTACCTCGTCTCTTTCTGGGCCCTGGAAAGTAACTTTGGTGATTTCACCGGTGGATTTTCCGTCATCAATGCCCTGGCAACACTTGCCTATGATCCCCGCCGTAGCGACTTTTTTCGAAAGGAATTATTGACGGCATTACGCATTATTGATGACGGCCATATCAGTGTTGACCAGATGACAGGCTCCTGGGCTGGCGCCATGGGACAGTGTCAGTTCATGCCTTCGACGTTTTACAACTATGCCAAGGATGGCGATGGTGACGGCAAGATAGATATCTGGAACAGTGAGGCTGATGTGTTTGCCTCTGCGGCCAACTATCTCTCGCAGTCAGGCTGGAAAGGCGATGAGCGCTGGGGCCGCGAAGTCATCCTGCCGGACGACTTTGACTTCACCATGAGTGGCACCGGTGTGCGCAAAACAGTGACAGAATGGAATCGGCTGGGTATCAGGCGTGTGGATGGCAATCCGCTTGGCAATGCTGACATGGAGGGTTCCATTATCCTCCCGGCCGGCGCTCAGGGACCTGCCTTTCTTGCCTACAATAATTTCCGTACCACCATGGTCTGGAACCGCTCAACCTTCTATGCCATTTCCGTGGGCCACCTGGCTGATCGCTTTGTCGGCGGAGGTCCAATTATCAACATGCCACCGGAGGAAGAACGCCCACTCACCCGCAGTGAAGTGATTGAATTGCAGGAACTGCTCAATGCCCGGGGAATTGATGCGGGGACACCGGATGGGATTATGGGGTCACGGACTCGTGCCGCCGTTCGGGCCTACCAGGCAGAAGCCAACCTGCCCACCGATGGCTATGCCAATTTTGATTTACTGGAAGGCTTGAGGGAACTGTAGCGGCTGCATTCGTCCAGGGAAGGCAAATCAAGGCAAAAAAGAAAGCCTGCAAGGAAACCCCGCAGGGATAGTACTGAAGTACATGACGATACGGGCTTTTTTACGTAGGGTTGGCGAGCGAAGCAGCTACTGCATAAGCGATCAGCTTTTCATAAAAGCTCAGCTGGATGCGGCTTCTTCGATAAGCTCTATCAATCGCCCTGCCGTCTGGGGATTACTGACCAATCTACCATTGATAAACATGGAAGGGGTTGAACGTACACCCGCGCTAATACCGCCCTGCTGATCAGCCACAATCTTCGCCCGCACTTCCGGCGTGTCGATATCCTGGTGCAACTGCACGATATCTATACCAATCTGTTCGGCGATACTATCAAAAATAAGGGTAGGATCATCAAGACTGCTCCAGGACTGTTGATTGGCGAACAGCAGGTCATGCATTTCCCAGAACTTGCCCTGCAATGCAGCCGCTTCGGCATAGCGTGCGGCCTGGAAGGAAAATCGGTGGGTATCAAGCGGGAAATAGCGATACACCACTTTGACCTGGTCTTCGATGCGTGGCCAGGCCCTGGCGATTACCTGGGTTTCCGTCAGGCAGGCCGGGCACTGAAAATCAGCATAAACGGTTATCGTGACATCAGCATCCAGGTTACCCCGGACATGATCCGTCTCACCAACCTGACCCGGGGGCAATGACGGCGGGCCGGTAAAGAGTCCCTGATAAAAAACAAACAGTACCAGCGGAATAATAATAACCGCGGCCACTTTGGCCAGCATGGCGCCGAGTTTTGCCTTGCGCCTGGCAGCAGCCTGTTTCTCTTCTTTTATCCTGCGTTTTTCTTCTTTGCTCGACATACCGTTGGAATCCGTCTTCCTGTTACCCGTCAGTTAGTTGCCCGGTTATCCTGGCCAACCCCGTATTTGACAATAATGGCGATCGCACTCAGGACAATCAATCCCGCAATGATGTAGCCAATATTAAACATGCTGCCATTGGCAGTAGCAATAATCCCGTAACCGATCGCACCGGTGAAAAGAGCATAGTAGAGAAATACTACGAGCGTCTTGCGAATCACTTCCCCTTCCCGGCCGATCAGGCCGACAACCGCAGAAGCGGCAACCACGTTGTGCACACAAATCACGTTACCGGCTGCTCCTCCTACTGCCTGCAGGGCAACAATCCACGTTGGATCAGCACCAATGCGCTCACCAACGCCAAACTGGAATAGAGAGAACATCATGTTACTGATGGTATTGCTGCCCGCAACAAATGCCCCAAGTCCTCCAATAAAGGTGGAAAAGAAGGGCCAGGCACTGCCTGCCAGATCTGCTACCCCTTCTGCCAACTCAATGGGCATGGCCTGGTAGCCTGCTGCGCCAAAGTCCGAAAACCGGAATACCATGACCATGGGCACGGTAAATACCAGTGCAGAGCCTGCTGACAGGATTGTCTTGCCCGACGTTTTCCAGGCATTGCGATAGGATTTCCCATCCATGCCATGCAGGAAGTATGTAATGATCGATACCGTTATAAACAGCGCCGCCGGAGAATAGAAAGGTTGCACAGACTGGCCGAGGTCAGTACCGAAAAATCCTGAAAAGACAAACGTCGCGGCGTCGCCACGCAACATACCCAGGAATGGCAGTTGCGGCAGACGTGTCAGGATAAGAAGACCGGCCACCAACAGGTAGGGCTGCCAGGCCTTGACCAGGCCCATGGCAGGACCATCAAATTGCTTGTCTTTCATTTCAAGTTGACCAATCCAGTGGGACTCCCAGTTGTCTCGCTCCGGAAAATGCCATATCTCGCTTTCTTTTGGCATCAGGAATCCCTTGCGCGCAGCAGTCACAACAATGGCAAGACCAATGAGGCCTCCAAACAGCGAAGGAAATTCCGGCCCCAGGTAACGAGCCACCAGGACATAGGGAATGGTCATGGAGAATGCTGCAAAGATGGCGAACTTCCATACCTTCATACCCTCAACAAAGGAGCGGTTCTGCCCAAAGAACTGGGTCATGACCGATACCAGGATTAACGGTATAAAAGTGCCAGCTATGGCATGCAGGAAAGCGACCTTGGCCGCAATAAAGGACACCAGCTCAAGATGCTCCATACCCTGGCTGGCAGCGTAAGCCTCCACTGCCGGATCGCCAGCCAGTCCGCTGAACACACCGGTGAGCATTGGCGTACCAAGCGCACCGAAGGAGACCGGAGTACTCTGGATGATCATGCCTGAGACAACGGCCGCCATCGGGGGAAATCCCAGTCCCACCATCAGGGGAACAGCCACGGCAGCCGGCGTACCAAAACCTGCAGAGCCTTCAATAAAGGAACCGAAAAGCCAGGCAATAATGATGACCTGGATACGACGATCCGGAGTAATATCGGAAAACCCCTTGCGGATACTTTTTATGGCCCCGCTTTCCTGTAGCGTGTTCAACAGCAAAATGGCACCAAAAATAATGTAGATCAGTTCAATGGCATCGATGAGGCCGTTCATGGACCCAGCCATCACCCTGTCAAAAGGCACCTGCCAGATAAACAGGGCCAACAGGACCGCCACCACATAACAGATCGGCATGGCACGACTGGCGGGCCAGCGCAGCATGACCAGAAAAACAGCGACAGAAATAATGGGCAAAAGGGAGAGTATCGCCAGAACACCGTTGGACATAACAGTTCCTTATTCTTGATCTTGTTTGAGATCTTTCAATGCAGTAATTCAGTTGACTGTCGCCCAGGACTTATCTTTTATAATGATTTTACAGGCGATAGAAAGCGTTCAAGCATAAAGCAGGTCTTTAGGTTGCACAAGGTTTCCCGGGAGGGCTTTCAGGGGGCTCGAACGGCCATAAGTGCATGAATTCCGGCTATTCTCATTATGTGCACATTCCGATGCCTGGTTTGAGAATGATTAGCAATTACGTGGCGCAGGTTGCTATAATTCGCGCCCTGAATTTTCACCGTGTTGTTATAGAAGCCGGGAATTCAGCGGTCAACGAGTCTGCTTCCGGATTTCATTACCTGAAACCTGTCCACTCTGGTCCCCAGATCAGAAGGTATCTCTCTCACCGACCGCAATGCAGACAGCAATTTTGAGAGCCACAATGAGCGTTGAGACAGAAGCTACAGTAACACCCGGGGCCACGGATAATACTTTCCAGACCGTGAGCAGTGTCGTCGTCCGTTTTGCCGGGGATTCCGGTGACGGGATGCAGCTGACCGGGGCCAATTTTACCGATGACACGGCCCTGAATGGTAATGACCTTTCCACGTTCCCCGATTTTCCGGCAGAAATCCGGGCCCCTGCCGGTTCCACGTTTGGCGTTTCTGCCTTCCAGATTTATTTTGGGTCCGAGGACATCACTACATCAGGTGATGCCATTGATGTACTCGTGGCCATGAATCCGGCAGCCCTGGTGACCAACCTGAAGGAGGTTGTCAAGGGTGGCCTGATCATCGTCGACAGTGGCGCTTTTAACGAGAAGAACCTGAACAAGGCCAAGTACGCCACAAACCCTCTGGAAGATGGAAGCCTTGATGCATACCGACTGCTCGAGATCGATATTTCCAGCCAGGTACTGGCCGCCGTTGAAGAATTCAACCTCGGCCATAAAATGGCCATGCGCTGCAAGAATATGTGGACTCTGGGCCTGGTACTTTGGCTCTTTGACCGTGACAAGCAGGCCACCGTCGATAACCTGCAGAAAAAATTTTCCAACAAACCGGAAATTGCCAACGCCAACATAGCGGCCCTGAATGCTGGTCATGCCTATGGTGAAACCGCCGAGCTGCCAACAGGCGTTGAGGTATACAAGGTACCACCGGCAAAAGTGGCTCCTGGTCTTTACCGGGATATTAACGGAACAACCGGCCTGGCCTGGGGGCTGATTGCGGGTGGTCAACTGGCAGGGATTGACCTGTTGTTTGCATCCTACCCTATTACACCGGCGTCCAGCCTGCTCCATGCCCTGGCGGCCCGCAAAGAATTCGACGTCACCACTTTCCAGGCCGAGGATGAGATTGCTGCCGTGTGTGCAGCCATCGGCGCATCATTTGCCGGAAGCCTGGGCATCACTTCCAGTGCTGGTCCAGGTATTGCCCTGAAAACCGAGGCCATATCACTGGCCTGTTCTGCCGAATTGCCCCTTGTTGTTGTCAATACACAGCGAGGCGGCCCATCCACGGGACTGCCCACCAAGACAGAACAGTCCGACCTGTTACAGGCGGTTTACGGCCGCCATGGGGATACCCCCTTACCGGTTATCTCTACAAGCTCACCGGGAGACTGTTTTGAAGTGGCTATAGAAGCTGTGCGCATTGCTACCAAATACATGACGCCTGTCATGCTGCTCTCTGATGGCTACATTGCCAATGCATCGGAGCCCTGGTTGATTCCGGACATCAAGGATTTCGCGCCTTTCCCGGTTGAATTCAGGACAGACCCTGATGGTTTCACACCCTCCGTGCGGAATGCCGAAACCCTGGCGCGAGTCTGGGCAAAACCCGGCACCCCGGGGCTTGAACACCGTATTGGCGGCATTGAAAAGAGTTACGAGACCGGTGATATCTCCTACGATCCGGCCAACCATCAGAAAATGACCGATACCCGCAAGGGAAAAGTGGACGGCATCAGCAGGGATATTCCGGAGCAGGAAGTCATTCTGGGCGAGAACAGCGGCAAACTGGCCGTTGTTGGTTGGGGATCCACCTATGGCGCCATTCACCAGGGAGTCAAGCGCTGCCGCCAGGAGGGGCTGGATGTCTCCCACATCCATATTCGTCATCTTTGGCCATTCCCCGCAAACCTGGAAACACTCCTGGCAGGGTTTGATGCGGTTCTTGTCCCGGAGATGAATACCGGGCAACTGGTAAAAATTCTGCGATCAGAACTGCTGATTGATGCCAGGGGCCTTAACAAGGTATCCGGGCAGCCTTTCAAGATTCAGGAAATTGTCGATGCCATCAAGGCCGAACTGTCCTGAGAGCAAACACCAAACAACATACAGAGATTCCATTTCTCCGGAGCGGATAAATGAACCAGGCAGTAGATAAACTTACCATCGATGACTTCTCTTCCGACCAGGAAGTGCGCTGGTGTCCGGGTTGCGGTGACTACGCCATCCTGAAAACCATCCAGAAGCTCATGCCTGAACTGGAGAGGCCCCGCGAAAGCCAGGTTTTTATTTCCGGCATCGGCTGTTCTTCACGCTTTCCCTACTACATGGATACCTATGGTTTTCACACTATTCATGGCAGGGCTCCGTCCATTGCCACGGGTGTAAAGCTGGCCAATCCGGCACTGGATGTCTGGGTGATTACCGGTGACGGTGATGCATTAAGCATTGGTGGTAACCACACCATGCATGCCCTGCGCCGCAACGTTGACCTGAATATCCTGCTGTTCAACAATGAAATCTACGGGTTGACCAAGGGACAGTATTCCCCCACATCTAAAGTGGGCACTCGCTCACCCTCTACACCAGAGGGTTCAATAGATCGTCCACTTTCACCCTGCGGTATTGCCCTTGGTGCCGGGGCTCCGTTTGTGGCCCGCTCCATCGATACGGAGATGAAACATCTCAGTCCTGTGATCAAGGCCGCCCATGCCCACAATGGCGCTTCGTTCGTAGAAATTCTCCAGAACTGCCCGATATACAATGATGGCGTTTTTGATAACGTGAAGAACAAGAAAATTGCTGCCGATTTCAAGGTGGAAGCCATCCATGGGGAAGCTCTCCTGTTCGGTAAGGAAAAAAACAAGGGTATCCGACTCAATCGCGACACCCTGTCCCTGGAAGTAGTCACCATTGGTGAGAATGCTGAACCCAGTGACATCCTCATCCATGACCAGACCAACCTGACCCAGGCCCAGTTACTCGCTGCCATGGGCGGACCGGAGTTTCCCATTGCTGTCGGTATCCTGTACCACAACCCGGCCACAGCCTATGTCACCGACCTGGAAAATCAGCGCCTGTCACTCAGGGAAGCGCGGGGGAATGGAGATCTTGGCAAGCTGCTCAACAGCGGCCATACCTGGACGGTGAACTAAGACGCTGAACCAGCCTTTTTCCCAGGTTATTTGCCGGCATAACCCTATCTATACAGGCGGATTTGGTAACAGAGATCCCCACCTAAACCCTGACTGCCGGCATTTTCGCGCCCTTTCACCTGCCTATTTGCACATTTATCCGCATATTCTCTGAATTATCAATAAGATAAGCGCTGTTTTTAAACCAATGAAAGGGTTGCACCTCCCCATCATGTTGACTATTATCGCTACATACTTGATGAGCCTTTAGTTCAAATTATTAATAGGTAGGCGATTTAGGTAAAAAAGGGGATATTCTGAAGGGGTTTTGAGATGTTATTAAACCTCTGTGCACTCTTTCTGAGCCTCCCTTTTGTGTAAATTCCGGTTATCGGGATTCGCTGTATTCAGTAAACCTGAATACTGTCGGTATTCGGACAATCACGGGTTTGCCCATTACTTTCAATAATTAAGCTTTCAATCAAGAAAGGGGAACTACATGAAAAAGTCAGTCGAACTGGGCTATAAAAAGCTCGCTACTGCCGTTGCCTTTGCAGCTGCAGCGACCAGTTCAGGCTCCCTGATGGCACAGGATGGAGACATCGAGGAAATCCAGGTAACTGGTTCCTTCATCTCCCGTCCTGCTGACAGGCCGCAGCCTGTTGCCGTCATGGACAACCAGGAACTGCAAGCCAACCAGCGTGTAACCATTGCGGAAGCTGTGCGCGACATGCCGCAGATCTCTACTGCGAATACCGTTGGTAACTTCAACACGCCCAGTAACTCCATCAACCTGCGTGGACTGGGTACTCGTTCCACATTGATCCTGCTGAATGGCCAGCGTCAGACTATTGACGGAAACAACGGCTCACAGGTAGACATCAACAACCTGGCACCTTCCATCATGCTGGAGCGTATTGAACTGGTACTGGACGGTGCATCCGCCCTTTACGGTTCCGACGCGGTTGCCGGTGTGGCCAACTTCATCACCCGTAACAACTTTGAGGGTGCTGAAATCCAGGTATCTTCCCAGCACTCTGCCTACCAGAGTTCAGTTCCTGAAACTGTCGTCAGCGGTATCTTTGGTGTGCAGGGCGATGACCTGGGCGTAGTAATGTCCCTGGAATGGTTCAATCGTTCTGACCAGCTGCTTTCAGAACAGCGCTTCTCACCAGAACGTCTGGGTGAAGGCCTGATTACCGGTCTCTACAACCCCGGTTCCTTCGGTTCATTTGGCCCCTCTGCCACCGTGAAGTCCGGCTGGTTCTCTGATCCGCTTTGTGGTGATCCACTCATCGGCGGTCTGCCCGGCAACGTGATCTGGGACCCGGCTGGTGCCACTGGTCATACTGGCGACGGTATTCCCGGACCCGGTCCTGACTTCTGTCGTGGTACCCTGTCACTGCAGCGTACCATCATCCCGCAGAATGAGCAGCTGACTGGTATGGCTGTAGCCACAAAGCAGTTTGACGGCGACTTCCTGCAGCAGGCAACTTTCGAAATGAACTTTGCACGTGTCGAAACCCGTTCCAGCTTCGGTACCGGTGTACCCTTGCTGGCCCTGGGTGAAGTCAGTGCCCGTATGCCTGCCAACAACCCCGGTGTGATTGACGCCAACCAACGTACCAATGGCGCATTCCCGATCCAGACCTACACCAACATCTTTACCCGTCAGGCCTCACCGCTGGAAGGGGAGCTGATCTCCTTTGCGCGCCAGAACACTTTCCGTGCCACGGCAAGCTTCGAAGGTATGCTGACCGATGTCTGGGACTGGCGCCTGACCGGTACCATGTCCACCAACGAACAGACCTCACAGCAGGCTGACACCATTACTGACCGTTATGCCCGCGCCCTGCAGGGTTATGGTGGCCCCGGTTGTAAAGGCAACCTGGTTGACGGTCTTGCCAATAGCTCGGGTCTTGTTCAGGGTGAGGGAGGCTGCCAGTGGTGGAACCCCTTTGCCTCGCGTCTGATTGCACAGCCCGGTGATCCCACATACAACGATCCTGACCTGGCTGACTGGATGACCTGGGGTCGTCTGGACCGCGGTATTGCCAAGTTCTACTCCGTTGAATTCGTCACGACTGGCGAGCTCTGGGAAATGGCTGGTGGTGCAACGGGTGTCGCTCTTGGTGCCCAGTATCGTCGCCAGACCATGGACTTCATCCAGGACCCGATCGCCAAAGACGGCGGTTTCGGCTTCAACCCACAGGTGGTCCAGGACTGGTTCTCCAATCGTGACACTGACGCCCTGTTTGCGGAAATGGTTATGTTCCCTTCCGATACCCTGGAAGTCTCCGCGGCAGCCCGTTACGAGGACACACTTGGCCAGAGTTCTGTGGAACCCAAACTGAGTGCCCTGTGGACACCAACTGACGGTCTGTTTGTCCGTGCCTCTGCCGGTTCTTCGTTCCGTCTGGGTTCTGAATTCCAGTCCAACGGTATTGGTGCCTCCGGTACCACCATTCGTCCGATTGGTGGTGAGGTAACACAGGCCCGTGCCATTGCCCGCGGTAACCCGAACCTGAAACCGGAAGAGTCCGATAACTGGACCATCGGTTTCACCTGGGATATCAATGACAGCTGGACTGTGGAAGTGAACTACTGGGATTACGAGTTCACCAACCTGATTACCACGGTCAGCCCTGATGACATCCTGTTGGAAGACATTGCCGACGGTTTTGTTGACGATCCACGTAACCAGGTCTTCCCTGGACGTCCCCGCGAAGTGTGTGAGATCACTGGCCGTTGGGATGGTGTAGATGCAACCACTCGTCCTGATGACTGTATTACTGGTCTGGACTTCCAGCTGTTCAACTCATCCTACGTAAACCGGGATACTGTTGAAACCAGCGGCTTTGACTACAACATCGACTTCAGCATGGAACTGGCTGGCGGTGAAGCTGGTCTGCGCCTGAGCGGTGTACATGTCATGCGTTATGCCGGTACAGCCAATAATGGTCAGCTGATCGATGTTGTTGGTACTAACGGCGGCGGTGTCTCCGGTGTAGGTACCAACCCGGAAAACCGTGTGAACCTGGTAGCTACTTATGATCTGGGTGATCACTCAGTACGTTGGACCACACGCTGGACTGACGGTACAGAGCTGCGTAACCCGGGTGCTTTCGAGTACAACACTATCGAAGGCAGTGCCAGCTTCCATGACTTCCTGTATACCTACACGCTGCCGGGCAACGCGGATTCCTCCGTCTCCCTGGCTATCCTGAACGTAGGAGACAAGGAGCCACCGCTGTTGGCCAACACCCTGACAACTACACAGAGTGCACTGTATGACCCCCGTGGTCGTATGTACCGTGTAAGCTATAACTACAGCTTCTAAGCCGTCAGTTATACGTTGTCACACAAAAAAACCCCGCTCTTTAGAGCGGGGTTTTTTTATGTCTTGATTTTTGATGTCGTTATTCTGGGCTAGCTTTGGGAGTTGATGCTACTTACTCCACCCTTGATATCCTTATCTTCTTGTTGTTCCGGGAATTGGACAGCATATACGAATTAAATGAATTCCGGCGAATGGTATAACGCTCCCCTTCCCTGATCGGGTAATCGTCAGTCCCCACCTGTTTCCAGGTACCGCCACCTTCAAACTCGATAGTCCACCCGGTGAAATCATTGTGAGTTGCCGAGACAACGGTAAAAGTACGCTCACGATACTGCGTCCTGGAAAACCCAAATTCCTCCTGACGCGCAGTAAAAGCCGTGTCTTCCTTATTGTCCGGCGACATATCTGTTTGAGGAGCTGACCGGGTGCCACGCGGAATTCTGACTACAGGCAGGTTGCGGGCATTTTCAGCAGCCCTGTCATAGCAGGCCAGTCGCTCATCCGAGTCTGTAACGGAAGCACAGTCAGTGACACTGGATTGTGCAATAAGGAATGTACTTGCTGTCATGGACAACGCGGCAAGGCTTAGAGCCATTTTGGTTTTAAATAATAAATGCATTATTACTCTGTTTATCGTTTACTGGCCGCGATCAGAACTTCTGCGCAGAAGCACTTCGTTCTGGACATCTGCCCGCTCCCGGTTTCGTTCGGCACGTGTCATACATACGCGGCGTCTGAAGTTGCTACCTGTCACCTGTTCACGCCGACAGATCAGTTCATCGGGATCGTTACCACTGGTGCTTTCTGCTACTTCTACAGACGCATCAGCCGTTTCTTCTGCTGTATTTTCGGTCAAGCTTCCAGCGCTGTTTTCTGCGGCGTTTTGCGAAGCACATGACGCAAGCATCAGCATGGCTAACATTATGAAATAATTGGACT
>Ga0255755_1003845_pt1 | contig 11233 bp, 10 predicted proteins | sample 011ome_18_FD_179955 | JGI IMG/M metagenome (GOLD analysis project Ga0255755, IMG submission 179955) | Coastal salt marsh microbial communities from the Groves Creek Marsh, Skidaway Island, Georgia - 011501BT metaG (version 2) | ecosystem: Environmental > Aquatic > Marine > Intertidal zone > Salt...
GAATACCCTGCGGCGTTAAAATATAAGCATAATTTAATTTTTTGTTTGAATTATGAAAGTTTTTTATTTTAATAAATCCAATATCTACTAATGCCTTAAGGCAATAGTTGACCTTTCCTATACTTAGGCCGGTTTTTTGTGATAGTTTTCTTTGAGATGCTTCCCTGTCTTTATCAATAATTTGCATAAGATCTAGTTGATCTTCTGTGATACCTTGAATTTTTTTCATGAGTTTGTAAATTTTTTAAGTAATTAATGAATGAAGCAAAAAATAATTGAATTACATAGCTACCGCACGGATTAATAATTAAAATAATTTCTAATTAGCACCGTTCAAAACTTGAACAATCATACTATTATGTATTTTTTTAGTCAATATATCTTAAAATATGAGGTCTTTTTGTGAGATGGTAGCTCTTCTTACTGAACCAAGAAAAGAAAGAAGGATTCCAACTCTTTCTTTGGCAGGAAGTGAGCAAACTTTTGCGATAGTGCCTTTTAAAGAGCCCTTTGCAATCGTCACAGCTTGACCTATTTTTACTTGTGAAACTACTGGATCTATTTTTGATGTTTCCTCTAACATTTTCATAGATTCAATTTCTTCATTAGAAACGTTAGCGATTTTATCTCCAAATTGAATAATTTTTCCTATACCCTTGGTATATTTCAGATCTTTGTATTTCTCAAGATTAGTATTAACAAAAATGTAGCCAGGAAAGAGTGCTTCTATTTTGGGTTTAAAATTGATTTTTTTTCTTGTTATTTTTGGTAAATAATACTCAAATTTTTGATTTAATAAATTCCTTTCTACTCTTTTAACTTCGTTTATTTTATAGGTTGCAACAAGCCAATTTTTTTTCATAATAATGGTACCCGAGGCCGGACTTGAACCGGCACGATATTTCTATCGAGGGATTTTAAGTCCCTTGTGTCTACCAATTCCACCACTCGGGCTAGTCAATAGATACCAAAAAACAAATTATACTTTTAATTTAAAATGTAACAACATCTATGGAGGCTGAAGCCGGAATCGAACCGGCGTAAACGGCTTTGCAGGCCGCTGCATAACCACTCTGCCATCCAGCCTTGGCAGTATTTTAGTACATTTAATCTTAAAAGATAGTAGTAAGATCAATCATAGTAATATAGTCTTTCTATATCGCTCTCAACTACTTCTTTTCCATATTGAATCTCAATAATCCTACATTCCTCTTTATTAGGATTTATGATCTGATGCCATTCATTTTGTTTTACTAAAAAATAATCGAATTTATTTAGAGAAATTTCTCTTTTATTTTTTGGATCAGAATTGCTGTAATTTATTAAGCAGGAGCCACTTGTAACCAACCAAATCTCATTTCTTTGTGAGTGTTTTTGAAAGCTCATACCTTTACCAGGATTTACTACCAGCTCTTTTACCTTGACTTCACTGGAATCAAATATATTAAAAAAATCTCCCCATCTTCTTGATTCCTTTTCATGTTTCCATTCTTTTAAAATCCATGAAGATGAGTTTATTTTTTCTTCTCCCCCGATACCAAATTCAAAACTTATTCCATCGACTGACATTTCGGGTATATTTTTATCTGTTCGATCGCCACCATTACAAAATATTATTTGGTCATTTTTATGTTTTTCTTTTATTTTATGCAGAGCATCAATACAACTTCCTTTATCATCATCTTCAAACGCTATCACTTCATCAATCAGGCCTATACTCTCTATAATTATTTTTCTCTCTTCAAAAGGTAAAAAGTATTTCTTTTTTTTTGTAATCAACCAATCATCACTATTTAAAGCTACTATTAATTTATCTCCTAATTTTTTAGCTGATTTAAAATATGCAATATGACCTGAGTGGATTGGATCAAAGCCCCCGCTAACTACTACTACCTTCATAAACCTGGGTTTTGTTTATTAGGTTTATTTGCTTTAAAAGTGTTATATGAATAAATAAAACCTGTATACAAAGTTATAAGCACTGAAATAATAATAAAAATATCAGCAATAACAAGAATTAACATGTTACTTAAAGCTAAGCCAATTAAGTAGACGCCTATAGTAAAGAGTTGAATACTAGTCTTTATTTTTGCAATATAAAGAACTTTTGTTGCTTGGCTATTTGAGTTTCTTGCATTCAAATCTCTTAAAGCACCAACCCAAATCTCTCTTGCAATAATTGCAGATGCAGCAAATGCTATTAAATAACTATGCAAATATACAGCCAGACCAAAAAAAATAAAAACAATAAGTATTTTATCTGCAATAGGATCAATTACTTCTCCTATAACAGAGACACTATTAGTTTTTCTTGCAAAATAACCATCTAAATAATCAGTAAAGGAAGCAAAAACAAATAAAAGCAAAGCGGGTATATGTAAAGACGGTTCTATTATACAAATAAAAATTATTGGAGCTAAAAAAACTCTTATTAATGTAAAAAAATTAGCTAAATTATTTATTACCATTGGTATTCCAGTAAAGCATATGAACTCAGATTATCATAAGAAACAATATTGAGAAAATCAGAATATTGAAGTCCTAACTTAAAATATAAATTTTGTGAAATTCTATTATTAAAGTTCATTTCAATAATAGTGAAATCATCAGATAGGCCATTAATAAAATAAGTGTTGCTATTGTTATAATTTAAAGACCCTTTTGTTGCTCTTATATGAAGATGTGAATCATTCCTTAGCTTTTGATTATAACTAATGATTGCTACCTTTGAATCAGCATCATAAGCTGATCCAATGGGATTTCCATAATACCTATAACCATCTCTGTAAATTGTATGATTGTAGGTTGTATTTATTTGTCTCGAGCCCGTATCAATATACTCAAAGCTAAGTTTTTTTGGCATGAATATATCCCATGAGTAGCCAACGCCCATTAGGTAAAATGTTTTAGATGGCAAATATCCAGACTCGTCTTCCCCAGCAATTTGCCCATAGAGTGAGAGATTTTTATTATTTAAAAGTAAAAGATTAAAATCCAACCCTCCTAACTGATTGCCTGGCTCATCTTCTTTACTTGCAAAGCTTGAATCAAAGTTATCTTTGCCTCGCAACATATCAAAAAAAATGCTTAAATTTTCTTTTCTGCCTTCTCCGCCAAATTGAGCTGTTCTAAATAAAGAGATCTTAAGCCTATGATGGGGATTGATAGAAATTCTATTACCAAATAATAATGGATTTGGAATATGCCTATTTTCTTCCAGCCTGTTGAGAAAAAATTCATAGCTAATAGGTCCTAAAAAAGATAAATATTTAGAATTTATAGTTTTTGGTTCGTAATTAGAAAAACTTATTCCCGGAGAAGGCCTTGCGCTATTTGAGAGAATTAAACTTGAGTCAAACGATGGCGACCACCATCTGGACGTTCTACCTATAGTAAGAACATGATTATTAAAATAATAGGAAAAATAGCTTTCATCAAATCTTAAATCATCCTTAAATGCTTGAAGTGATATCTTATATGAAAAACTATCACCAACTTTTGCAGAGCTAAGATAAATATGTGATTCGGCTGTGAGCCTTTTACTAAAATCTTGAAAGTAAATTTCAGGCCTTTTAGATTGAAAGCCAATAATATTTTTTTGTGTATATAAATTTTTAGTCAACTCTTTTTTTATAGAATTTACTGTAACCATGCACTCTCGATTTAAAGTCGATTGATCTATATTTGTTAGTGCTTTATTGAGCACAATAATATTTAATGGAAAGGCTGATATAGGTGGAACCTCTATGCCACATAATCTTAATTGCTCAATTTCCAATTGAATAATTTCACTCTCTACAGAATACCAAGGATCAGCATCAACAATATTTGGAGAAAGCAGCAATAAAGTAATGAATAATTGTCTAATAAATTTCTTCAAGGAGTGCTCTAATTAGTTATTTGTTGAAAGCATTATAAATCGAAAGTGCGGTAGTTTGATTAATACCATGAACAGATTTGATCTCATCAAGAGTAAGAGTTTTTATCTTTTTAAGGCTTTTAAACTCATTGATTAATATTTTTTTTGTTTTTTCTCCAACACCTTTTATAGTGTCTAGTTCAGAATACTTAATAGTTTTTTGCTTTTTCTTTCGTTGCGCTTGAATAGCAAAGCGATGAGCCTCATCTCTCATCTCTTGTAATAATAAATAAGCACTTGATTTATTATCAATCTCTAATATTCCATTCTTTGATAATATTGTTTCAGTAGCTTTAACTCTTCCTTTACCTTTAACAATAGATATAACCTTAATATTTTTATAGTTTGAATCTGATAAAAGATTTTGAATTACATTTAACTGGTTAGTTCCGCCATCGATTAGAATTAAATCTGGAATAGCATTTTCATTTCCATACCTTTTCATTCTCCGCTCAAGAGTATTTTTAAGAGATCCTGTATCATTTCCTGCCAAATCTGATGGAATATTAAACGCTCTATAAGATTTTTTTTCTGGTCCGTTACTATTAAACACCACACATGATGTGACTGCATGGCTTCCAGATATATGACTCACATCATAGGTTTCTACTAAACTTAGTGAATTAACACCAATCAAAGATTTTAGCTGATCAAATGCAAAGTTATATTTATCTGATTTGCTAATATGATTTTCTATTACCTGCTTAGCGTTGAGTTTGCATAAGTTATAAATCGATCTAATAGTCTTTGTTGGAGATTGTGTAATTTTTATATTTTTATTAAATTTCTTTTTTATTACTTCTATAATTAGCTCTTTAGAATCAAGGGTATCGGTACATAATATTTTTTTTGGAATATTTAATTGATTATCATAAAAACCTAATATTGCTGATTGATATATCTCCTCTTTTGATGAAAATAGAGCATATTTAATTAAATGTGTTTTAGTTCCACGTATTTTGCCATTTCTAACAACAATTATAGAAATTCCAATATATGCATCTTTGTAAGCAACAGCAAATATATCTAGATCAATAGCTTTGGTAACTACTGATTGCTCCTCTCTAAGAAGTTTTAATCTTTTGAGCCTATCTCTTATTTCAGCTGCCTTTTCATAATCTAAATTATCAGCAGCCCTCTTAATATCATTATTCAAACGATTTATTGTTTGAGTATCTGATGATGACAAATATGATTTTGCAGATTGAATATCTTCAAAATAATCAGTCTTAGCGACTTTATTGACGCAAGGTGCCGAACATCGTTTCATTTGATATTCGATACAAGGTCTTGATCTGTTAGCAAAAGTAGAGTCGTTGCAATTTCTTATTTTAAAGATTTTTTGAATTTCTTTAATAGACTTCTTTACTGCTCCTGAGCTAACAAAGGGTCCAAAATAATTTGCATCTACAGCCTTTCTTGTTCTTTTTAAATAGATTCCAGGAAATTCATGATTTAAAGAAAAATATATGTATGGGTAGGTTTTATCATCTCTTAATAAAATATTAAATTTTGGTTTATTTTCTTTGATTAATGTTTGTTCAAGCAAAAGCGCCTCTACTTCATTTTTAGTTGTAAAGGTTTCAATATGGTCTGTAAGAAATTTAATTTGTGAGGTTTTTCTATCTTTATAAGAACTACCAAAATAACTAGACACCCTTTTTTTTAGATTTTTTGCTTTACCTATATAAATTATTTCTTTTTTGCAAAAAAATTTATATACCCCAGGTGTTGTTGGTATTCTTTTTAAATTAACCGCCATTCTGGTCTAGGTATTTTTTAGCAAAAATTTTACCAGCACTGACACCGTATTGATCGAATGGGTTGATCTGTAGCATTTTTGCAGTGATAAATGTTCTATGCTCCCAGGTAGCAATCAAAAACCCTAGTGTCTTAGGATTTAATTGTTTTAATGAAAAAACGTTTGTGGGAACATTGCCATTAACTTGCTCATGCATTTCTAGATCTTTATGTGGTCCGTTTGCTAAAAGACTTGATTGGGCTTGAGATTGAGCAAATAATAACTTGTTTGTATCTTTATTTGCCTCGATTGTAAAAACATCTGCACAGATTGAAGCGGTGCCCTGATGCAGTAATTGAAAATAACTATGTTGTGCAGTCGAGCCAAAACCACCAAAGATAACTTGGCCCGTATTCTTAAATAAAGCATCTGGATTGCATTGTTTGCCAATAGATTCCATTTCAAGCTGTTGAGCATAATCAGAAAAATATCTCATTTTCCAGCTATACATTAAAAGCACCCTAGTATGTTTATTAATAAAATTGTTATGCCACAGATCACTAAAACAAATTAAGTTAATAAATTCGTTATATGCTTCATCATTGAGTAAAAGGTTGTCGGCTTCAAAACCACCAACAAGAAAATCTTTAAATGATTCTCCCAATTCCAATATTGCAGCTAAGGATATTGGAGACCAGATTGAATATCTTCCACCAATCTCATTTGGGAACTCAATGATGTTATCAGTAAAACCAAATTTGGTTGCTTTATCTGGCTGAGAGGTTATAGCAATAAAATGATCAGTAAAACTACATTCAGACTCTAACCATTCTTTAGATAATAAGAGACTCTGCAAGGTTTCATCTGTGCTGAATGATTTAGAGGAAACAATGAAAAAAGTTTCTTCTTGTTTTAATGGTTTAATCATCTCATTAAATTCAATAACATCTGGACCTGTTAAAAATATATGATTAAAACTTCTGTGATGTGCACTGGTTAAGGTTTCAATTAACAATTTAGGTCCTTCAAATGATCCACCAATACCAATTGTTACTATATTTTTTATACCTTTTTTAATTAAGTCTTCTTTAAGTTGTATACATTTTTCAATATTTAAACGACATGATTCAACTAAGTCTTGGGAGGCATAATTGTTTGGAGATGGAGCATATATATCTCTATAGACATGATGCAGTGCTGCCTGATTTTCTGTTTCGTTTACAATTTCTCCCTGAAACAAAGATCGAATCGATTGCATAACATCTAGCGCTTCATAATGAGATTTAAAAAGAGAAAAAAGGTTTTTATTAAAGCCTCTTAAAAAAGATTGGTATTCGAGAATATTGTTTGAATATTTATGCTGAAAAATTTCTTCTTGAGATTGGAGTGTCTCATCTTGAATGCGTTTGAATATATTCATAATTACTCTATTGAGTTATGAATTTCTTGCAGAGCTTTATTGATATTTGGAGCACTGGTGATAGGCCTACCTATTACTATATGATTAGCGCCTTTCGTGATAGCCTCTTTGGGTGTCATAACTCTACTTTGATCATCATTAGATTTTAAAATTCTAATGCCAGGAGTTATAGACTCTAGAGATTTTCTTTGTTTAACTAAATCTAATTCATGAGGCGAACATACAACACCATCAATTCCTGCTGCTTCAGCTAAATCTAGCATTGCTTTAACTTGTTCAGATGCAGATCTCTTATAAATAGTATTAGTATCTTCATCTGATAAGCTTGTCAAAGCTGTCACCCCAAATACCTTAATATCTGTACCTTGAAGAGCTTGTTTTGCTACTTTCATCATTTCTAAGCCACCTGAAGTATGAATAGTTAAAATACTTATTGGTAAAGAGATTAAACCTTCAATAGATTTTTTAACCGTATTAGGAATATCATGAAGCTTAAGATCTAAAAAGATTTTAAATCCCTTGGCAGCAACATACTCTATTGCTTCGCGTCCTATTGCATTAAAGCTAACACTGCCAACTTTTATCATGCATAAGTTATTGTCTAAAGAGTCAATTATTTGCTTGAAAGAATTTAGTTGAGTCTCATCGACTGCAACAATTATTGGTTTTAACATCGTTTATAAATCTTAAACTTAAGTTACTTTTCTATCAATGATTTTGAAGGCTTGAAATGCATTGTTGCAGTTTCACCTAAATATGAGACTTCTTTAGTCTTGGGATTTATAAATTTTCTTGGTCTTATATATTTTTTTGAGAAAGTGCCGAAACCCCGTATTTCAACTTTATCATCAAGAGCAACAGCATCAACAATTGACTCTATAATTGAATCAACTGCTAATGTAATTTGCGATTTACTTAAATTTGAAAACTCTTGACTTAAAGCTAATTCAATATCAGAACGATTAAAAGTCTTTTGTTTTTTTTTACTCACTAAGTTTTAAAGATATTCTTTCTCTCTCAGCATCTACAGCAAAGACAACGCATTCAAGTTTGTCACCTTTTTTAAATTGCTCAAGTGCTTCTTTTGGTTCCTCGTCTTCAGAAATATCAGATAAATGAATCAAACCATCTATATCTCCTTCAAGTCCAACAAATATACCAAAATCAGTTATAGATTTAATCTGTCCATCAACCTTATCACCAATGCTATATTTATTATCAAATTCAGTCCATGGATTTGATTTGGTTTGTTTTAAACCAAGAGAAATTCTTCTTTTATCATGATCAATTTCTAAAATCATAACTTTAATCTTTTGATCCATCTCTACAACTTTAGAAGGATGAATATTTTTGCTAGTCCAATCTAATTCAGAAAGATGTATCAAACCCTCGATACCTTCTTCTAACTGAGCAAAGCACCCGTAGTCTGTTATATTTGAAACAGAAGCTTCATAAATACCGCCTATAGCATAATTGCTTTCAACATTTTCCCAAGGATCGCTTTGAATTTGTTTTAATCCTAATGAGACTCTTAGCTTCTCTTTATCAAAACTAAGAACCTTTACATCAATTTCATCACCTAAGTTAAGGAATTCTGCTGGATTGGTTACTCTTGACCATGAGATATCAGTAATATGAAGCAACCCATCTAAGCCGCCTAGGTCTACAAAAGCACCGTAGTCTGTAATATTTTTTACAACACCTTTAACGATTTGACCCTCTTCAAGATTTTTTAGTAATTCAACTTTAACTGCAGAATTATTTTTTTCAAGAACTGCTTTTCTTGAAAGAACAACATTATTTCTTTTATAGTCTAATTTTATTACCTTAAATTCTTGCACCGTATTCTCAATATCGGGCGCCTCTTTAACTGGTCTCACGTCAACAAGCGATCCTGGCAAGAATGCTTTTACAACTTCGACTTCAACGGCAAATCCACCTTTTACTCTGTTGTGAATTTTACCTGTTACAAACTCACCAGTTTCCAATGCCTGCTCAAGCATTTTCCATGTTGTGATTTTTCTTGCTTTTTCGCGAGAAATTCTTGTCTCTCCGTACCCATCTTCAACCGCTTCTAAGGCTACTTCAACCTCATCGCCAATAGATATACTAACTTCTCCCTCGTTATTTCTAAATTCATCAAGAGGCACAACCCCTTCTGATTTTAATCCTACGTGAACTGTTACCCAGTCGTTATCAACATCAAGTACAACACCAGATACTATTGACCCTGGTTGCATGTCTAAAGTGCTTAAACTCTCATCTAGTAAAGCAGCAAATGATTCTGTCATTTATTAAATTCCTTTTTTGCGAGCTTTTTAGTAAAACTCAGTACTTCTTCAGGGGTCATTTCAGATGAATCAATTACTATTGAATCATCTGCTGGAATTAAAGGTGATAACTTTCTAGTTTTATCCTTTAAGTCTCTTTGCTTAATGTCCTCAATCAGAGCGAGCATATTAACTTCTTGACCTCGATTCTGCAACTCTAATTGTCTTCTTTTTGCTCTTATTTCAGGCGAAGCATTTAGAAAAATTTTCAACTTAGCATTAGGGAAAACTACTGTGCCCATATCTCTTCCATCAGCTACTAGTCCTTTTGGTGAATAAAAACCTCGTTGTAGTAACATTAGATTTTCTCTAGTTTCAAGAAGTGCGCTAATTTTAGACGCAGCTTTAGCTGTAGATTCTTTTCTTAATTCATCAGTAATATTATTTTTTTCTTTTAAAACAACGATTCCACTATCATCAGACTTGAAAGTTATATCCTGATTGATAGTTTTTGTTATTTGGGCATGTTCAATTCCGAAGTTATATAAATAAGCATAAACTCTATATAACAAACCACTATCGAGAATTTCAAACCCTAAATATTTTGCAATATTTCTTGCTAGAGTGCCTTTTCCTGATGCAGAGGGCCCATCAATGGTGACGATATTATCTTTCATTTATTGCAATACCTAGTGAGCTCATTACTTCAATAAAATTAGGAAATGAAGTTAAGATATTTTTACAGTCTTCAACATAGATTCCCTTTTTAGATCTTAAGCTAGCAATAAGAAAACTCATTGCAATTCTGTGATCACCATAAGAGTCAATTTCCGCCATTACAGATATATCTTCAGAGGAACCAATAATTTTGATTCCATCATGAAATAGCTCGTGATGTATATTTATTTTTTGCAATCCATCTGAAATTGCTTGAAGCCTATCAGATTCCTTAACTCTCAGCTCTTCTGCCTCAGTAATTAATGTTTCTCCTTTAGCAAAAGATGCAGCAATACTTAAAATTGGAATTTCATCAATTATATTTGGAATAATATCTCCACTTATAGCAATACCATGCAGCTCTGATGAGACAACGTGAATATCTCCAACCTCTTCATTGGATATAAGACGTTCATTTTTTATTTCTATTTTTGCCCCCATCGATCTTAATACACTTACTAACCCGCATCTAGTTGGATTAAGTCCAACATTTTTTATCAGCAAATTGGATTCTTTTGCAATTAAACCAGCAACTATTAAAAATGATGCTGATGAAAAGTCACCAGCAACTTCATATTTTTTAGTTGGAATTAATTTTGAGGGCATGAGTGTAATTTTATTACCCAAGTCATGTGATTCAGTTTGAATATCTCCATTAAAGAAACTGATCATTCTTTCTGTGTGATTTCTGGTTGGGTGTTTTTCGATAACAGTTACTTTTTTATTTGCAGCTAAAGCTGCCAGAATAATACTAGATTTAACTTGCGCACTTGCTATAGGCATCTCGTAAGAAAAATTATCTTTAATTAATCCATCTAATATTTCTACAGGCGGCTTACCCTCATTACAAGTTACTGTTGCACCCATATCATTTAGGGGATTGGCAACCCTTAACATCGGGCGCTTTGTTAATGATTCATCTCCAACAAGAGTTGCTTTAATGTTAAGACTTGAAATTAAACCCATCATTAATCTCATGCCAGTGCCTGAATTTCCAAGATCAACATTTACAGAAGGGTCTTTGAATGGGATATCTCTTTTTTTTATTGAAACTGATGTGCCATTAATTTTGATACTAGAGCCTATTGTATTTAAAGCATTTACTGTAGATATTGGATCTTCTCCGTTTAAAAAGCCACTTATTTCAATATCTTCATTTAGAAGCG
>Ga0255755_1003851_pt1 | contig 11221 bp, 8 predicted proteins | sample 011ome_18_FD_179955 | JGI IMG/M metagenome (GOLD analysis project Ga0255755, IMG submission 179955) | Coastal salt marsh microbial communities from the Groves Creek Marsh, Skidaway Island, Georgia - 011501BT metaG (version 2) | ecosystem: Environmental > Aquatic > Marine > Intertidal zone > Salt...
CGTCACAGAGTGCGTTATAAATACGTTGTCAAGTCAGTGAGTATATATACGCATATACATATATATAACCAGATTTGGGAACCAGACGATTTGGATTTGTTTGTTTCGAAAAAGCGGGAGGACTTTTTGTGCGCGAGAGAGAGATTCTCTTCTTCTTCTTCTTTCTTTTCTTTTCTTCTTTAAATACGTATAAGTTAGGGGAAGAAATTGGAATAATTTTAGATTTATACACGCGAGAACGAGAGCGCAATAACAACAGAGGTGGTCAAAGAAGGAAAGAATAATAATAATGGTGACGACGAGACGACGAGGACGAAATAATGCGATTCAGACGAAAACGACGACATCTTTCTCAAGAGAAGAAGAAGAAAACGGTTTTAATACGAAGATGAAGACAACAACGAAAAAGTCGAAGTCCAAATCGAAGGAACAACAACAACAACAACCACAAAAGGAGGCATTGGCGAAAGAACAACAACCCATTTGCGGAAGAAAGACAAGGACAGAAACAAAAACAAAAACAACCTCAAAATACGAGATTCAAACGCAAAAATCTTTACAGCTCGATCGCGACGAGCGTTTTCAAGAAGAGCACGAACCGTTTCTTTTCGGTCCGTACGCCGCGCCGTGCCCGGAAGCGAGATATCGGAAATGGCTTTGCGCGGATTGCCCGACGTGTATGAAAATAGACGCGCCGTTGTATGCCATTCATAACAAGTACATTTTGAGCGGGTACCGGACGAGAAATACGTTCAAGGATGCACTCAGGTCGGTGTTTAAAAAACACAACGAAACGACAAACATTTGGACGCATTTGATTGGGATGATTTTTTTCTTTACGTTTTTAGTCAACGTGAAAGAACCGGAACGAGTGCAAATGATACCAGAGACGTGGGTGACGGGAGCGAGCGCGGAGAGAGTGTTGGGGTTACAAATGACGCAAAAGTGGCGAGAGAAAGTCGTCATGGTGGACGAAGGGTTGCGAGAGGCGAGGAAGAGCTTCGTCAGGGAGAAGATTAGCAGGAGTAGTAGCGCGACGACGAATAAGGACGAGGACGACGACGAGAAAAAAACGCCGTTGCCGACTTTCGAAAAAGACGATATCGAAACGAAAGAGATGGAACGCTCGATTGACTCGATATTGAGCGCGTCGAAGAATTTACGCGAGCATTTGCGCCGGGAGGAAGACAGACCGTTTAAAGAGTTGAAGAGAGAAACGGCGATGTTTATACAAGAAGCGAGACGGTCGTTGCGGAAACACCAATCGTATAGCAACCGAGAGAAAAAAAAGCACCAACAAAAACAACAACGAGAACGAGAAGAGGACCCTCAAAGGCGCGAAGAGAAAGAGGACACGGACGATCCGGCGTTTGCAAAAGTTACCGAAGCTTTGAAAGAGGTACAAAATGTTCTCGACGAAATCCCAAAAGACGTCGAGAGATTGAATAAAGTCCCTCGATGGCCCATGCGCGTGTTTTTATTGGGCGCTATACTCTGTTTGGGATGTTCCACGTGTTGTCACACGTGTTGCAACATTTCGCATCAAGTGTCCACGCGGATGTGGAAAGTGGATTATCTCGGGATTGCGATTTTGATCGTCGCGTCGTTTTACCCGGTCGTATATTATTCGTTTTATTGTTTACCGGAATTGAGGGACTTTTATTTATCGTGCGTGACCTGTTTAGGCGTCGCGGCTTTAATACCGACGATTTTACCGAGGTTCCAAAAACCTTCGTGGACGCCAATTCGAGCGGCGTTGTTCACCGCGTTGGCGTCGTTTGGTTTCTTTCCTTGGTTTCACAACGTTTTTTTCGTTTGGAAAGTTGTACCAACGCCAATTTGGCACGGTTTTTGGTTAGAGTTACTCATGGGTTTCTGCTACTGCTCCGGAGCGTATTGTTACGCGTTGAAGATTCCGGAGAAGTATTGGCCGGGGAGATTCGACGTGTTCGGGTGCGGTCACAATATCTTTCACATCATGGTCGTCGCTGGTGCGTTGGTGCACTACGAAGCGTGCTTAGTCTTAGAGCTGTGGAGAGATCACCACGCGTGTGAAGCGGACGAGGTGATCATGCGCGACGCTTTGGTGTTCGGAGGCTATTTCGGCTTTCAAAAGTTTGATTTGTTTTCGAGTTTGCGAAGACGAAAAGAATTTTAGTCAAACAAAAAGTCAACGCAAAAAAAATGTTGGTATTTATAACTTATAGTCATCATCATCATCATCATCAATCAGGCCGTATGTAATTTAATAAACAAACACAGATATAATTAGTAGATCATCGTTGTTATTATGCTCTCTTTTGAACGTCTGGAATCGTTCGTTATATTCGTCGTTCGTTTAACCTTTCGCGTCGCGGCGAAAGCGTTGTTTTCCTTTTCCTCCAGGAGCCGAACAGGAAAGAGGAGCACGAATAGTAATAGCAACTTGTTTAACAAAGAGCATAAAATACACGCGCTGATAAAGCACTTGCGAGAGATTGAGCGGCACGAGGAAGAGCTGAGCGTGAAGTTAGCCATCGTGCGGCGACAGCTGTGCGAAGAGAAGATGAAAAATAGTAATAACGGCTGCGGCGCGGTTCGTCATAGCGGTAAAGTCGAGCCCAGAAAATGCTCCGCATCATCATCAATTGAATAAATTTGTATTAATATAGTAATTATTAAAATTATCTTTGTGGTGTGAATTCCCTTCACTCACTCTTTCTCTCCGTCTTAGTATACTTCCTCTCTCTAATGTGATACTATTTTACCAGAAGACACCGTCGTCGTCGTTTAGAGTCTGTCTTCATAGTCACCCAACGGCGGGATGGCGTCCTTGAGACCTTTTCTCTTACGGATGTCGCCGATGAGCTTACCAGCTTGGGTGGTCGGGTCGAGCGGATCGGAACCCAACATGTCCCAGTGATCAAACACGCACTGCGGGAAGGCTTGGCCACCAGTCGCGGCACGCAAGGTACCGGTGAAACCGAAGGATTCCATGACCGGCAAGTACGCCTTGATGTTGTAAATCGGCGTACCCGGGCGTTGCGTTTCTTCGACGACCATACCTCTCTTTTGCGTAACGGTGGAGTAGATGCCACCCAACGCTTGTTCCGGCGCTTGGATTTCAACCAAATAGACCGGCTCGTACAAGCGCGGTTGCGCGGTGAGGCACGCAGCGTATAAGACTCTACGGCACGTCGGGATGATTTGGCCGCCACCTCTGTGGATGGCATCCGCGTGCAAGACGACGTCGTGAATTTCAAACTTGATGCCGCGCATGTTTTCTTCAGCCATCACACCTTCTTTCGTCGCCCATTGGAAGGCAGCGACGCACGAATCCTTAATTTCGTTCACGTACTGAACCCCTTTACACATGTCGACGATCAAGTTCGGACCAGTGGTGTCCGGACCAAAGCACCAGATCTTCTTGGACAAATCTTTATCCCAGTTGAACTTTTCCGCTAAGAGGCGACCTCTCGCCTTGACTTCATCTCTCGGCGTCACGTCTCCGTTGTCAATAGCCTCGGATAATCCGTCTTCCAAAGGCGTAGCTTGGAAGTACAAGCGGTTGTGCTTGTTCGGGGACTTGGACATGACCATGTGGTCGGAGGTGCCCAAAACCGTTTCTCTGTAGGAAACAACCGGATCGGAGATGCGAATCTCCGCGCCGCCCATGAAATCTTCTTGCAAATCCTTCAAGCAAATTTCCAAGTGCAATTCACCGGCGCCAGCAACAATGTGTTCGCCCGACTCTTCGATCGAGCACTGGACCATCGGGTCAGACTTGGACAATCTCTTCAAGCCTTCGACCAATTTCGGTAAATCTTGAGAGTTCTTGCATTCAACCGCGACGCGGACGACCGGGGAGACGGAGAACTTCATAGCCTTGATGGTGTGCGCTTCAACATCGCCTTCATCCGTAATCGTGGCGTTCTTTTGGATGAATTGATCCAAACCAACGCACGCGACGGTGTTACCAGCCGGAACATCATCGATAGAATCTTGACGACGACCCATGCACAAGACCGTTCTTTGGATAGACTTGATGTACAAATCTTTCTTCTCACCCGGCACGTAGTGCGGACCCAAGATTCGAACCTTTTGGCCCGTTCTGACGGTACCGGAGAAAACACGGCCGAACGCCAAGAATCGACCCTTATCAGCAGTCGGAATCATCTTGGAGATGTACAACATGAGCGGACCCTTGGAGTCGCAAGTGCGGATACCTTCGGCGTATTTGTCGTCGAGCGGGCCTTCGTACAAAGTGTCCGCGCGGTACTTTTGAGCAGTCGCAGGCGACGGCAAGTAGTAGATAATCATCTCAAGCAACGCAACGTCGGCCGGCAACCACGTTTGCATGACTCTCTTCATGAGCGGTTTACCCATCAAGTCCAAGTCTTGCGGCTTCATCTTGTCCTTGACTTGCAACTTTTCAAGCATCGGGAACAAAACGTCCTTGTTGTCGTTCATGGCGGCATCAATGACGCGTCTGATCGGCTCGTAGCAAAACTGGACGAAGGCTCTCATGCAAGTCTTGGCGCCGGTGTGCTTGTTTGTCCACTTCTTCTCCTTCGGGTCGAAGAAGTTGTCGCCCCAGAGCTTGCCCATCATGCGCTCTTGCTCGATGCCAAACTTCGCGGCGTACATCTTGGCGAAGACGGTCAACGTAAACGCCCAGTTGTGTAAACCAGCGGAAAAGCAGACGGTACCCTTCTCCGGAGAGACGCAAACATCGCCCAAGGCTTCATCGGTGTACGTCGCCATGACGATGTTCGCGTTTTCGATAACTCTGCAAAAGTTTTGGTACGCTTCTTCGCCATCCAACATGAGTTCCAAAAAGCATCTGTCGAGCTTATTCACCGTCATTACCGGTTTAATACGCTCGCCCAACGCTTGTCTCAACACAGTTTCCGTTTGCACGCAAACGCCTTCCACGCAATCGACGACGACCAAGGCGCCGTCGGTGATGCGCAAAGCGGCGGTAACTTCAGAAGAGAAATCAACGTGGCCCGGGGAATCAATCAGGTTGATCAAGTAGTCGTTGCCGTCTCTCGGGACGTCCTTCGGGATGCGCGCCAAATCTTCGTCGGAAACTTTGTAAAACAAAGAGATGCCGGTCGATTTGATCGTGATGCAACGATCTTGCTCGTCTTGACGAGTATCCGTCAAACGCGCATCGCCGGCGTTTTCTTGCGCGATAATACCCGCCGCCGCGACCAAGGAATCCGTCAATGTGGATTTGCCCTGTTTATAGAAAGAGAGTTAGTAAAAAAGAGGAGAAATCGCGTCGCGTGCGCCCTTCCTCGTTGAAAGAATGTTGAAGAGGAGGATGCTCAGAGAAAAGAATAAACCCATTTCTTGGTGCGGCGGCGACATCGCGAAATCGGAGAAAATCGGACAAATTTCTATAATAAATCAAACACGTACGTGATCAACGTGAGCAATAACAGACATGTTACGGATGTTGTGGACTTTGTCCATTTGACGACGCATGTCGTCGATGGTAAACTGTTCGGAGAGAGAGGTCGCATCGGTCAGTTTCAAGGTGGATTTCGATAAATTTCGCGTATTGGGTCACACAAAAGTGCTCAAGACGCGAAGAGAAAATGCAAGAAAAAAATGCCATCTCTTTGGAGATGGATGTGCGTCGCGAAGTTAAACGAGTCGCGTAAACAGGAGAACGTAACGGTCGCGTACCTTAACCATGGTGTGAGACTGTTTTTTATCGGATTTGAATTACTGAACACGCGTAACAACCGTGCCGTTTAACTGAAGAGAATGTCCGATTGCTTTTGGTTTCGCCTCTGAGTGAAAAATTCTTCCTTCTCGTCTTTCTGTGTCAGAAAAAGGCTTGAGATATTTTCGTGATTAGAAAAAATACGAGGATATGTAGTAAAATGTTCATAAATAATAAAACGTAGATGATTCCTCTTTAACTTAGAGCACTCACCCAATATCAATACAGCAGTACATCGTGGAAACACTGTAAACACGATCATCAAACCGGGTTTGAGTCGGAGTCGGAGTCGGAGTCGGCGTCGGCTTCTTTTCGATTTGTTGGGCGTCGGCTTCTTCGGCTTCGTCTTCGTTCGGAAGCAGACGGCGGCGGACGCAAACGGCAACAGAAGAGGCAACAAAACAGCCACTTGGTTGCACTGAGAAGCTTTTTGAAAAGGTATTTCCAGAGACCAAGTAAAACGATGCCGGCTACGGCACCTTGGAAGAGGCCAGAGATAAATAAGGATTTTTGGGAAACGGCGTTGGAGTCTTTCGCGGACGTTTCCTGTGTCAGAGAGTCGTACGAGGACGGGTACGCGATAGCTTCGATGTTTACGTGCGCGATGCTTGTGCACGGTTTCGTTGCGTTCGATGGTGTTGTTTCTTGTTGTTGGATTCTGCACGAATCGTGTTTCCAATCGTATTTCGCGTTGATGGTCTCGTTCATTTTCTTCGCGTTGTACAATTTGACGAAACCGTACTCGAGAGTGAGTTCGAGCGTGTCGCGCACAACTCTGGGTGTCTTTTTCATCGTTTTGGCGTCGTATAGTACATAATGGAAGAAAATATCGCGAACTGCGCTCGGTGGACCGGCAATTCTGATCTGGTTACGTAACCATTTCGTGACGACAATCGAAGAGGTGTTCAACTTTACCGCGTCTTCGTGTTCAGACGGGAAGGCTACGCTGACGTTGGCGAGAAAGGCTGCGTTGCTCGGGTTTATCGATTTTATTGTCACGGCAACACCAAACACCGAGTCATAATCTGGATATAAATCGTATTCGAACGCTTTATAAAACTTCAAGTACCCTCCAGTAGGCAGAAGAAACGTCGACGATGAATCATTGATATGCGTCTCGTTCGAATCGACTCTGAGTAAGTACGAAGGAGAAGGAGAAGGAGGAAGAGCGGATGCACTCGCGTCCATGGAAATGTTCCGAAACTTTGCAGGCGCGTGCGGAACGTCTGCCGTGACTGTAAACGAGACGTTCAATACCGATGGAACTATCCATCCATCCAAAATATCTCTCGCGCTGAACGAGAGCAGCAGCGGAGGACGAAGAGAAGCGTATCGAGTCGTCGTACTCACCGCGTCGCCGAAAATATCAACATTTGGCGCATTAAAGTAGAAATCATCCGGAACGAACAGCAAATTTGCAAATGCGACGCATCGTTCTATGCCATCTTGCCCTTCAGCATCTTCTGTCGTCGTAATCATGTACGTGTGCTCGAGTCGAACGACGTCGTTTTCTTTCAGCGGCGTCTTTCTTTTATCTTCCTCGGCGACTACCGAAGACGTCGAGATTGCAGGTGTACGTATCAAGTACAAAGTTCCGTTCGTAGGCAAAGTTTCAACAATAGCCTCTGTTGCGTTATCTTTACAGTCCAATCGTAAAACGTCTATGGTAAACTCGAGGGGCACATTTTCTTTCGTTTCCTTGACCGAAGAGAAGGAAGAAGGAGGCATCTGTCGAACGGGCGACTGTACTCGAAACTCCACTTTGGTTTCGTTTACCGCTTTTTCGTCGTATTTATCGTACACGTAATACGAGAAAAAATCGGATAAATACTCTTTCTTTTCTTCGATTATTGAAGGAACGAAGTTTACGACGTCATCTAATCGATACGTGAGCGATTCGGCTTCGGATGTGACATCGATGATATCTCCAAGATTCAACGTTTTCGTATTCTCTGGAGACGAGGAAGCGCTCGACAGTCTAACCTTCCCGATCGTTGGCATTCTTGACACTTCAATCTTTGAGATGTACTCATCATCGTCTCGAAACTCGATTTGAAACGATTTTCCTTCTTCGCGTCCAAAATACTCGACGACGTGAAAGACGCCCGACGGAGCATCGTTCACGGGAGAAACGAAAATTGAAACCAAACCTTGGTTCAAAGAGTCTACGGTCTCAAATTCATTCAGTAAAGATGTTTCTGTTGCTTTGAAAGAAAAGCTTGCATATAACTCCAACGTCGTTAGTTCATTACTATCGTGTATCCATGAATGGTCGTTTGGTTCGGGCGTATAAAATACGGCGTTGCCGAAACATTTGAAAGGAACGCGCGTGACCGGTATCGCCGCGGCCTCGTCGGCGGTTTGCATACTACTGTCAGCATCATCACCATTAGTATAGTTAGTATCATCGTTGTTAGCATCTCCTATCGGTATGGCTTTCAGAACGCCTATCTTCGGTAAAGTGAGTATCGAGAAGGCATGCTTTACTGATGAAATTGTATGATTCAACGCGCTACCACTCGTCGGTGTTATCGTCGCGTTGTAATAATCATCGTCCGCATATTGAAGCACGATTTTCGCCTCTTTTACGTCTTCATTGATCGTAACGTTTACATCCACTGCCAGCGGTGCCGCGTTCGGTAATCCAGCGTGAAAATTGAGCGTAATCTCTTCGTCGCTTATTTTTTTGTCGTACATGGCAAACGCGTGCACGGTGTTTGTCCATTCCCAAGTATCGTCACTCGAGTCGTGCGCGTTATTCGCGCTCGTGCTTCCGAAATACGGCGCGGACGTTTCTCGCCACGCGCTTGCGAATGGAAACTTTCTCTTACCGTTATCGTCGACTAAAACGTCTCCGATGACCTCGTCTACGATTTTTGTCCCGTTCGCGTAACACGAGATTCGATTTTTTCCGAGCGCGTTTTCCTCGTCGTCGTCCGAAAACGATGCCGTCAGAACGAAATGATTCACAGCGTTCGCTACAAACGCGCTTGGTTTTGTGATTACCGAAGCGCACGTCTCTGCCACTAAAGTTGGATAAATTGCAATCGGCTCGCGCGACCGAAACCCGACGCTAAAATCAGTCCCAATATAAAGCGCAAAATCAAACTCATCCGTGCAATCGAACGCGCTCGTCCAGGCGTACGGGTTAAACGTCTCGTTTTTTTTTGGCGTTTCCAGCGTGAAGAAAGGAGTGAAATGCCGACCGGTGAAACCATCGAGTTTTTGTAAACGAGGGGTGATCCAAAACTCAACGCTAAACGCTTTCGCCTCGCTCGCGCGCGATTTAGCATCGAATATTACATCCATCGTCGAGTTCGACTTCGTCCTCGTCGAGGAGAAGAAGGAGGAGGAGGAGAAGGAGGAAACGTACTCCTTCGTTTTTGACGAAAACGTCACGCCCGATGTGCCTTCCGAGCACCACCGTTTGTGATACAAAGAATCATCCTTCTCGTCGACGCTTTCCTTCGGCGGCCAAAAACGACCGAGCGTCCCAAACGACGACGACGATATCGTTCGATTGGTCTCGTCGTCGTCGTCGTCGATGCTACTGCTGTTGTTGTTGTCGTTGTTTCTATCAAAATCATCCATGAAAAACACGTTTCGTTCGCACTCTTCTCGAGAAAACGCGTACTCGCTCACGACGAAAGATCTGTTCACCGAGCGCCCGGTGTAATAACTATACCGCGCGGATGCGAAGAAATAGTTCCTCTGTGTCGTCAAAATCGAGAACAACGACAACATAAACAATCTGCTCGTGTGCATCTTTTATGTGTTGTTGTTGTTGTTGTTCAATGAAACAGCGAAACAGCAGCCAACAACCACGGCGTGATCAGAGTTTCAGATCTCAGAACGAAAAGTGAAAAAAACCGTTTCGTTCGAACACGATTTCCCGAACGAGATACATCGTTTTCTGCACCGAAGACGTACACTTCGAAAAGAAAGCGAAGGCTACAAAACACATTCCTCCTCCTTTTGTTGGTGTTCTCGTCGTCATCGAGGGAGAGAAAAAGAGCCCGCGTTTGTGTGTGTTTGTGTATATATATAATATGTGTTGTTGTTGTTAAAAAAAAGAGTGGAGATGCGTGAGATCCGCATGTGTGTCGTTTTTTGCCTGCAAATGAAAAAAAAATCTCTCGATTTTCTGTTTGGCCAGGGATCTTCGTCAATGTTAAACAGCGATATAATAATTTTCAACACCGCCTCTTGTTGCGTCCACTCGTCGCACATCATGTTGGCGGCCACTTTAAAAAAAAAAAAACGAGAGAAAGGACGAGAGAAAAGAGAGATCTTATTCTACGAGAAATCTCTTCAGTTTTACTGCTCTCATTAGTAGCTCTCTTAATCAACTCTCTCGAACGAACGAAGGCACGAGAAATACGAGAAGAGCTTTAACAACAGAAAAGGAGGAAAGAGGCCCACGCTTTCGAGAACGCGCGGAGCAGTCGTTTTGCGGTGAGTATTTGTTCGGGTGTGTATTGTTTGGGAATTCTTATCAAAAAGGTTCTGGAAAAACGCTCTTCTTTTTCTCTTCTCTAATAAGAGCAGATAGAGATAGAAAGAAGGAGTCTAGCGATGTACGAACCGTCCATCCGACGGAAATCGTTGCAATACTCGTGCGATATATGCGGCGAGATACCGATTTTAAGGAAAAGATGGTGCTGCGACGTGTGCGAAGATTACGACATTTGCGACAACTGCCACCAGACGCAAAAAGAGCGGCTGTTGAAAAAAACGAATAGGAAGAATAAAAATAATAGTAGCAAAGATAATACTAACAACAACAACAACAACAATAAAGAGAAAGGAGGAGGAGACGTGGCGATGATGAGCGATTCGGACGAGGAAACGGACTCGGAGGAAGAGAATAGCGACGAGGAGGACGAGGGGGACGATGTGCATACGGACTCGCACTCGATGCGAGCGTACGCGGTGAACGAGACGATGGAACCGTTGCACTCGGGGAAGTTGTCCTCGGTGGCGGAGGACGCGTGTTGTCGGTGGTTTATGGACGCGTTGAAGCAAGCGAAGAGAGGTGATCCGAACCAAGCCGCGCTGGTGTCGCAGATGATGTTGGAAGGGTACGGATGTAACGCAGACCCGAAGGAGGCAAGGTATTGGGCGCACGTGGCTAGAAACGCAGGCGCGCGCAGAATCGAAGGCGTTTACGACGAGTTGCCTTGAAGTATCGCATAGATAGCTTGTTTTATAAATATGATTTTAGTAGAGAGAGAGAGAGAGAGAAAGAAAGAGAGAGAAAGAGAGAGCGAATTGCGATGCAGCGAGTTGACACGGACAAAAAGAAAGGAAAGGAAGGGTTTTCAACGCATGAATGAAGAAAGTTGCATATAAAAGAAGAAAGAAAACTTTCAATAATAATAATAATACAAACGTGCGTCTCATAGTATCGTGTATAGCATGTTTCAATTGATTGCATGATGCGATTGACAACAAAAGGGTGCGTGTGTGTGTGTGTGTTCGTATAATACTTTGGTTCAATACTCT
>Ga0255755_1003852_pt1 | contig 11221 bp, 12 predicted proteins | sample 011ome_18_FD_179955 | JGI IMG/M metagenome (GOLD analysis project Ga0255755, IMG submission 179955) | Coastal salt marsh microbial communities from the Groves Creek Marsh, Skidaway Island, Georgia - 011501BT metaG (version 2) | ecosystem: Environmental > Aquatic > Marine > Intertidal zone > Salt...
TCAAAGAACAGCAGAAAGTTTAAACGATGGAATAGTTTACCTAATGGTGATCCCATACATACTTGGAGCTTTGACCTTATATTTTTTATACACACGATTTTTTAAAAAATAATTTGTAGTTAATAATTTTTTTTTACCTTTGCTACTATGTAATGCATAGTACTATGCAATAAATAATTATAAATGGATTTATTAATAAGCTGGAGAGAATTTTTAGTCATACTAATTATGATTATTTTTTTAATTATCAGCTACAAAGCTTTAAAAAAGAAAAAATGAAAAATACTATTTACACATTACTATTAGCTTTTACTTTCACATCTTGTGGATTTGATGTACAACCAAATGTTGAGGTTAAAAACAATATTAATCTTACAATTGATGGAGAAAATATTGATGGAGTTCAAGGAGAATGGACAATCACATCTGAGGAGAAAAAAGATGATGGAAAAGAGATTTTTGTAATAACAATAAAAAAAGTAGAGTTAGAATAATATTTCAAACCGAATCTAAACTTATTCCATATGTTTATTATTTTGATTTAAAGGACCAGTTAAAGGTTCGGTTTTTAATTTCTTTAAATTTCTAAATAAAATTGAGTTCAGAAAATTTTAAAATTCAAATTAGAAAGGGTTTGTTAGAGTTTTGTGTTTTGCAAATTATTTCAAGCAAAGAGGTTTATGCTTCAGAAATAATTGAAGAATTAAAAAATTCTAAGATAATTGTAGTTGAGGGTACAGTTTACCCCCTTTTAAGTAGATTAAAGAAATCTAACTACATTCAACATAGTTGGAAAGAATCAACTCAGGGGCCACCTAGGAAATACTATTCAATTACAGAATCTGGATTAGGACATTTAAAGGAACTTATTATCTCTTGGACTGATATTAATAGTTCAGTTAAAAAATTGTTTAAAACTAAAAAATGAAAAAAACATTTACAATTAGCCTGGGGCATTCAATTTTTAATGTTGAAGAAGATGCCTATGAAATATTGAAAAGATACCTAGATTCAATAAAGAATTATTTTCAAAAGATGGAAAATGATTCAGAAATAATTAGAGACTTTGAACTAAGAATTGCTGAAAATTTTTCATCAAAAATGACATCAAACAAAAAATTTGTTGATTTAAATGATGTTAAGGATGTTATTAAAATAATGGGATCCTTAGATGATTTTAAAGAAATTTACCAGGGAGATTTAAAAAGTGAAGAGAAAAAAGAGAAAAAAAATATTAATAATAAATTATACAGAGATTCTAGTAATAGAATTATAGCCGGAGCATGTTCAGGAATAGCTGAGTATTTTAAAATTGATCCGATAATTGTAAGGATTTTATTTGTTATTACAGTTCCATTGAATTTAATAGTGTATATAATTTTGTGGATTGGAATTCCAACAAAAGATTTTGATCCTAATCTTAGAAAAAAACTTTACAGAGATAAAGAGAATGGAATATTTGGAGGAGTAGCTCAAGGTCTTTCCAACTATTTGAAGATAGATGTTACTCTAATAAGAGTTTTTTTTGTTATTAGTTTATTCTTTGGTGGAGCTGGTTTATTGTTTTATGTACTGTTGTGGATATTTACAAAAGAGGCTAAAACAATAGGAGAAAAAATGAACATGTCAGGTTTTAATGTTAATCTATCAAACATTGAAGAGTTTATTAAAAAAAAAACAAACAATCTAAACAGTCCTGAAAGTACATTAACAAAAATTTTCTTATTTCCCTTTAGGCTTTTAGCTCCTTTAATTACAGCATTTTTAAAAATCGGAATATTTATTTTAAAAACTGTATTTTTTATTTTTTCATCAATCTTTACAATTTTAGTTACAACACTAATAGTTATTCTGTCAACTATTCTGTTTAATGAAATTTCACAAAATCAAGACCCTGAGTATTATGAAATAATTAATACTATTCCAGATTATTTTATAATTTTTTCAATTCTATTTTTAGTTGTGAATCTTATAATTTCATTTATAGTTTCTTTTTATGTTTTGTTCAATAAAAAATCAAATCCATATTTTTTTATGTTCATGATTTTCTTGTGGATAGCATTTTTAATTTTCATTATTATCTCTGTCCCCAACTTGATTTTAACCTTGCAGGACTTAGATCATTTGCCTTTGTGGAAATGGAGTTGGCTAGGATATGACAAATTTTATTACGAATATAAATGGATGAATTAGGTTTATAAAATAAACTAGTTTATATTTACGCTCTAAAAATTAAATAATGAATAAAGAAGAACAGATAAGAATTATAAATAATGCAATTAATCAAACTAAGCAAAACTTAAAACCGCTTGGCTATAACCTTGTTTTTTGGTCAATTGTGGTAATTTCAATGAGTCTTTTTCACTATTTTTTTCCACAAATAGTTCAATTTAGTTATTATTCAGCTTCTATATACTGGATTTCAATTCCACTATTAGGAATGATTTATACAACCAAGTACAATATTAAAAATGGTATTAAAGTTGGGTATGTTACACAACTTGATAGAGTCATTAAAATTATTTGGGGTGTTTTTGGATTTGCATTGATTTTTATAGTTGCTATTTCTTTAATATACAAAGTTAGTCCGGTCCAGGATGTTTTATTTTTACTCAGTATAGTTTTAATAATGACAGGGTTAATCATCAAATTTAATAATGTTACAATAGGTGGAATAGGATTATTAATTTTTACAGCCTATTCGTATTATAATCCATTTATGAATTTACTTTTAGTAAATGTTGTTGGATTAAGTTTGGGAATGTTAGTTCCAGGATTATCTCTATATTTTCAAAAAAATAATGAATAAAGAGACTGAAAAATTATTATTTAATCCAATAAGACTTAAAGCTATTTCTTTTTTGATTTCTGTTGAGACGTGTGATTTTAAAACCTTAATTGATGTCACAGATTCAACAAAAGGAAATTTAAGTATTCAACTAAAGAAACTTAATGAAGCAGGGCTAATTGATATTAAAAAATATTTTTATAATAGTTATCCTAGAACAGATTATTCAATTACTAAAAAAGGAAAAAAATCGTTTGAAGAGTTTTTTAAAGAATTAAAATTACTCAAATAAATGTGTAGTAAACGTTACATTATATGAAAATTTTTATAAATTTGCCCACCTTTAAAATTTAAAATTAAATAGTAATTAAACCTTGGGCACATTTATTGATCTAAATAGAAGAACAACTAATAGTTATGATTAAAATTAAAGATTTACATAAATCCTATAAAATGGGATCAAATTCTCTTCACGTATTAAAGGGAATTAACTTCAATGTTGAAGAAGGTGAATTAGTAGCAATAATGGGTTCTTCTGGATCAGGAAAATCAACTTTACTAAACATCTTAGGTATGTTAGATCTTTTAGATTCTGGATCTTATGAACTTGATGGGGTTCCTATTCGTGATTTAGACGAAACCAAAGCTGCAAATTACAGAAATAAGTTTTTAGGATTTGTTTTCCAATCTTTTAATTTAATAAATTATAAAACAGCGCTTGAAAACGTAACACTCCCTCTTTATTATCAAGGTCTTAAAAGAAAAGATAGAGAACAAATAGCACTAAATTATCTAGATGATGTTGGCCTTAAGGAATGGGCAACCCATCTACCAAGTGAGTTGTCAGGAGGTCAGAAGCAAAGAGTTGCGATAGCTAGAGCAATGGCTTCAAAGCCAAAAGTTTTACTAGCTGATGAACCCACTGGTGCTCTTGATTCAAAAACTTCCCATGAGGTGATGGCTCTTATCCAGGATATAAATAAGTCTGGAAAAACTATATTGATAGTCACTCATGAAGAAGATATAGCAAAAATGTGTACTAGAATTGTAAGATTAAAAGATGGAATTATTGTTGAGGATAAAAAAAATAAAATGGTAAAAGCAAATTAATGTTTAGCAGGGATCGTTGGTTAGAAATATTTGAAACTATAAAAAAGAATAAGCTTAGGACTTTTCTTTCTGGTTTTACTGTTGCTCTTGGTATTTTAATTTTTGTAGTTCTTTTTGGTTTTGGAAATGGACTAAAGAATACTTTTGAAAAGTTTTTTAAAGATGATGCTTTAAATACAATCTGGTTAAATCCGTCAAGAACTTCAAAACCTTACATGGGTTATGAAGCTAATAGAAGAATTGAATTTGATAACGATGACATGTTAGACATTCAAAAAAGATTCGATTTTTACATCGAAGGAATGACACCAAGAATATCTTTTAGTAGTGATGTTGGCTATAAACTAGAATCTAATAATTATTCAATTAGAGGAGTTGGTCCGTCTCATCAAAAAAATGAGATGACAATAATCATGAAAGGACGATATATAAATGGATTAGATGTAGATAATAAAGAAAGAAATATAGTTATCGGAAGACTAGTTGAGCAGGATCTTTTTAAAGGAGAGAATTCTATTGGTAAATTCATTTCTGGAGGTGGAAGATCATGGAAAATTGTTGGAGTTTTTCAGGATGACGGAGGTGATAGAGAAGAAAGAATTATTTATGCACCTTATACAACCGTACAGTCAATTAGAAAAAACACTGATAAAGTAGATCAAATTATTATTTCTTATAAACCTGAAATTGGATATGCAGGAGCCGTAGCTTTTGAGAAACAATTAAAAAAGTACATGAAGCAAAAGAAATTTATAGATCCAACTGATCCAAGAGGAATATTTATTAGAAGTGCTTCTAGTGATATGCAAGAAAACGATCAATTTGCTTCTGTTTTGCAATATATTATTTCATTTGTAGGTATAGGAACTTTACTTGCAGGAATTATAGGAATTTCAAACATTATGGTTTTTGTCGTTAAGGAAAGAACCAAGGAATTAGGTATTAGAAAAGCTATTGGAGCAACACCAAAGTCCATAGTTGGAATGATACTGCATGAAGCTATTTTTATAACTACAATTTCAGGCTATGTAGGCCTTCTTACCGGAGTTGTTTTCTTAAATTACATTGGAGACAAGCTAGAAGAAGAGTATTTTATTACAAACCCTGGAATAGACTTATCTACAGGTGTAACTGCAACTATTATTTTAATAGCATTTGGAGCTTTTGCAGGTTACTTGCCAGCCAAACGCGCAGCTCAGATTAAACCTATAGAAGCATTGAGAGACGAATAATATGAAAAAAATATTTGATAAAGATACATGGCAGGAAATTTTTGGTTCAATCCAAAAAAATAGAACAAGAACCATAATCACAATGATTGGAGTTTTATGGGGGATTTTTATTTATATCACTCTTGCAGGATCATCAAAGGGTTTAGATAATGGCTTTGAAAGAGCATTTCAATCAATAGCATCAAATAGTATTTTTGTATGGGCACAATATACAAGCTTGCCATATGCTGGGTATAAATCAGAAAGATCGATTCAGCTTAGATTAGGTGATGCAGAAATTCTTAAAAAAAGAGTTGCTGATATTAAATTTATAGCTCCCAGAAATGTTGCTGGTGTTTTTGGCTCTGCAGGTGGAAATATAGTCAGAGGTAATAAAACTGGTACTTATGCAATTTATGGTGAATTTCCTGAATATATTAAGATTGCAACATCCAAAATTTATGATGGTGGAAGGTTTATCAATGAATCTGATATTCTTGAGGAAAGAAAAGTTTGTGTAATTGGCGAAAGAACTCAGCAGGAACTTTTTGAAGAAGACGAAGATCCAATTGGAAAATTTATAAGTATTAATAAACTAAATTTTAGAGTAGTCGGTGTTCACAAATTTGTTCAAGGAGGCGGTTTTGGAGACGATGGAGATATATATATCCCATTTGCAACATTTAAAAAGATTTTTAACACTGGAGATAAAGTTAATTTCTTTATGATTGCAGCAGATGAAAATGCTAATGGCCTTAAAGTTGAAAAAGAAATCAAATCTACATTAAAACAAATTCATGATATTCATCCCGATGATGAAAGAGCAATTGGTGGTTTTAATTTGGGTGAAATTTTCAAAAAGACAATGAATTTTGCAAATGGACTTACTTTTTTATCACTTGTGGTGGGTATTGCAACCATTCTGGCAGGGGTGATTGGTATTGGAAATATATTGCTAATCTCTGTAAAAGAAAGAACAAAAGAAATAGGAATTAGAAGAGCTTTAGGTGCTACGCCAAGTGAAGTTAGAGCTCAGATAATTTTAGAGTCTGTTTTTTTAACAACTCTTGCAGGCGTTATTGGTATTATTTTAGGATCATTTGTATTGTATGGAATAAATGCTGCTACATTAGACATGACTGACTTCCCATACACAAACCCAACTGTTCCAATTCCTTATGTCCTTGGGGCATTAAGTTTTATGATAATTTTAGGTACACTGATAGGTATAATACCAGCACAAAGAGCAGTTAGTATAAAACCTATAGACGCATTAAGAGAAGAATAACAATTAATTAATATATAATATGAAATATTTGAAATACATTGGTGGATTTGCTTTAGGCTTTGGAATTTTATTTTCAATTGCCTTTTTTGTCAAATCAAATAGTACATCGGCAATCGTTTATGAAACTCAAACTTTGATTAAAGCAACTATTGAGGATAAAATTGTCGCTACTGGAAAGGTATTACCTGAAGATGAAGTGAACATTGTACCTCAAATTGCAGGAATTATTCAAGAAATTTATGTTGAGGAGGGTGATGAAGTTTTAGCAGGTGATTTGATAGCTAAAATTAAAGTTGTTCCAAATGAGCAAACCTTGAATAGTGCAGAAGGAAGAGTTAAAAGTGCTCAAATTGTTATGAACAATTCAAAGATTGAGTTCCAAAGAAATAAAGTTCTTTACGAAAAAGAAATTATTTCAGAACAAGAATTTAATTCTGCAACCTTAAGATACAATCAAGATATGCAAAATTTAGATAATGCTAAAAGTGATTTACAAATTATAAAACTTGGATCCTCTGGAGGCTCTTCAATAACGAATACCAATGTAAGAGCAACAGTTTCCGGAACCATTTTAGAGATTCCTGTTGAAGAGGGTGATCAGGTTATTCAAGCCAATACATTTAATGCTGGAACCATTATTGCTACAATTGCAGATTTAAATAAAATGATTTTTGAAGGACAGGTTGATGAAGGAGAGGTTGGGAAATTGGTTGTTGATATGCCATTAGTTGTAACATTAGGTGCAATTGAAGATAAAGAATATGCTGCAAAACTAAGACTAATAGCACCTAAAGGAACTGAAGTTGCAGGTGCAATTCAGTTTAAAATCGAAGGAGAAGTATATTTGGATGACGAATATGTTGTTAGAGCTGGATACAGCGCAAATGCTTCAATTGTTACTGATAAAAAGGTTGATGTTCTAGCGGTTAGTGAAGCACTACTTCAATACGATAACAAAACAAAAAAACCATATGTTGAGATTGAAACTACTACACAAAAATTCGAAAGAAAAGACGTAAAACTTGGAATTTCCGACGGCGTAAATGCTGAACTAATAGAAGGAATAAAAGTTGGTGATAAAATCAAAGTTTGGAATAGAACTGAGCCAGATAAAAGAGGAGAAGACGAGGATGAAGATTAATTTTAAAGACTAATTAAAAATATGAAAAAGCTTAAAGTATTATTATTGATCTTATTTGTTTCTGGAATTCAATATGCTCAAGAACCTTGGACACTTGAAGCCTGTGTCAATAGAGCTTTAGAAATGAATATTTCAATAAAACAATCCCAATTAGATTATGTTAATTCAGAAATCGAGAAGAAAGGAGCAATTGGAAATTTTTTACCCAACCTTAATGTTGGAGGGAGTCATTCTTGGAATGTTGGACTTAACCAAAATATCACAACTGGTTTACTAGAAAATGTCACAACTCAGTTTTCATCAATGAATCTAAATGTTAACGTTGATTTATACAATGGATTACAAAACGTAAAGAGACTTCATAGGGCAAACCTCTCATTGTTAGCAAGTCAATATCAACTTGAGGATATGAGTGAGAATGTAGCACTACTTGTTGCAAATTCTTATTTACAGGTTCTTTTTAGTAAAGAAGCTTTGGCTGCACAAAAACTTCAACTTGACATAACTAAAAGAGAGCTTGAAAGAACTAAGAAATTGATTTCTTCAGGTGTAATTCCAAAGGGAGATATCTATGAGGTTGAAGCTAGTCTGGCTTCACAAGAAAAAAGTGTTGTTGATGCTCAAAATGCTTTTTATTTAACAAAAATTTCTTTAGCTCAATTACTATTAATTGATGATTATGAAAATTTTAAAATTGCTAACGAACAATACGATATCCCAGTTTCGGATATTTTGTCAAAAACACCAACTGAAATTTTTAGTTATGCTGTTGAAAATAAAAAAGATATAAAGCTTATCGAAACTAATGTAGAGATTGCTAAAAAGGATTTAGAAATTTCAAAAGCCTTATCTCAACCAAGATTATCAGCTTTTTACTCTTACAGTTCAAGAATCGGATACAGTGATAGAATAGTCCCAACTGGAGAACTGGATTTTAGAACGATTGGAGTTGTCGAAGGAACTGGCCAAAATGTTGTTGCACCATATCCGGTTTATGAAACTCAGAATCCATTATCTTTTTCAGAACAATTTGATTTAAATGCTGGACAAAACTTTGGAATTAGCTTATCTATTCCAATTTTAAATAATTTTTCTACTAAAAATAATATTCAAAGATCTAAAATAAATATTTTAAGAAGTGTTAATTCACTTGAACAAAAAAAGTTAGACTTAGAAAACACTGTTAATCAATCATATAATGATGCAAAAGGTGCTATAAAAGCATACCAGGCCTCAGTGAAGTTATTAGCAGCTAGAAAACAAGCTTTCGAATATGCATCTGATAAATTTGAAGTTGGAACAATGAATTCGTTTGATTTTTCACAAGCTAAACAAAGATATGAATTGGCTCAATTTGAACTGATTAGAACTAAATACGATTATATATTTAAGTTGAAGGTATTAGAATTCTATTTTGGAGTTCCAATCACTGTTGATTAATGTGTTATATCCTTAACATAGAAACTTCTTCAACTAATTGTTCCGTTTCTTTATCTAAAGAGGGTAAATTAATTGCATTAGAGGAGAAAAATAATGAAAAGTATTCTCACTCTACCAAGCTACATTCTTTTATTTTAGATGTTTTGACCAAAGCTGAAGTTGATACAAATGAGCTTTCAGCAATTTCAGTTAGTAAAGGTCCCGGTTCTTATACTGGCCTAAGAATTGGTGTAGCCGCAGCTAAGGGATTATGTTTTGCTTTAGAAATTCCTTTAATATCAATATCAACTCTTTTAATATTAGCTAAAAAAATTGATTTGAAATCTGGTTTGATTATTCCTGTATTAGACGCAAGAAGAGATGAAGTTTATTGTTCAGTTATTGATTCAAATTTCAATATTATTGAGCCAGATTCCCCAAAAATAATCATTAATAGTTCCTTTGAAGATTACTTAAAAAACAACAAACTACATTTTATAGGAAGTGGCCAAAAAAAATGTAAGGAGCTAATAAATCCAAATAATAATCTAAATTTTTATAACGAAGATGTTTTGCCCTCTTCAAAAGAAATGGTGGAGCTTTCTTACACTAAATTTATTAATTCAGATTTTGAAGATTTAGCGTATTTTGAACCCGCTTATTTAAAGAATTTTATTTTAGATAGTCTTAACCGTTAATGGCGTTTACTTCTGAAATCATCCCCGGTAACATATCTTTTAACATTGTTTCAATTCCACTTTTTAATGTAATTGTTGATGAAGGGCATCCGCTACAAGCTCCTTGAAGAATTACGTTGACTTTCTTAGTTTCTGAGTCATATGATTCAAATAGAATATTACCACCGTCTGATGCTACAGCTGGCTTTATATTTTCATCAATTATTTTGATGATTTCTTTTGAAACATTATCAATCTTTATATTATTCTTTTTAGCCTTAACTTTTTTGATGTTTTCCTCAAAAACAATGGTGTTACCATCTTGAATAAAAGATCTGATAAACTCTCTAATTTCCATCACATTTTCTTCCCAGTTGAACTCAATTTTTTTAATTATTGAAACAAAGTTAAAGTCGAAGAATACCTCTTTAACTAATGGAAAACTAAACAATGATTTTGCTAGAGGAGATTCAAGAGTTTCTTCAATTGATTTAAACTCAAAAATATCATCAACAATTTTTTTATTTACCACAAACTTCATGGCATTTGGGTTTGGAGTACTTTCGGCATAAACACTGACAGGTGAAACTTTTTTTATTTCGTTCTTACTAACTACACCTCCATTATTTAAAAATTCTTCAATTTGAGAACAAATTTCCTCTTGAACATCTGACCATTCCAAAATATTAAGTTTTTCAATATATACCGAATGTTTGTTTAAAATAACTTTTTTTATAAATGGCAAATAAAAAATTTGTTGAATTAAAGGAAACTCACTTGTTTCTTCAATTTTATTAAACTCAATTCTTTTTTCTGAAAGAAAAATATTTGAATAAAATTCTAATTCACTTTCTCTGCTTGTTTCTTTAAACTTAATTATATACTTATTCATTTTAAATTTTTTCTATTATTCTGTTTTTTTCTAATACTTTTTCTAAAGCACTAGTTGTAGAATTACAATAAAATATTGATTCAGATTTATCGTTTTGATTTACTAAATTATTTTTATTAATTAGAAATTTAGTTTGTTTTGCAACTGCGATTCCACTATCCAAAATTTTAACATTTCTTGGTAAAATTTTTTTTAAACTTTTAGAAATCAAAGGATAATGAGTGCAGCCTAAAACCAAGTAATCAATATTAGCTGATATCATAGGATCAATGAACAGCTTTAACATTTTTTCTAACTTTTCGCCACTGAATATTCCATTTTCAATTAATTCAACTAAACCTTTTCCATCACTTTCAATAATTTTAATTTCAGAACAATAGTCATTTGATGTTATATTAAAAAGATTACTAGTTAATGTTCCCTTGGTGGCTAAAACTCCAACAACTCCAGTTTTTGTATTGTTAGCAGCTGGTTTAATTGCTGGTTCAACTCCAACAAAAGGAATTTTGTAAGTATTTCTTAAATAGTCAATGGAGTTTGTTGTAGCAGTATTGCATGCAACCACAATTATTTTACATCCTTTTTCAATTAGCCAGTTTGTGTTTTTGGTACTAAAATTTTTAATCTCTTCTTTTGATTTATTTCCATAAGGTGAATTTAAATTATCAGATAGATAGATAATACTTTCGTTGGGC
>Ga0255755_1003853_pt1 | contig 11205 bp, 8 predicted proteins | sample 011ome_18_FD_179955 | JGI IMG/M metagenome (GOLD analysis project Ga0255755, IMG submission 179955) | Coastal salt marsh microbial communities from the Groves Creek Marsh, Skidaway Island, Georgia - 011501BT metaG (version 2) | ecosystem: Environmental > Aquatic > Marine > Intertidal zone > Salt...
CAAAGAAAAGCATACCATATATTTTTATATAGCACATAATAAAAGCAAAAGAAGAAGAAAGAGATGGTGTCTCAATCAAACGTGGACCAAATCACAAAAGAACGCATCCAAACTGCGGCGTCGCCGTTGGGAAACAAGAAAGAAAAACCAAACCAGTTAAAGGAGACGAGAGTGAAACATAAACCAAAGTATCGAACGAAGATGACATTTCTGAATAAGATTCGATACAATAACGGCGTCGTTGGTTTGTTTTTTGGACGAAGAGTACGGTTTATTGCGTTTGGATTTGTTTTGGGGTATGGCTTAAGGTTTTGGCAAAACGCAGACGAAGCGGAGACGAAGAAGAAGGAAGAAGAAGAGAAGAAGAAGAAGAGAAAGAAGAAACCATTGTTACAAACGAGAGCGAAAATCACGGAACTTCCGGACGACGCGGATCCAGATTTCACGTTTGACTCCAAAGGGAACAAAATAGAACCGAAGATGAAAGCGAACGCGAAAGAGCAAAAAATGGTGTTGCTCGTTCGCGAAGATTTGAACATGAGTTCCGGGAAAGTCGCCGCGCAGTGTTCGCACGCCGCGGTTGGGTTATTCCAACGGTTAATAAGCGAAGAGTATCGCTCACACCCAACCGTTCAGAAAAATCTCAAAACGTGGATCGAGGAAGGGCAAAAGAAAGTATGTTTGTCCATCGCGAATGTGGAAATGTTGGAGGATTTAAGAGCGAGTTGTAGCATGAAACGCATCCCGTACTTTGTCGTCGAAGACGCCGGAAGGACGGAGGTGGCGCACGGCACAGAAACGGTCATGGCGATAGGACCGTGCGAGAACGAAGTGTTAGATCGCGTGACTGGAAAGTTACGCCTGTTCGATTCTTAATAAATTACTACATTTACAAATACAAAAATGACCATCGTCGCGCGCGCAACGCAACCCCTAATCTCATCAATTCACCGATGCTGAACAATCTTTTCCTCCGCGTTACACTGCGCCGTCACCGAATCTAGCAACAACACGGACGGGTTCCTCACCATCCTCTCCTTCGCGCATTCTTTCGCGTACTCCACGTCCACGCCACCGCCTACCCATTTCTTCTCCTCCAACTGCACCACCGCTCGCACGCGTCTCTCCACCTCCTCCTTCTCGAGCGTCAACAACGACGCGTGTTTGCTCACTTTCGATCCGTTAAACTCCGGTATGACTTTAAACAAAAACATCAACCGTTTGCACACGAGTTCTGCGTCTAGTTCTAAAATTTCCGGCACGTTCGAGACGGTCATTGGAATGTCTACGTTGTACCCTAGAAACGCGTGCAACCGTCTTACTTTGGCTTCGAGTAACGTTGGATTTCTAAACAAATGAGACGATTCATCAGACGACGACGACCTTTTCTCCGCGCATTTTTTGCTCGATCCAAAATGGTGCCAAAACCGAACGATGATTTTATCGTCGTCCGAGATGACTCCGTCGATGCCATCGCCGGCTGATTTTAATGTTATATTTCTTCTTTGTTGTTGTTGATGATGATATGATGCTGATGATGCTGATGATGATGATGATGAAGATGCGAGACTCCTCCTCCTGCTCCTCCTCCTATAACTAAAACTACTCCTGATCGAAACAGGACTGATCGTCGTTGTTCGCATCATCATCATACTACTACTAATACTACTACTAATGATAAATAGTATGAGCTTAAGTGTGATGAAGATGTGGAATCCTTTATCCCGTTTTAAGGTGACTTTTTGTGTCTGATGAAACGAAGATAAAATTCGAGGAAACGGTCGCTTTTACTTTCCTTCAAAAAAAAAAGAAATCGCATTTATTCGCGTTTAGTAAAGAAGAGAAAGCTTTGATTCATCAGAAGAGCAGAAAACGATACAAAAGCATCATGTCTTCTTCTGTTGCTACTGCTTATACTCTTGGGGTGAGGACGAGGGCGCAGAAAAGGCGGGTGGGCGAGAGAGATTTGTGGGATTTGATCGTGAATAACGACGATATAACTTTCATTCATATTCTTCCGAGATTGAATTCGAATGATATCAAATTCTTGTACGAGGTGAATACGGAGACGAGAGCGTTGGTGAAGAGATCATCTCGCGCGGGTGATTTGAAAGAGAAGTTTAAAGTGCACGAGATGTCGTCGATATCGACGTTGGAAGTCGCGTGGAAGAATAGGAAGAAGAAATCGTTGTGGCCGAGACACTGGACCGAAACATATTTCTGCTCGGAAGTTGCTAAAACGAATAAACTCGAGTTGCTCAAGTGGGCGCGAGAGGAGAAAAAGTGTGAGTGGGATGATAGGACGATTGATGCGGCCGCATATCAAGGTAATCTGGAAATGGTAAAGTATTGCGTTGCAAATGAGTGTCCTATTGATGAGATGGCGTGTGAATATGCTGCCATAGGAGGTCAACTCGAGATGCTCAAATACTTACACGAAGAAGGCAAAGTGCCTTGGACTTCGGGTACTGCCGAATGGGCGGCTGAAAGTGGTCATCTCCACATACTCGAATATCTTGTTGAGCGTAAGTATGATCAATATAACGAATGGGCGTGTGCGAATGCAGCCACGCACGGCCACTTGGACTGTTTGAAGTACTTACACGAAACCGCCAAAGCGCCTTGGGACTATAGGGCGGTACGCTACGCGCACGAGAACGAACACCCCGAATGTGTACAATACCTCCTCGACAACAACTGTCCTCTCCCAGAAGACTGGTCGTACGAAAATGGAGAGTTATACGCATCAGAATCAGAATCAGAATCAGAATAATTGCACAGGTCCTAAAGCTGCCCGCAACCTTGTGTAATAAAGAGAGAAAAGAGAGAGACACAAACAAAACACTTTACATTACTTTTGTGAATTTTTTCTCTCTTTTCTCTTCTTTGAAAAAAAATTTTGCCCTAAAACTCCTTCTTCAGAACAATTTTAGACCAAAAACACGAAGAGAGAGGTTTTGTCTTTCTTCTTTGTTGAAGAGCCGTCTCTCCCTCCCTCCTCCTCCTCTTTCTCCTCCTTTTCTCCTTTTCTCCTCCAAAATTCTTGTGGTTTCAAACAACAGAAGAATCAATTAAGAATGTCCTCCTCTGGCTTAGGAGGAGGTAAAAAGGTGAGAATGAAAAGAAGATCTCCGTGGAATTGGATTGGATTCATCTCTTCTCTGAATGGAGTCGATTTGCGTCAAAATGTTGTATATATATCTCCTTTTCTCTCTCTGTATTGCTCATACCATCATCGCGCAATACCGCCGATAGAAGTACTTTTATTCTCTTCTTCTGACCATCATCATCTTCTTTTCTTCTTAAACTCTTCTTTCCGTTATCCTCATCACATTTATATAGAAAAAAGACATCCTTCTTGGAAGCGAAAAAGGAGTCTTAGGCTTTTCCAAAGGATTGGGAGGAGGAAGTTTTACCAGCAACACTAGCACTAAAAATACTTTGACGGGGACGATGTCATCAAACAACACAAAAGTGAAAGTACCGAAACCAGTCGTGTTACCGTCGATGAGGAAAGAACACAACGGGTACGATCCAAAGCTCAGCTTGATTAATAAAGGAAATACTCATGGTATAAGCGTTGGCGCTGCGACGACGAATTACCACAACAGTAGTAGTAATACTATTGGCGGAGAAGGTAAGAATAAAGACGACGAAGATATCGTATCGAAACTGAGACAAAACGGCGGAGGGTGGGGGCAGTCCTCGTCTTCTGGTGGTAATAACGGCGTCGAGCAACAAAAGTCGTCGTCTGGAGAAACATCGAGTAGCGCGGGAGGAAACGATACAAATTTCGTAAAAATTGTGGAGGTGAAACCGATCCAGTCGACGTCGCAGTGGGGGACAAACGTCATCGCGGGAGGAAGCGTCGGCGGAGAAAAAAACAGAGACGGCAAAGGAGGAGATTCTAATGTCGTTCGAGTTCACGAACACGATCCGAGTTTGTTGGGGAAAACGAACGTCGTTTCCAGAAGGGAAGAGAAAGTCACGCGAAGAGAATTTCCAAGCTTGAGAGATTCGTTGGATCCGAATAATACTACCGCGAATACATATAAGAGCGGTAGTACGAATAACATCACCGAAGATGCCGATCATCACTGGAAGTTTGAAATGTCCAGCGACGACCGAGGACGATATGAAGATGGAAACATGACCATGCAAAGAAGCTCTAGAAATACATCGAATAATGGGAGATCGCAGCATAATCGAGACGACAACGGAAGACGACAAAATGCCGAAGACGCGAGCGCGTTTTTGAAACAAAACAGTTCCATCGGGAACGTGACGATTATGAAACGGAATGATAACGACGCGACATTAAATAACAATGCCAATAACAGTAATACTACGAACAGCGGCGGCGGCGGCGCAAACAACGACAGAGAAGGAGGAGAAAGCAACGCCAACAAGAACTACGTGGACGAAGCGCGAATGAAGTTTGAAGATGAAATCGAACGCGTCGCGAGAGAGTTGGAGGCGAAAAAACTGTCCTCAAAATCATCCACTTGGGCCGGGAAGTCGACACCAGCGACTGCGCCGCCATCGAACACTGCGAATCCGTTGCGAATGCTCGTCGGAAACTCGAAGCAACAACAAGTAGTAGCAGTAGCCGCCGCGGCTGAAATAGCAGCGGCGCCTACACCGAATCCTACCAGCATCGCGCCTCCGTCGGTGCGACGAGAACACTTGACGACGCAACAGCTCATCGAAATTCAGTTGCACCAGCAGCAAGAACAGCATAAACGGTTCGAGCAGATACTGCATCAGCAACGCGCGCATGCGAAGCAACACCAACAAGAAGAAGGAGAAACAGGAGCAGAGTTGTTAAAAACGAGAAAGAAGCGCGGCGGGAGACGGGTGCGAGAAGCGGAAGAGAGAAGATTGTTAAAGCAAACTTTAGGCGCGACAACGACGACGACAATGCCACCAGGCGCGGTAGTTAAGGTGCTTTCGAAAGACCCGTCGTCGGGAGTAAACTCGGAGAACATTTTGAGGCAGAAACCGAGCTCGAGTTTATCCACGTCGCATCGATTGTTGAGACGACAGCAGCAGTTTGAGCAACAACAAAAGTTGACGGAAAAGCTGGAAAAGGATATCTTAGAGGTGTCCCTGGACAACGAAGAAAAGGAAGAGGTTGATAACAACAAGAGAGACGCCGGCGGCGAAGATAAATACAACAACAACATCGGTATGGATCGAAGCGCGTCAGGCGCGTATCTCTCGGGAAAGATTGAGCCGCTGCGCATCGCCTCTCCGGTTTTATCCGTCGATAACGCGTTTGGGAGCGTTTGGAGTTCGTCCAAGAATGCAATGGTAAATGCCAACACCGACGGTGGCGTTGTTGCTGATACTGCGAGTACACTGCCTGCTCAGAGCAACACGAACGACGATCCGTTGTTTGGGTTAGACTCTCTCGACGAGGCCACGGCGACTCCGACCACGACCACGATCGGTGGAGGAGCGTGGAATGCCGCCGCGGCGACCGCTGGAAGTCACAACGCATGGATCGGGGGTCAACATCAGCAACATCTCGCGTATGGACAACGCCCGCGGTCTGTGCCACCGACTTCGACGGCACATCTCGACGTCGCCTCGGCGTTACCGGACGACTTAGACGACGAATTTGGATCCTCCGATTCGCTTTACGATTCGTATAACATGAACAATGGCGGCGAAGATTGGGACGATTATAACAATTATCTCTACGCGCAGCAGCAACACACAGGAGCAGCAGCAACAGCAAAATCTTCGCGATTTAATCAAGTTCTCGACGCGCCAAGTTTCTTTCCGGGCGAAGGTTACTCCAACGCGGCTTACGATAGCAGTCATCCTCACCAATCCTCCTCCGCGTTGTCGATTGAACAGCAATACCAAATGTACATGCAATCCGTCGCGCAAAGCGGAAGTCAATCGTATTACGACAAGAATCAGTACATTGAGATGCAAAGAGACTACGAGGAACAGTTTGACATGAGCGATATGGATTTCTTGTATCACGCGATGCAAGAGCAAGTGGCGTTGGCATCCGCGACGCAGGCTGGAGGAGTGCAACAACACCATCAGTATCACCTTCACGGCCAACAGCAGTCGCCGAGAGGAGATAGAGGGTTGAGGGGAGGAAGAGGCAACATGTACGCTCAAAGCGTTGGTGGCGGTAAGTACAATAAATCAACCGGAGGACGCGGCGCGCCGCACCCGAAGAATAAAACCGGAGGAGGTCAAATTACCTCCCGCGAGCGAAGGCGTTTACAACGTCTGTTGACGGGCATCAGCAAAGTTGCCGATCCGAACGCGGTGTATCCAACGACAACGACGACAACGCTAACGCCAACGAATGCAACTGATGATTACGTCACTACAGATGACACCGCTATTGCAGCTAAAAGTAGTGTCGATGCAGCGCAAACACTCGCTGCGGGAACTGCGCCCCCGGTTAAAAGAGGATCGAGAGGATCGCGCGGCGGAAGAAGAGGCGCGAAGAAATCGTCCTCGTCGCCCGGATCCGCGTAAGGAAACATCCAAAATTAATTTACGAAGAAATCAAAATCAAGAATCGAAAGACATCATTAATAAAAGTCGTTTGCTTGGCATTGCGCAGAAACTTTCGCGAGAGCGCCGAAAACGATTTTTCACACGAGAGATGTATTTACGAGAAGAAGAAGAAGAATAGAAGAAAAAGAGTTGAAAATTTGAAACGCACTTCTTTAAGACATCTCTTTTCCCATTAACATAGCTTTCCGAATCACATCTCTCTCTTCTCCAGCTAATACTCTTAAAATTACGTTGTTGTTATTACTATTCATGCCGTTATACAGCAATCTATCATCTTTTGCGGTGACCAACCCGTTGAAAATCTTCAACGCCGTTTTCATCGCCTCGTCTTCCTCGTCCTCGTCTTGGACGTAAAATTCTGCGAAATGTGCGAAGAATTCTCTCGCGTTTTCTCTCGTCGCGTTCAATCTGTTTTCCAAACTGTCCCAATTCGGATCTGCCACGTTCGCGAAGAACTGAGGCAGCAACCCGAACCCACCCGTGCGTCGAAACTCGCCCTCGCACCTCGGCTCGCACGCGTCCACCCGGCGCAAGCGTTGCAAAGGAAACGAAGAGGAGACGAACGCGTCGTCGTCGTCGTCATCGAGCGATGAACGCACACCACCTAAAGCTTTCATTTTAGCATCGTACAAGGCTGAGTTTTGCTTCATGAACGCGTCTATAAGTTTCGCGAGAAACTCCTGAGATTCCTCTTCTCCTTCTCCTTCTTTTTCTTTTTCTGCTTCTCCAACGGAAGAGGTTTCGTTGGACGTTTTTGGCGATATAAATCTCCGGGGAAAGGTCTCGTCCAGATTAAACGTGTTCAAACGAAACGCGTTTATCCCCAAATCGCGAGCTCTGTTGTTGCTGTTGCCGCTGCTCTCCGTCGACAACGCTCTCCTCGGAGGTACGTTGTTGTCGTCCTTTTCTTTTTTCTTCGCGTCGTGATCACGCCTCGTCGTCGAGAACGTGTGGAATTTCTTTAAAAAGAACGAGACTTTAAAAAGAACGACACAGACGACGACGAAGAGTGCTGTAGATTTTTTAAGAACACCCCAACCTGCTGTTCGCTGCCTTCCTTTCGAAACGCTCCTCTTCTGTCCGTTTTCAAAGTCTTTTCTCGAAGACATCAAAAAGATGATGATGATGATGATGATTAAACGCTTTGATGATTAAGCGCATGTGTGCATGTGTTTTTATTGAAAAACAATTCGAATAAGCGTTTTCGAGGCAAAAAAAAATCACCACAAAAAACACACACGAGAGAACAGATAAGTTATTTAGTATGTCTTCGTCTTCTGAAAAGACGAGGACCAAAAGAGGAGGAGCTTTGTTAGGACAAAACCACGATGAAAAGAAAAGACGAATAGGAGGAGGGGAGAGAAAAAGAGATGATTCGTGTTTGGAGTTGTGGGATTTGATCGTGAATAACGACGATATTTGTTTTAAACACATTCTTCCGAAATTGAATGGAACCGATGTGAAATTCTTGCACGACGTGAATGGTGAAACGAGAAAGTTGATTAAGAGATCATCTTACAACAAGGGGGAGTTACAAAACAGGTTTAAAGTGAACGAGATGTCGTCGATATCGACTTTGGAAGTCGCGTGGGAGCATTATCCGTGGGGTAAGTTGGTATGGCAGTACGGCCCAAGGATGGACGAACCATATTTCTGCTGGCAAGTTGCTTACACGAATAAACTCGAGTTGCTCAAGTGGATACGAGAGGAGAAAAATTGTGATTGGGATGTAGGGACGATTAATGCGGCCGTACGTCAAGGTAATCTGGAAATGGTAAAGTATTGCGTTGCAAATGAGTGTCCTGTCGATGAGTGGGCGTGTTCAGATGCTGCCGAAAACGGTCATCTCGAGTGCCTCAAATACTTACACGAAGAAGCGAAAGCGCCTTGGGATTCGGGTACTGCCTCAATGGCGGCTGAAAATGGTCATCTCCACATACTCGAATATCTTGTTGGAAGGGCCGCATTAGAAGGTAATCTAGAAATGGTAAAGTATTGCGTGAGATATGAGTGTCCTATTGATGAGTATGCGTGTGCAAATGCTGCCTTAAAAGGTCATCTCGCGTGCCTCAAATACTTGCACGAAAAAGCCAAAGCGCCTTGGGATCGGAGAACTGCCCATTGGGCGGCTTTAAATGGTCATCTCCACATACTCAAATATCTTGTTAAGCGTAAATTTGATGAATTTACCGAATGGGCGTGCGAGGATGCGGCCAAGAACGGCCACTTGGACTGTTTGAAGTACTTGCACGAAACCGCCAAAGTGCGTTGGACCTCCTCTCGGGCCGTACGAAAAGCGTTCGATAACGCACAACTCAGATGGGCAAAAAATAACGCGCAATTCAAATGTGTACACTACCTCCTCGACAACAACTGTCCAATACCACGCAATTGGCGAATTGACGAGCACGGAGAATTACATCATCCAGGAAACTGATTTGTAGTAATCAAAGCTTCGCATACGCGCATATATAAACGAAAGATTGTATCGCGCAAACACTTCTCATGATAAAAACTCCTTCTCTAATGCATTTGGTTATAAAAAAAAAGAACAACAACGAGGAAAACCCAAAGAAAAACACTTGTGATATTTTCACCACAAATTTCTCTCTCTCTCTCTTTCTTAAGTACAATTTCGTCTCGAGTAGTAGTATATATATAGTACACTCATCGTCAGAAAGAGAACGGATAAAAGCACACGGACAGAGACTTTATACTCACACCATAAACGTTTTCCTTTTACGTGAAAGTGGTTTTCCGCATCGGCTGTAAGTTTTTTAAGAAGAAGACAAAGAAGAGACATTCGGAACAGATTTTAACCTCGATTATATCTGCGGTGAACAACAAACCCCCCAAAGACGAAATCGAGAAGTTTAAGAAGTTTAAGAACAAATATATAATGATGGCAAAAGGCGATTCAGGATTCGCCAAAACAGCAAACGCGGCGAGTGGTAACGGTACTAACGGTGATCAAGACGGGATGCCCATCGTTCTCGCGAGTGGAAGTTTCAACCCGACGTCCTCTGCCGCTGGAATGCAACACAATTCGTTCCATCCTCCTCCGTATGGAGGACAACAACAACAACAACAACACTACGGACAAGGAACGCAAGGCGATTCGAACTTTGCCGCCGGGAACGTATTCTTGAACACAAACAACGCGAGCAATAACAACAACAACAAAGATAATAACTATAACTATAACAGCAGTAGCCAACAACAACATCAACAGAGCGGCGGCGGCGGAGGAGGGGGAATGGTACCGCCCGGAGGGTATCCTCCGCAGCAATACCATCCGTATCATCATCAAATGCATCACCACATTCCGCCTCCCCAAGTGCAGCAGCAGCAGCAACAACAACAACAACAACAACAAGCTCCGCAAAATCAGATGCAACATCAAACGCCGCTGCAGCAACAACTACAACAACAACACCAACAACAGTTGCGGTTGTTTTGGCAGCAACAAATGACCGAGGTTGAAACGGCGACGGATTTTAAGAACCATCAGTTACCACTGGCAAGGATTAAGAAAATCATGAAAACGGACGAGGACGTGCGGATGATTTCCTCGGAGGCGCCGGTGTTGTTCGCGAAAGCGTGCGAGATGTTCATCTTGGAGTTAACTTTGAGATCTTGGATTCATTCCGAGGAAAACAAAAGGAGGACGTTGCAGAGAAACGACATCGCGAGCGCGATTACGAGGACGGATATTTTTGATTTCCTGGTGGATATCGTACCGAGAGAAGATGGGAGCGCTGGCGGAAACAACGCGGCGGCGATTGCCGCCGCCGCCGCCGCCGCGGCGCTGGGACAAGAGCAACAAAAACAACAAGGGGGTGGTGGTGGCGGAAATTTAGCAACAGTAATGGGAGGAGGAGGGCCTAGCGTGCAGGTAAAGCAGGAAGAGAATGGTACCGGATTAGGAGCGGGTAACGGGAATACGACAGACGCGTCGTACAACACGTACCCGCCGCAACCAACAACAGTAGTAGCTTCAGACGCAACGCCGGCGTCCCAACCATCGCAGCAAGACGGGATTAAGAAGGAAGGCGGCGGGCAAACCGACGCCGTCGTGCCTTTGATTTAAGAGACTGAAGAAGAAGGAGAACTTTTTTATTAATACGAATTTAATAATGAAAAGAAAAAAAGAGAAGAAACACATTAGAACGAGAGAGATTTTGCGCGAGTATTTTCAATAAAAAAATATATACAGTAGTATGGTCATTAAAAATGTGATACAGCAAGGCCCATGATATTATTGTTGTTCCCTTTTCTCGTAATGATGTCCTATGCGTGCGCTACGACGAGCTAGCTTGGGTGATGTCTTTGCTATGCTAAATGATGGTATATTTGCATCATGCGGCGCGAAAAATTTGGAACTCAAAGCGTCTCCTTCTTTCGAGTATCTTTTATTAGTCTCCTTCTTATTATTCTTTATTATTCTTTATTATTCTTTATTATTCTTTATTATTCAGTATTGTATTAGTATCTCACATCCTCTTCGTCTCTTTAAAGGACGCGACGGTGATTCCATAACTGTTTGGACTCAACGCGGTATCTTCGTCGTCTCTTTCGACGCTTCCATCGATACCGAAAATAGCGTCCATGTTTAACATGTGCGGCATCGAGAAGGCCAGCGCGGTTGGCTGC
>Ga0255755_1003856_pt1 | contig 11203 bp, 10 predicted proteins | sample 011ome_18_FD_179955 | JGI IMG/M metagenome (GOLD analysis project Ga0255755, IMG submission 179955) | Coastal salt marsh microbial communities from the Groves Creek Marsh, Skidaway Island, Georgia - 011501BT metaG (version 2) | ecosystem: Environmental > Aquatic > Marine > Intertidal zone > Salt...
AGTCTTCCTGTTCAAAAAATTGACAAGAAACTACACTAATTAAGTTGATTAAGAGAATACTAACGATACGAAACGATTTCATTGGAACTATATTTGGTATAAAGGTATTAAAAGATTTAACTTGTTATCAGTTCAACTTATTTTTACTACATTATTGAATCTTAAGTAGTTAATAAAATCATAAAGCAAATCGGCTCACTTTTATGATAAAACAACGTTAACTTTAAAAGTAATCTACCAAAATACCTCAGACAAGTATTCCTGTATTTCATTTAAAGATGTACTTAATTGATTTATTCCATCCGTATGAAAAAACACCTACTCCGCTACTAGTTCTTTCATTTTTGAACTTTAACTGGCTCTATTGTCAAGTTTTAGATCAATTACTAATTGGCTCCAAGTATTCGATACATTTAACTGTTTTAAATGAAGATCGTTCCTATTGGCTGAGGCTAACCTATTCTTATAATGCCTATGATCGTTTAGCTGAAGCCTATGAAACGCTAGGAGACTTTGAAAAAAGCGATTGAAAACTATAAACGAGCGCTACAACTCAATACTAATGCTAAAAATGCCGGCTACAAAATGGAACAGCTTAAAAAATAAAAGGATAATTAGGTGCTCATATCGCTTGCCGTAAACCCTTTTTTCTCAATGATTGAAATCACTTCTTGCTTAGAAATCCCCGTTGAATTGACTACAAGAATTTTATTGGGATGGTCAGTATCAACTTCCCAATGAGCTATACCGTTTGTAGTGTCTAACTCTAATTTGACTTTCGATACACAACCTCCACAATTGAGATTGGTTTTGAATTTTAATTCTTTCTGGTTCATACTAGTTCTTTTTATTAGTTCTTCCACTTTAATCGCAAACTATTGGTGACAACACTTACACTACTGAGGGCCATAGCAGCACCTGCAATCATTGGATTCAACAAAAATCCATTAATCGGATACAGGATCCCAGCTGCAATTGGTATTCCAATAAGATTGTACACAAAGGCCCAGAACAGATTCTGTTTGATTGTTGCTACTGTTTGTTTTGATAATTTTATCGCTTGAGGAATCTTCATAAGATCTGAAGAAATAATAGTCATTTTAGCGACATCGATCGCAATATCCGATCCCTTTCCCATAGCAATACTCACATCCGCTGTGGCTAGCGCTGCACTATCATTAATACCATCTCCAACCATCGCTACAATGGATCCTTCCTCTTGTAATTGCCTCACAAAATCAGCTTTTTGTTGGGGTAAAACCTCTGCTTTAAAATGTGGAATACCTACTTGATTTGCAATGGCTGTTGCTGTTGCTTGCTGATCCCCTGTAAGCATATAAAGAGCAATACCCATTCGTTGTAATTCGTTTATGGCAGTTATGGATGTCTCTTTGATTTGATCAGTAATTGCTAGTACGGCCAGGGCTTGTTTAGAATCCGTAAACCAAATTACGGTATTCGCTTGCATACTCCATTGATCGGCCATTTGCTGAAGCTCTTGATCAATACTAATCTTATTTTCAAGTACTAATTTTTTAGACCCCACAAAATAGGTTTGATCATTATAATTTGCCTTCACTCCTTTTCCAGTAATACTTTGAAAATCTGTAACAGAACTGGCTACTACACCTGTTAACTGTTTTACTACAGCTTCCGCCAAAGGATGTTCTGATTGCTTTTCTATGCTTAAAAGAATTCCCTTTATAGCATCATCATTAGTTAACCAGTGAATAGCTGTTACCTGAGGGGTCCCTTTAGTTAGTGTACCGGTTTTATCCAATACAATTGCTGTTACCTTTTTAGTTCGTTCAAGACTTTCCGCATCTTTGATTAAAATACCTTGTTCTGCTCCTTTACCTATACCCACCATAATAGCTGTAGGAGTAGCGAGCCCTAGGGCACATGGACAAGCAATAACAAGTACGGTTATGGACGCTAATAAGCCTTGAACTACTCCGTTTTCACCACCTAATAAGAACCATGAAAAAAAGGTAAGCATCGCTAATCCCATTACTGTAGGAACAAATATACCTGCAATTTTATCGACCAACTTTTGAACAGGAGCTTTACTTCCTTGAGCCTCTTGTACCATTTTAATGATGTGCGCAAGCATGGTGTCTTTACCAACCTTAATGGCTTTATATTGAAAACTCCCTTTTTGATTTATGGTACCAGCATATACCGTATCGGATTCATTTTTCACAACAGGAATTGGTTCACCACTCAACATACTTTCATCCACATAAGAACTTCCAGTAAGCACCCTACCATCAACTGCAATTTTTTCACCAGGTTTAACTACCATAACATCCCCAGGAGTTACCTGATTGATTTCCTTTAGTTGTTCTGTACCATCATCCAAAATAACGGTAACGGATTTTGGTTGTAACCCTATTAATTTTTTTAAGGCAGAAGAGGTATTACTTTTGGCTTTTTCTTCTAATAATTTACCTAAAAGAATAAACGTGATCACTACGGATGCAGCTTCAAAGTAGACATGCGCTTCTAACCCTCTTGATTCCCAAAATTCGGGATTTACCATAGTAAATACACTAAACAAATAAGCAATTCCAGTACTTAAGCTCACTAAAGTATCCATATTAGCTGAGCGGTGCTTGGCTTGTTTCCAAGCCCCTATAAAGAAGTCTCTACCCAACCACATGACCACTGGTGTTGCACATAGAAACATCAGTTGATTGGCATAGGGCATGTTCATAAAGAACATTCCTATAATGACTACAGGCAAGGACAACACTACTGCTCCTATTGTTTTCGATTGAAGTTGTTTTAACTTATGGTCTTGAAGCTCCTTAAGAACCTCTTGTTCGTTGTTTTGATCAGTGATCAATAGATCATAACCTACTTCTTGAACTGCTTTTTGAAGCGTAGGAGCGTTAGTGACTGCTGGTAGGTATTCTACCGTTAGATTCCCGGTAGCAAAATTTACTTGAGCCTTGACCACTCCTTCTTGATGTGAAACGACATTTTGAGCACTACTAGCACATACTGCACAAGACATTCCAAGCACAGGAAAGCTTTGAGTAACTGTAGTTGTATCGATTGACTTCATGAAATAGTATTTGTATACAAAGATACGAGAAGCACCTGCAACCTGTGTTAAGTAATTAGAAAATATATATCTAATTAATCCATAGCTAACCACTATAAACTAGAAAAGAGATCAAAAATGATCTCTTTTAATGAATTTAATTCGGCTTGTAATCCTTAAGAAGGAAGTTTAAAAATTTCCTCTACCGTACAATTCAGAGTTTTTGAAATTTTTAAAGCTAAAACCGTTGAGGGTACATAAACTCCATTTTCGATAGCATTGATACTCTTTCGAGACACCTCTGCTTTAACCGATAATTCTTGTTGAGTTAACCCGGAGGCTTTTCTAAGGTCTTCTAAATTATTTAATAGTTTTTTATGGTTTTTACCCATAATTAGTTCTTTTCAAAATCTTCAACTGCATTTGTTAATTCTTCACTGGTATTTGGATAGAGATAACCAGCAATCAATACTCCTACACCTATCAATCCAACTAAAGCTCCTGTCCCCTTTAAGATAGCTCCTAGAAAATAATAACCAAGAAAAAAGAGTCCTAAACCAACAAAAACAGTAATAACTCCACCTCTTCGATAGTCGATAGGTTGTTTCTTGCGTTCTTCAAAAATATGAAGTAGTTGTTCTACTTTTGATGGATCATCTAAATTTTTAGAAATTTCGATAACAGCCTCTCTTTTGCCTTTAGCATCTTTGTATTGCCATATGAATACAGCAATTGGAATAATCATTCCGGTTAACATACCAACGATTGGTATAATAAGTTGTACTTCCATTGTGATTTTTTATAGTTATGTAACGCAAACGTAACATATTATTTTATGATACGCAAAGGTTACATGAACTTTTAGTAATTTATTTTTGATTTACAGGGACTTTTGTACTATTCAAACCATCGATTCGACTACTAGTAATTACATGATGTTCTAGCACTAGCCTCTTTAAAAGCTGATAACAATGATGTTATGTGGTTGAAGTAAATCAACTCTTTTAAAATAAATAAAAATAATAAAGAAGCGATGCTACCTATTTAATACCTACCTTACAAAATCGATGTAAAATTCCTCATTAACTAAGCTAACTTAACCTTTAATTATGTACTTAAAAATCACCCCTGCTGTTCTTCTTTTATGCTCTTTTATGTTTTTAGCTTGTTCTAAAAATGAGGAGGAAACAACGCTGTTAGAAGATAGCTTTATACGCAATGGAGACTTTGAACAAGGGGAAGACCATTGGCTGTTTTTTACCAATGGGGGAACCGTATCAATAGATACTTCTCTTAGTAATGGAAAAGGTTCAAATTCAGTAAAAATTTCCACTAATGGATCGAGTAATCCTGCAATTAAAAAAGAACGTATTGGAATTGGAGTGATTCAACCGGGAGACCGAATTCAAATAAACTTTGACCATTTGGGAACAGTAACTGGAGAAGGAGGAATGGTGAATTTAATTCTTTTTGTAGAAAGAGCAGAAGGAGAATTAGGTAGTCCAATTACACACATTTTTGAACCAAGACCGATGCTCATAGACACTTGGTCGACCTACAGTCAAACTTTTGAAATCCCAGCGAATGCAGTTGTAACTGGGGGAATATCATTTTTGATTGAATCCGTATGTGGAGGCGCCTCAGGATGCCAAGTAGATGCTTATATTGATAATGTAGTGCTAGAGGTCAATCCCTAATCTGAAGATTCACCTATAGTACTAAAAGCCATCTCACAACCCGTAGGGTAAATCGACGACTTTCGTAAAATAACTCCATAACCCTAACACCCATTGGATACCATAAGATGGACTACACGTGTTTTATTCATACCTTATAACTCGCCTTGAAGCCATATAGAGATATAAGAACAATACCTTTTTACTACTTTTGGTGCTTTATTGACATCTATAGACCATGTACCAGTATAAAATCACTCTTATTATTTTTAGTATATCAATCTTTTTTAGTTGGTCCCAAGAACAAAATGATACGATCCCTGTTTATTCACTAAACGAAGTTGTTTTAACTCCAGAAGTTAATTGGTTAAATAAAATAGCCCAAGAATCATTTAAAAACAGACAAGTAATTTCTGCTCAGGATGTGCTTCAGACCGTACCCGGACTATGGATAGGTCAACACGCTGGAGGTGGTAAAGCGGAACAATTATTTCTTAGAGGTTTTGATTTAGATCACGGAACAGATATTGCTATCAATGTAGATGGAGTTCCTGTTAATATGGTATCACATGCGCATGGTCAAGGATATGCTGATTTACATTATGTGATCCCTGAAACCGTTGAAATTATTGATTTTGAAAAAGGGCCCTACTCTTTTCATTCAATTAATTTTGCTACTGCAGGAGCCGTTGATTTCCAAAGCAAAAATTCATTTGATCAGCATCTCGTCAAATTTGAAATTGGATCCTTTAATACGCATCGCGTGTTGAGTATATGGGATCTCAGCTCCAACCAAGCGGAGAGTTGGTTTGCATTTGAAGCGTTAGAGCGAGATGGCCCCTTTGAAAGCCCCCAAAATTTTCAACGAATCAATGCGATGGCTTCCTGGAACAGAACCTATGAGCAGGCAACTTTGAAACTAACAGCTAATCATTTCACAAGTAGTTGGGATGCTTCAGGACAACTACCTATGCGCGCTATAAGACAAGGGATCATTACACGTTTTGGAGCTATCGATGACAAGGAAGGTGGGACTACTAGTCGTTCTCAATTCAATTTTAAATGGGATCAATTCGTCAATAAAAATACCACCTGGACTAGTCAAGTTTATGGTATTAAAAATAAATTTAGTCTCTTTTCTAATTTTACCTTTTTTCTGGAGGATCCTATCAACGGAGATCAAATACATCAAGCAGAAAATAGAACAACTTGGGGAATTACTCAAGAAGTAACCATCAAAAAACAACTCAATGATTGGATTTTAAAACACGAACATGGCATTCAAGTAAGAGCAGATTTAATCGACGACCTTCTATTAGCACATACCTTGAATCGAACTAAGGTGCTTCAAAACATTCAATTTGGAACGGTAAATGAACGTCAATGGGGGACTTTTCATCATTATGAGTTTACCAATAAGAATTGGGATATCAATGTAAGTTTGAGATGGGATGAATTTCAACATACCTATAGAGATCAAAACAACACCTATGAACTTAATTCAATTGATTTAAACACATGGAGTCCTAAACTAAAAGTATCCTATCTATTAAGTGATACCTTAACTGGATTTTTCAATATTGGTAAAGGGTTTCATTCTAATGATACTCGAGCACTATTAAGTAATGAATTGAACTCCTTACTTCCCAGTGCTTATGGAATTGATGTTGGTTTTAATGGAACGCTAGCTTCAATAGATTGGCACCTCGCTCTTTGGCAACTTCAAATGAATCAAGAATTTGTATATGTAGGTGATGCTGGAGTCGTTGAAGCCAAAGGAGCTTCTATTCGAAGAGGAGTTGATATCAGTTTACAACAACAAATTTCATCAAATTTGCAATGGAATTTTTCATTCAACACCACTGACCCTCGGTTTAAAAACGAAGCAAAGGGAGCCAACTATATTCCATTAGCCCCACGTTTAACCTCAGTATTTAACGTCAATTGGAATAATAAACAAGGGTTTTTTAGTCAATTAGAGGTTAGGCATATTGCAGATCGACCTGCCAATGAAGACAACAGTATTGTTGCTTCTGGCTATTCAATTGTAAATAGTAATTTTGGAATTAAGAATAAAAAATCAAGTTATGGAATTCAACTGTTTAACTTGCTAAATTCAGAGTGGAATGAAACACAATTTGCTACTGAATCTAGGTTACTAAATGAAGTTAACGCTGTTGAAGAAATTCACTTTACTCCAGGAAGTCCTCTTGATATAAGACTTTTTTATACCTATTCTTTTTAAAGAAAAAACAAGTATTCCATCATTGTGATATCCGCTAAAAATAGCTAAAGCTCCTAAAGCTAGCATTCCTACAACTGTAGTAGTGCAGCTACTTAAAACTCTTCTTACTCTCTTATTTAACTAATTGGTTTTCAAGCACGAGTAAATCAGTAGTGCTTTTTTTCCACAATTCAGTAAAATTATCAGGGACTGGACTAAATACATAGGTAAAGGAACTTACCAATAGATCAATATCACCATCCTTATCAACATCCCCCTTTTCTAGCAAAAACCAACGTCCCAGGTCTACTTCTTCAATGATTCTTTCTTTGAATTGATAGCCTCCTAAATTTTCTAAATAAACAAAAGCCATTTCTGGTTCATTTTCATAATCTGGAAATGTAGATATCAACGCAATATCAATATCATTGTCTTGATCAAAATCCTCAGCAAGCACTCTTGTAGCACCATTAAGTTGATAAAAAAATGATTCTTCAAAATGACCGTTCCCATCATTTAATGATATTCTCATACCGTGATAAGGTTTTTGAGTATACGTCTTATCAGCATTATCTCCATGCACCGTAATTAGATCCAGATCACCATCAGCATCAAAATCAACCAATTCAAACCAACTTGAACCATAATTTGGTGGATATCTAACAAGATATTCAGGGTAAAAATTTCCATTTTCTTCTTGTATAAAGCCCATTATTGCCTCATCACCTTGCGCTACTAAACTTACTAAATCTAATAAACCGTCATTGTTTAGATCACACGTCTTTGTCAAAATACCTCCTGGTTTTGGCCAGAGCAGTAACTGTTCGTTGTTTTTAGAATTAATTAAATTAATTGACACTGTAAGATGTCCAAACTCAGCGATAACATATTGTAAATTTCCATCATTATTTAAGTCTTTTGACAAACTATGAACAGGCCTATGAATGGGTGAAGCAATCTTCTGTTCGTGTTCCTCTTTATCTTTGACCCAAATAGCTCCTAACTTTTGTTCTGAAGGATCAAGCTTTCCTATTTCAGTAAAAACCTCAACATCATTTGCTAATTTTTCATACCAAACAATGGGGCTTTTAAATTGCTTATACAGGGTGCTTTTATTTAAGTTAAAATCATACGTATATAAGCCTCCAAATAGGTCCGAATAATATAATTCATCCTCTATATAGGATAGGAATGTGATAAAACTTCCAGGTCGTTGATCCACATTAATTTTCTTGGTGACGAATTGATCAAGTGGCTCAAATTTATGCGCTTCACGCTGATACTTAGAAATGGAATCAGGTGCGTTTTCTAAAATATATGATTTAAGTTGCTGCCATTCAGCTTCACTAACTATTGGCTTCCCCGTATAAATTCCTGAAGCAAGAACAGCATCAATTTCTACAGCATTCATACCCGCTAAAGGAGAATACCCAGGTTCAATTAATCCCATTTTTGCTCCCAGTTCTGGCAATAAATTCTTCCACAAATGTTTTGGAAGGGCATCTAATGGTGGGCTAATATGACACCTAGAACATTTTTGAGCATACAGTTCTTGAGAGGTTACTGTGGATGGCTGTTGAGACGTATTACAGGAAAGAAAGAAACTTAGTAGTACTAAAAAAAATATTTTTTCATCTCTACAAGGTAATCTATTTTTATATTACTAAAAATCAATTAATTAAATAAGTTTACCTTTATGGTTTTAATCAATTATGCGTAGTCTCTTTTTTCTGGTTTTATTGATCATTGCCTCTTCCATTAGCAGTTACAAGTGGAATACTGCTGATCAGGAACCCTTTTCGATACCACTGTTTAGTGCCGCTATGGATGATACAATAAGTTGTTATAGAATACCCTCCTTGGTGACAGCGACAAATGGTGATTTAATAGCCGCAGTTGATCAACGCGTTTCCTCTTGTGGCGATTTAAATTCTAATGAAACTATAAATATTGTAATGCGAAGAAGTACTGATCAGGGTAAAAGCTGGAGTGCTATAGCACCTATTGTTGATTTTCCAGAAGGTCAATCTGCATCTGATCCATCTATGATTGTAGACCCAGTAACAGAAACTATCTTTTTGTTTTATAATTTCATGGACCTTAGGAGGAGTAAAAATCAGTATCAGTTTCATCTTATCAAAAGCAATGACCACGGACGTTCCTGGAGTGCCCCTGAAGATATCACCAATCAAATCACTAAAAAAGAATGGCTTACTGATTTTAAATTTATTACCTCTGGACGTGGAAGCGTTACCAAATCAGGTGAACTCTTACATACTATGGTTAATTTAAAACGAGGATTATTTGTCTTTGGGAGTAAGGATCACGGTAACAGTTGGTATCTAAAACCTACCTCGATTCAGCCTGCTGATGAATCAAAGATTATTGAGGTAGCTGATGGTCAATTAATGATTAATTCCCGTGTCAATGGAGCGGGTTATCGATACGTCCATCGATCCATTGATCAAGGACTAAGTTGGAATTCATCACTTGATTTAACATTGAGAGATCCAGGGTGTAATGCTACATTGATTAGTTACCCGTTGAGTTCCAATAAAGCACCTCAACACCTATTACTCTTTGCAAATTCAAATTCAAGCAACGATCGAATAAATTTGACAGTAAGAGTCAGTTATGATCAGGGAAGAACTTGGAGCAAGGGAAAAACAATTTATAGGGGATCCTCGGCCTATTCTAGCATGACTGCTTTAACTAATGGTGATATTGGCTTGCTATTTGAAAAAGATGCGTACAGTCGTATTGAATTTGTGCGATTTTCTTTAAAATGGTTAACCACAGATCATGACTAGACCTAACTATTCAAAATGAGCAGTAAATTACAGTACTACATAAAACTAAGTTAACTTCCAGCAAACGGAGTCCCAAAAATACCTACCGCTAATTCTACCCAAATCAGTAAAAAAATGAGCACAGTTATAAGGATAGCGACTATTCTAACGCTCTTGTTTTTAACGCGTTCTGAAAATACATGAACACTCAATCCTGACAAGATCAAAAGCGACCCTATGAGCATAAAGTCTATTAAAGACCAATTGACTTGGTCAGAGACCATAGTTCCAAAAAGAGGTATCAATAACAATAGTAGCGGAGCGAATACTCGTTTAATTAAGTTGATATTCATAATTTGATTTGATTACATAGATTACAATTACTAATAGAACTATTCCCAACTTTGATTGAAATTTCAATCAAACTAGAAGCATTCTCGGAATGATCATCAGGAACGTATATAAAAATAGTAAATTTATCGCTTATCCGTAGATTCTGAGTATCTTTAAGAAATTACGCCTATAAAGGAAATCAATACTACTCCTACAGTTACTAAAAAGACCCCCACTAAGTTCGTTTAATGAATATGAAATAGTGTTTCTTTAGTTTAACTGCAGGTCTAGTAGTGAAACTAAACTTTTTAAGTTGACCTATGAAAATTCTTCTTACCGGTGCAAACGGATATATTGGAAAACGACTGCTTACTGTCTTAATTGATTTAAAGCACGAGGTTGTTTGTTGCGTTAGAGATCAACAACGATTTTCTAAAGAATTGAAAGACCACCCCTTAGTTCAAGTGATCGAAGTTGATTTATTAAAAAAAGAAACTCTCAACACGCTTCCAAAGGATATTCAAGGGGCTTATTATTTAGTGCACTCTATGTCGTCTCATGAAAATTATACCTCATTGGAGGCTCAATGTGCAGAAAATTTCAGCGCTTATTTAGAAACAACTTCGATTGAGCACTTAATTTATTTAAGCGGAATCGTTAATAGCTCGAATCTTTCCAAGCATTTAAGTTCAAGAAAAAATGTAGAACTCCTGCTTTCAAGAGGTTCTTATAACACTACAACGCTTAGAGCGGGAATAATTATTGGTTCAGGGAGTGCCTCCTTTGAAATAATAAGAGACCTCGTTGAAAAACTTCCCCTTATGATTGCTCCTAAATGGTTACTTACCAAATGTCAACCTATTGGAATTAGTGATGTCTTATTGTTTTTGAGTAGAACACTTTTTCAAAAAGACACCTACAATAAAAGCTATGATATAGGGGGAACCGATGTGCTTTCTTATAAGGAAATGTTATATGGTTTTGCAGCGACCAGAGGGTTAAAACGGTTTATTTATACCGTTCCTGTGATGACCCCTAGATTATCATCTTATTGGCTGTACTTTGTTACTTCTACTTCATACAAATTAGCCGTTTCACTTGTGGAGAGTATGAATGTTGAAGTTACCTGTCA
>Ga0255755_1003876_pt1 | contig 11170 bp, 9 predicted proteins | sample 011ome_18_FD_179955 | JGI IMG/M metagenome (GOLD analysis project Ga0255755, IMG submission 179955) | Coastal salt marsh microbial communities from the Groves Creek Marsh, Skidaway Island, Georgia - 011501BT metaG (version 2) | ecosystem: Environmental > Aquatic > Marine > Intertidal zone > Salt...
AGTTTCCTCAATCGCTCGCTGCTCGAAAGTGTGTTGTCCGCGCAACAGACAACAAAAGCACAGACGAAGTGACGAGAAACTCTTCGCGAGAGTTAAAAAAGAAGAAAAAAAAACCACAAGGCAAAAGTTGTTTAGGGTATTAAACCCTAATACTTACAGAGTCTCTTCCTCCCCTTCTTTCTCTTAAGAATTCTCTTTTTTCTCTCCATTTTACACAAAGGATACGAATAACTAAATGATGATCACCTTTAAGGCGACGGCATCATCCGCGACACACGAAACGGCTTTGAGGAAAAGTCGTTGTTGTTGCGGTGTTTCGTCCTCCTCTCTCATCTCGAGGAGGAGGAGGATTTGGAGGGGACCGAGAGGACCTCGTAAAACTCAACGAAAAGAAACACATCATCCAGAACGTCTGTTCTCCAGCGTGGGAGCGTCCACATCATCATCATCATCATCGATCCGATGCGCGTCTTCGTCGTCGCGACGAGAACAACACTCGTCTCTTCTGTCGGAGCAAGAGGAGCAACAGAAGGCGATGGGAACGGTCGTCGTCGCGGAGAAAGAAGTCGAGGAAGGTGCGGAGGAGAAGGAGGACGAAGCGGTGAAGAAGAAGTCAAAAAAGGACGACGAGAACAACAACAACGCGAGTTCTTCTTCGGATGAAAATCTGGTGCTTCTCGCGACGGCGACGATCGCCGGCGGGATCGTCGCGTTGAACGGCGGTCCCGAGGAATCTTTGGAGAAGATTCAGGGATTCATGCTCTCGTTTTGGAACGGGTTAATTGGGAACCACGCGCCCGGCGTCGGCGGGTACATCGAAGACGTGTACTTGGCGACGTTGTTTTTTGGCACCGCGTACGCGCTGTGGAGATCTTCGGCGGTGCCGAGACCGATCGGGAACCCGATTCAGAGAAAATCGAGAACTTTAGCGTCAACTTTGCACGTGTTTTCTGGCGCTGGTGCGTTAGCGGTCGCGTTGTATGCGGTGGTTTTAGAGAGGGTGTTTAGGGAAAGCCCGGGGTGGACGTGGATGTGGGTGACGTCGTCGTTGTTTTTGGTAAACTCGTTATCGTACGGGCCTTTGATGAACATATTTAAAGCGAGCAAAGAAGGGAAGTACGCCATGCAGCTCGGGTATTCGTTTGTCGCGTCGTTTCAAGGGGTGGTTTGGATTGCCTGGTCGGCGCAACCAGACGCGCCGGATTGGATGTTTTGGGCGGTGATGCCGTTTTGGTATTTTTCCATCGCCAAGTTGTGGGAGAGCACGGAGTTTTGTTTGGCGTTGGTTCCGGAGGTACCGAGAGACGTGAAGGAGGAAGATATGAGTTTCGGGAATAAATTGAATAAATTCATCACGGCTGGAAGTCGCAAGAGGTTAGGGAAAATGTCGCCAGACGCGGCGACGTTGACGTACGTCGGTTTGAACGCCGCCGCGGCGGTGTTCGATAACTGCTACATGGCAGTGTACACGTACTTGGGACCGGAACAGTTTTGGCACACGAGTCAACTCTTTAACGATAGTGATTTTCATTTGCGTTTGGTAAAAGGTACGACTGGGTCTTTAACCGTCGCGTTGTTGATTTTCATCTCGACGTTAGGGTGGAGGAAACAGATGCCGATGAAATACGCGATTTGGTTGAACGTGGCGTTAGGAAGCGTCGGCCCGTGGATCGTTTTGTTTTGGCACAAACTGCTAGATCCGTCGGAAATGTGGTTCCCGCAATTCGTGTTTGACCCTGAGTTTGCGTATCACGCGTATATTCCGAGCTTGTTTGGCCAATAGATTGAGAGCTGTGAAATATTACTACTCTACGTACGCTTGCATTAGTATCATATAATAAAACACACTTTACTTGCGCTTTTTGCTCTCTTTGTCTTTCGCCTTTTTCTCTTTGCTACCACTACTACTACTGCCCATTAAGAAAATAATCATCGAAGAACACGCTAAAACTGCTAAGAGCAACAAACACAAAGCGGCGTACATGCGTCTGTTCGAGCCAACCGCGTGTTTCATAGCTGCCTCCAACGCCTCTCTCGATCGTTCGTGTCCCGGAGCGAGTTCTACCGCTTTCCCAAACGCCGCGATCGACTCCTCCCACTGACCTTGACTCGCGCAGACGTTACCTAACGCGAAATACATCGGTTGATTGCGAGGATCCTGCTTTACGCCTTCTTGCAACAACGCTTTCGCCGCTGGTAACTCGTTCAAGTACGTTTTAAACTCGCCATAAAATATGTACACTTCCACGTTTTGCGTCCTGGCGACGCCTTTCGCTAACAAGGCCATCTCGAACGCATCCGTCGCGTAATCCGCGTCGCCCAACTCGCCTCTCGCCCGGAAGCAATTACCCATTTGAAGCAACTCGATGTAAACCTCCATGGGACTCTTCGTTTCTTTCGAACTGATGAGTAATTCCATGAAATCAAGCAAAGCCGTCTTGATGTTTCCAAACCTTTGTTCGATGCCCATTCGCATGGCTTCCTCGCCAGGATAGTGTTTGTTCTTATACTTCCTACTTCTTCTTACGCGTTCCAAGTCCGAATCGTGAAATTGCAACACGCGCATGGCGGCGTTGAACGCCTCCTCGATTTTCTCCTCAGACGACGACGACGACGACGACGAGGAAGAAGAAGAAGCAAAAGAAGACGTCGCGTCATCCTCGTAAAAATAATCCGCGTTGTTATTATTCTCGTACTTCCTCGTCCACGAATCCTCCTCCTCCTCCTCGCTACTACTACTACTACTCCCGCCGCCGCCGCCGCCTCTCCTCCTCTGCCTCAACACCTCCTTCAAAGCCTTCTCGCCTTCTCTCTCTCTCACGCCTAACGCGCGCCACGGCGACGGTACTTTCCTCGTCTGGTCAAACTCTCCCAAAGGTACGTGTTCTGGTGGCGAAACGCCTTCGAACGTCTCGTCGATCGTCCACGCGTCCACGCCGTGGTACTTTTCCGGCGAATCCGTCTCCTCGCACTTCGCGTGGCCGACGAAAGGACAGTAATACCCTTTGTATTTTGGATTCTCCTTAGTAGTAGTAAACGCCTCCTTTACTTCTGCTTTTTCCTCGTCTCTATCCTCGTCGTCGGAGAAAGTGGATGATGTTGTGATCAACATTTTTTCGAGCGCGCCGTTTACCGCGGGATCGAGCGCGAACGGGAACCCAGTCTTCGAGTCGCTCGTGGTGAAATGTCGACTGATGTGCACTTTCGGGACGACGATATCGCCACCGTCCTCTTTCTGGACGATATCGTCCGAACAAGAAACACCATTATTCGTCAAAGTCGTCGTCAAAATTGCCGCTCCGAGGATGAATGTGACCAAAAATCGCATCCTCGTCGTCGTCCGTGCAAAGGAAACGAATCCTCTTCTCCGCGTTCCATTCTCTGCGCGTAAAAAGCGCATCATCTCCTCCCGATGATGCGAATACTAAACGAAGACTAAATACGCGCGCAAAAGCAGAGAGAGGAGGAGAAAAAGAGTGGTGTGTTAAAACTTTAGTCTCTCTCTTTCTCTCTTTAACTCTCTTTAATAACGCTCTTTGTTCTCGTCAAACGCCACTCCCGTTTGCGCGAGAGAAAAACAACAACTCTCTTACGTTTTCTTTTTGACGAACGTTTCCCCCAAAGGTGATCTCTGCATCGAAAACACTTTCACATACTACTCGTACTTGCGAAAGAGAGACGAACACTTACTTCTCCTCGACAGAGCGCAGAGAACAACACAGAAGGACTCTTTTTCTTTAGCAGTGTGATACGCGTCTTTTCTTTTGACGGGAAAATTCAGCTAAAAGTCAATCGATATTTGTTCAATACATATTCGAAAAGCAAGCGCAGAGCGAGTCAAAGTGTTTCCAATCGATTGGACGATTCGTACGCGCGATGATGATGGCCGCGCAAGCCGCGCAGACACAGCAACAAACGAGCACGACTTCGAACAACAACAACGCTTCATCAAATAACCAAGCGTTAAAAATGGAACACCTAGTCGCGAGCTTACAAGACCCAGAAACGAGAGAAAACGCCTTGTTAGACATCAGCAAACGAAGAGATCTGTTCGTCGATCTCGCCCCGGTTCTGTGGCACTCGTACGGCGTCGTCCCGGCGTTGTTGCAAGAAATCGTCTCCATTTACCCTCTCTTATCGCCACCGTCGTTGACGAATCACGCGTCGAACAGAGTGTGCAACGCGTTAGCTTTACTGCAGTGCGTGGCGTCGCATCCGGACACGCGAGCGCAGTTTTTAAACGCGCACGTGCCGTTGTTCTTGTACCCGTTTTTGAACACGGTGAGCAAAACGAGACCGTTCGAGTATTTACGGTTGACGTCGTTAGGGGTGATCGGCGCGTTGGTGAAAGTGGACGACACGGAGGTGATTAATTTCTTACTGAGCACGGAGATAATCCCGTTATGTTTACGAACGATGGAGTTAGGGTCGGAGCTGTCGAAAACGGTGGCGACGTTTATCGTGCAGAAAATTTTATCGGACGAAGTCGGGTTGGCGTACACGTGCGCGACGGCGGAGAGGTGCTACGCGGTTGGGTCGGTGTTAGGGGGGATGGTCGCGCAGTTGGCGGAACAACCGAGCGCGAGGTTGTTGAAGCACATCGTGAGGTGTTACTTACGGTTGAGCGATAATCCGAGAGCGGCGGAGTGTTTGAGGAGGTGCTTTCCGGATCAGTTGAGAGATCCGGCGTTTACCGCGCATCTGAAGGACGACGCGGCGACGCAAAAGTGGTTGGGACAATTGTTGGTGCAACTCGGGTATTCGTTGTAGTAGTCGTGGGAAGAGGTATATATATCCATAGCCTTTTGTATACCTTTTGTATATCATTTTTCTTCGAGTATAAAATATTATTAAAAGTAGTTCAATACTATCAACAACAACAACAACTCTTTGCGGCGAGCGAGCGAGCGAGCGAGCGTCTAAACTGATCTCTTCTTCTTCTTTTTCTTTTTCTTTAACTTCCGGTTATTCTGCTTTTTACGACCGTACGGATCCGTGCGATTTTATCTTTACCAGCGACCATACCGTTGACCAAAATTCCAACACCTATTCCAACACCTAAGCACGTTCCCAATCCAACGCCGACGCCAATGCGCACGCCCGCGGAGAACCACGAAAGTTCGTTGGCGTGGGTTTCCGTGGAGGCGTTTGCTTCAGCTCTTCCGCTGACGACACTTTTCATGCCGTCGTCAACGATGGTCATTTGTTGCATCTCGACTAACGCGCGGTTCGTACCGCGAATGCTGTCTTCTTCTTCTTCTTCTTCTTCCGAGATGATATCGCCGGATGAATTGAGTTTTGCTTTCGTGTGATTCCATTCTTTGGTCAATTCCGCGTACTGCGCTCGTATCAGCGCCGTCGTGTCTTGAGCGTAAGCCTTCGAATCGTCGATTTTCCGTAAAATCATGTTTCCAGACGAAGCAACCGCGGAAGGAATTTCTAACGGAATCAGTTCTCGCAAGCAGGAGACTAACTTTGAGTTCTTTTTGTTTCGCATCATCGCCGGTTTCATTATCTTTTCTTCTTTACCGTTGATGTGACTACTACTCTCACTACTATTCGTAGTAGTATTACCACGAACGAGTAGAGTTTTCAAATCGTTCTTTTCGTCGTCGTCGTCGATTTCGTCGTCATCGACGTTGTCGTCCCCGCTGCTATTCGCGAAATCATCTCTTCGATCGACGTTGAATTCGTGCCAAGAGACGGATTTCTCGGAACCCGCGCCCCCTCCTCTTTCCGACGGCGTCGGCGAATGCTCGCGGGAAGAAGAAGAGACGCGTCTTTCATTCGAGCGGGGGATGGCAAAAAATTTCTCCGCGGGCACCTCGCACGACGCTTTCACCGTCGCGTTTTCACCGACGAACGACATTTCCAAGCGGCACGTCTCCTCGTCGCTTTCTCCTCTTCGTTTTCCCCTCGTCGCCGCCTCGGTCGTTATTGCTTTCTTTTCCGTCCGCGATAAAACTTTTTTGCCTTTCTCCTCTTCCTCCTCTTCCTCCTCTCGTTCGTCTTCTTCGCTCTCCACCCGACTCCAAATCGATGCCGCCGCCACTTCTCCGGCGGCGTTCAACCTTCCTTCGCACACGCGTTTGTTCTCCGCGTTGGTCAAAACAAAACGCAAAGAAGAAGAAGATTTCGTCGCGAATCGAATCTCGTCCATCGCGGCAAAGGCAGCCACGCATGGGACGACAGACACTCCTCCTTTCCCGCCTTTGTTGCTTCTGCCGCGCAACGAAACTCTTTCCAAAGAGACGACGCTCTTCAAGGTGTTGCTTGCGCTGCTCCTCCGACCACCAAATTCGTTCTCCTCCTCCTCCTCCTCGTCTCCGTAAAACGCGAGCGAGAGAAGCGCCTCTCTGTTGGTAAACGTTTCAAAGCCTTCTCCACCTAAAAGTCTTCCCGTGGTCTTCCTCGTTTTCGCATGAGAAGAGTAAGGAGAAGAGAAGAGTTTAATAAACACCGCGGAGTACACGTGGTAGGTTTCCTCGTCTTTCCCTAACGGTATTACCGCTTCTTGAGAAGAAGAAGAAGAAGAAGAAGAAGATAAAGAGAGAGAACTCTCGATATCGAGAGCGCGTTTGTTGCTCCTCTGGTTTCCTCCTCTTCTTTTCTTCTCCTTTGTCTCGAGGAGACGAGGTTGCTCGTCCGCGATGATGGTCTTTGTCTTTGTCTTCTTCTTCGTGGTGTTCTGCATTCTGAATTGGAAAAGTGACGCATTTCCCTAAACTCTGCTATTCTTAAACGCTCTCTTTCTCTCTGCCCAGAAGAACAAACTACACGACGTAAGAATGGAACGACAAAGACGACGAATGCGATGAGTTTTCGTTGTTTGAGCCGTGGTCGCATTCCGAGCGTCTTGAAATCATCATCGTCATCATCGAGAAGAAAACGACAACAATTTCAAAAGAGACCGTCGGTGACTCCAATTGGAGAACAACAACAACAACAACAACAACAACAACAACAAAAGAATCGGCAGTCGGTGACGAAAATCGGAGAGGAATTAAACCTCGTGTACGAACTCGTGGAAAGGAACGGTCGTGGGGCGATCTATTTAGGTTCGAGCAGAATAGATAAAGAGCACGCCCATTTTGCGCGTTCAAAGAGTTTAGCCAAAGCAGTGGCAGTGTTGTTGGAGTGCACGACGTGGTCTGGCATCGGGCCGGGGTTGATGGATGCGGTGACCTTAGGAGGGTTGGAAGCGAACGGGAAAGCGAGCGGTATCTTGATATTAATGGGCGAGAAAGAGGAACGAGACAACATTGAAGGCAAAGTCATGAGAAGGCAGAAGACTCGGAAGCATCCGTACTTGAACGAATCTCAATACGCCACGTGTTCGTTCTTTAGCGCGCGGAAGCACGGACTCGTCGACGCGGGGGTGAGGAACGGGAAAGAGGACACGAAGACGGCGTTCTTTTGCCTTCCCGGCGGTATCGGTACGATGGACGAGTTCGCGGAGATTTTGACTTTATTTCAGTTGCGACGGATCGGGAGCGAAGAGAAGGTTCCGTTTTTGCTCATGAATTACGACGGCGTGTTTGACAAGCTTTTAGAGTTCATCACCGTGTCGTGCGTAGAGCACGGTTTAGTGAATGAAGGAGAAATGGAGGAACATTTGAAAGTGTGTTCCACGAACGAAGAGGCGTTGGAGTATTTAAAGCACTTCTACGCGCTCTAAATTCGTTTTTGGAGTAGTAAATGTTTTAGCTATAGCCGCCGCGAATGTTTCTCATTATGTACATGTTTCTAAGATTACGCATCCCCTCTAATAATATCCCAAATGTTTGGAAAGATTCCAGATTGAGTCCCTACTGGTTTGCTTGTCGAGTACCAGTTAATCAAAAGAGTTCTTCTTTCGCAGCGTGGCGGGATGTCGTCCACGCCGTGGTAACTTTCCTCGCCTACTTTGAACGCGTATCCCGTGTTTGGTTCAAACAAAAACTTCTTCTCGCAAGATGGTAATACTTCCTTTCCTTCGTCGTTGTCTGCGAACGTTTCATATTGTTCTTTCGTATACAAACACGTCCCGAAGAGTTTTTTATTGCTTTCCTCTTCCTCTTCTTTTGGAAAATACAACATCAACGTCACGATTTTTTTCGGTGAATCAGGGTGCGGCCCTAAAGTGAACCCGCCGACGTCCATTTGTATCCGAAAATCCTTCGACCGTGTTTTCTTCTCGACCTCGTCTACCTCTAATTTTCTAAACACCGTCTCCCTCAACCTCTCCGATAACAAAATCTCCTCCGCTTTTGACCACACCTCTACCGTCTTCGTGAAATTCTTAAACGTCTTCTTCATGGCCTCGGGAAGATCGAGTAAACTCCCGACGCGATCGATTTTATATCTTAACTTATGGCTCGTCAATTTTGCCGGCGCTAAAGCTTCTTTCGGTGGGAAATACTCCGTCATTTCTCGATAGAGTTTTCTAGGGAACACGCGACACAAGTGCACGTAACTCGCAAACGGTTTCGAGCGAACTCGAGTGGTTTCGATCGAGCGGAGCACGAAGTCCTTCGCATCCATCTTTTTTTCGTCCTCGTCATCTTCGTTACCATCCTTGTCGTCGTTACATCCAACGAATTCTTTAACCGCTCCTGCTCTTCTTCTTCGGGTGGTCGTTTGTTGCATCTTCGACGGCGACGTCGCCGTCGTCTTTGTTGACGAATAAAATCGAGAATACAACACCAAGGTGACCAATATAAGACAGCAGAGCAACAAACGACGACTAACAACGTGAAAGTTTTTCTTCCTCGTCTCTCCTTTCTTAAGTGCAGATTTTGTCACGAACCACGTCGTCTCGTTTCGTCTGTGCTTCTTTTCGAGCAAGAGCAAGTGCCGTTGGTGCATCAGCGTCGACATCTTTCCTCGCTTTTAAATTCTTCCTCTCCAATTCGTCGATTTTCTTGCTTTTAAATTCTTCCTCTCATCCGCGAATAATGAATGCGCACCACGCGGGCACAAACGGAGAAAAAGAGAAGAGGAAGAGACTCCGCTCCCAAACTCGAGCTCTCTGTTGTGTGCGCGCGTGGAAAGCGCGTATATCTCTTTCTAGAAACGGGTTTCTTTTAGGGGAAGAAAAGAGATTGGAAAACAGTGAGGGAAAATATTCCTCTTATTCAGCTTACCTAATAATATTCCACTGCTTAGTAGTGCGCAAACGCAAAAGGCAAAAAATGCATCTGCTTCCAAAACCCATTTGGAACTTAACTTTAACCATAGAACAACAACAAACGCGAGCTCGTAAGTGTAGAAAAAGATGCGAGCGAGACTTTGACTTTTACACGTATTTTAAACCATTAGACGTATAGTATTACGAATCAGATCTTAAGACGCTTGGCGCGTTTTCCGCCGGCGACGCCTTCTTTCTCCTCCTCCGTTTTTGTGTCCTCGGCTTCGTTGTTCTCGTTGTCCTCTTTTTTCTTGACGACCCCGAACGCGGCGTCGTACTTGTCGGAATACTTCTCCTTCATGTGCTTCTGCATGGCTTGATACGCTTCGTTTTCTTTCTGTTTCATTTTTTGCGCTTCCGTGAGTTCTTTCTTCTTTTTCCCTTTCTTCCCTCTTTCTTCTTCGCCGGTATCTTTATCTTTGTCCTTATCCCTGTCGGTATCGCCATCGTCGTCGTCGTCTATCTCGCCGCCAAATCCGGCGTCAAAACCAGGATAGTACTCGCCGTACGCGTCGTCGTCCATCTCCGCGCGTTCTTCCAATCGCTTACGTTCGTACGCTTCGTCCATTTTTTTAATGTTTTCGTCTGCTTTTCGCGGTCCAGTTTCGAACTCCTCAAGCAGCGCTTCGCCGTCGAACAACTTTGTTCTCGACTCTTTCTTTGCTGCTGTCGTCGTTGCTTCTTTTTTGCCATTTTGCTCCTCTTCTTTCTTCAGTTCCGCGATTGCGTCGTAATCTTTGCCAACGTCTGCGAAAATATCCTCAGAATCCGAATCAGCCGCCGCATTGTTGGTGTCTATTTTCTTTCCTTCCGCGCTCGCGTTGCTATTATCTGTTGCTATGTTATGACTATTCTTTTTCTCCTCTTCTTTTGTACCGCGAGGCTCACGTATTGCCTTTGCCACCGCTCGTAAAATCTTTTCCTCGTCTTTTGAAATCTTCGCAAACTCTCTTCGTCGCGCTTTCCGTTCTTCCTCGATATCCGCTCGAGGTTTCGTTTCCATCTCGATCGTTCTCGTCACTTCTCGCGTTCGACTGTTGACGTCGTACAGGTACGAAACGCCCGAGAGCGGTGGGATTTTCGTCCGCTTCGTCAGCGCGTCTTTGTTTCGCTTTTGCGCGGTCTCGATTTTAGAAACGAGGATGCGCCCGAGGTTCGATTTCGCGTCGTACAGAGAAGAATACACGGACGACGATGGATTATTATTGTTCGCGTCGTCTTCATCCTCTACTACTACTTCTTCTTCTTCGTCGTCGTCGTCGCCCTCCTCTATGTTTTCCTTTTTCATCTCGAACAACTCCTCTCTCTTCTTCCTCAACAGAGCAAAGTCCAATCCTTTCACTTTATGCGTCGTCTTCTCGTCCCCGCCCATGTATTTGCTCTTTTCAATGTCCATCAAACGTTTGCTATTTGTATTTATCGTCGTCGTTTTTGTCGTGAGTCGGTCCTCATCCTCGAAAGCGTGTTCAAACACCCCTCCTCTCGTCGTCGTCGCGAAAGTATTACTCTTATCGCGCTGATTATCCGCTCTTCTTCCTTCATCACCATCATCATCATCTTGATCTTCTTCTTCCATTTCTCTCCGTTCTTTCGCGCGATCTCGATATCTATGCGTATTATTTTCATCGCGTCGCGTTTTTGTCGTCGTTTCCTGTAGTTGGTTCGCCTTCTTCTTCTTCTTCTTCTTTCGATTTGGAAAAGCACCAACATCAGGCAAATCTTTTTCTTCTTTCGTCGTCGTCGTCGTCGTATTATTCTTCGCAAAGTTCTTCTCCTCGTCGTTCCTCCTGTTTGAAAGGAGAAAGTTTCGAAAATCCGCGTTTGATTTAGGAGTCGCGGTCGTCTGTTTCTTTCCTGGCGCATCGTCATCGGTTGTTGTTGTTGCTTCCATTTCCCCTACTAATTCTCTCTAAATCACTCGAGACGAAGAAGAAGAAAAACAGGAGAGAGAAAGAGAGAGAGAGAGAGATGTTCTCGTCGGTATTCTCTTCTTAATCCTTT
>Ga0255755_1003883_pt1 | contig 11155 bp, 4 predicted proteins | sample 011ome_18_FD_179955 | JGI IMG/M metagenome (GOLD analysis project Ga0255755, IMG submission 179955) | Coastal salt marsh microbial communities from the Groves Creek Marsh, Skidaway Island, Georgia - 011501BT metaG (version 2) | ecosystem: Environmental > Aquatic > Marine > Intertidal zone > Salt...
CTAAAATTACAGTGACACTAAAAGATCATCAACTTGCTGCTGTCAGAAAGGCAATAGAAATGGAAACAAAAGGTTGTGTTAAATTCAATACTCGCGATAATATATCATATGTGCATGGAAATATTGTGAAAAATACTGAAGTGACTGTTAGAACAAACATTGGAATATTTGGTGATATTGTTGGATATGGAAAAACATTGACTGCATTGTCGCTTATTGCTTCATCAAGTATAGAAAATATTCATTTAAATAAAGAAATAAACATCAGTTTCTGTAATCCAAAAAACTACAGTTATATAAGTTATACAACCAATAATGATAAATTATTGAATAATTCAAATATTATCAACAGCACGCTTATTATTGTACCACGAGGACCTGTATACGTACAATGGGAAAAAGCATTGAAAAATCATACAACTCTTAAATATCTAGCAATAGATAACTTAAATTACATTAAAAAACATCTCCCTTCGTCAGAATGCGAAACTCAAGAATTGATTGATTTCTTTAATCAATATGATGTTGTTCTTATTAAAAATACAACAATTGATATTCTTTTCACAAATTATTCTCATAAAAAAGATACTTCTAACATGTGTCATATTAATATTATAAAACGATGGAAGAGAGTAATGATCGACGAAGCACATGACACAAGTAATACAGTTACTCAATTGTATTATGAATTCTTGTGGTTAATAACAGCAACATATGATGTTCTTCCTTACTCTATAAAGTCCTACAAAAATATACTTTTCAATATGAGAGAATCTTTAAATAACGATACAATAAATATGATTTTGGTCAAAGGGAAAAAAGAATTTGTCAGGAATAGTTTTCGTTTACCACAACCTGTAGAAAAATTTTATTTGTGCAAAATGATGACTCATATGAATACAATTAAAAACTTTATTTGTGCTTCTGTTCTTGAAAAATTGAATGCCAATGATATAAATGGTGCAATACAAGATCTTGGTGGTAAATCCGACACAGAATCAAATATTATTGAACTCGTGTCTAATGATCTACGAAGAGAAATAACAAATAAGGAGTTGGAAAAAAATTACATCTCCAATTTGGATATACCGCTTGAAAATAAAAAAACGAGAATTGAAAAAATTGAATCGGAAATAATAGCAAAAAAATCAAAATTAGATAATCTGAAACAAAGAATTTGTGAAATGAATAACAAAATGTGCCCAATTTGTATGTATGATATAGAAAATCCTGTAATGTTGGAATGTACTCATACATATTGTTTGAGTTGTATAGTAACATGGTTGGGAAATAATATGAATTGTCCTGAATGTCGCCAAATAGTAAATCCAGAAAAAATAATGAATATTGTAAAAGAAGGCGATGAAACAATTCCTAAAGAGATAAAAGATAAATTGATGAGTAAAACTGATACTTTGATACAAATAATGAAACAAAATCCTTCTGGAAAATTTCTTATATTTAGTAAAAACGACAATAGTTTAACCCAATTGACAAATATTCTCAAAGAAAATGATATATCCTCTTCGGAAATGAAAGGAAATACTTCACATATGATGAATGTATTGAAAAAATTCAACGATGGAAATCTAAATGCTATATTATTGAATACAAATTTTGCAGGAAGTGGTATTGATATACAAAGTGCAACTGATGTTATTATTTATCATTCTATGGGAGTTGAAAAATATCAGGCAATTGGTCGAGCGCAACGCGTAGGAAGAATAGATCAATTGAATATTCATTATCTTTGTTATGAACATGAAATGCCAGTAGAACAGTAATGAACCATATTCATTTATATTAAATTATATAAGGAATATCATTATTTTATATTTAAAATGGAACCAGTAAATGAAGAAGAAAACACACCCATTATTGCGAAAAAGAGAGTAATTATTGCTATCCCAGGAAACAATTTTTCTTCTAAATTTTTGATTAATTGGACAAACACCATGGTTAACCTGTGGAGTTCTAATAAATACGATATTGCTATTGCTGCAGGTACAGGTTCTTTTGTACCTTTTGTAAGAATGCAAACCCTTGGTCTCGATACAAAAAAAGATATTTCACAAAAACCTTTTAATGGGGACAAATTTGACATTTGGGTTACTATCGACAGTGACATTTTGTTCTCTGCTGAACAAGTTCTCGAACTAATTGCATCTACTGAACAACACCCTGTAGTATCTGGTATTTATAGACTAGAAGATCTTGAAAGTTTTGCCGCTATTAAGACATTTGATACAAATTATTATAGTAAAAATGGCAATTATGAATATATGAAAAATGAAACTATCGAAAATTGGAAGAGCGAGACAAGTATGAAATTTATGCCTGTAAGTTATACCGGACTTGGTTTCTTTGCTTGTACTAAAGAAGTTCTTGATAAAATGACTTATCCGTTCTTCGGTGGAGAAAACAAGAATATAGTTACTGATGATGGTAAAGTAATTGTTGAGGTTATTTCAGAAGATATGAATTTCTGCAAAAATATTCAAAAAGCAGGATTTGAAATTTTCCTGAATACTGACTTGCGTGTTGGTCATACCAAACCAATTGTCATTTAAATTATTTTAGTTTTTTTAATATATCTTAGTAATAGATATAATGTCCACATTAGAAATTGTTTTTCTAGTAATTTTCGGGATTGTCTTTTTGGGTTTTATGGTGAAGATTTTATTCTTTAGTACAACACTTCATCCGCTATATCTTATGGTTTTGATATCTTTGATTTTTGTTGGATTATATTTTACAGTTTGGCCAAAATTTTACCAATCGGTTTCTCAATTTCTGAATAGCATTATTCCTCCTATGAAATCTCAAGAAGAATTTCGTACGATGGATGATATTTGGTATATTCTTCTCATAATTCATTTATTGTTGGTTGTTGCATTTCTTGTTAAATCTTTGAAATCTGCAGATAATTCAAATATGAGACTTGCTGGTCCAACTATTGGATCTTTTATTATTCTGTTTTTATATACATTGATTTATTATGTAATAAGAGCATATGATATAATTGATAAGGTTGTTTTGTATTTAACATTTGTCCTATTGATTTCTATTTTGTTTGTTATTGTAACGAGTTATGTTTTTGAACCTCTAAGAGATTTTGCATACGTATGTTTAGGATTTATTTCATTTATATATTTATTTTGTTTGTTGGTTTTTCTTCATAAAGGGTTTCATTCTCTGATTTCATATATATCTATATAATATAGAAATAGAAACAACCATATGGTTAGTAGGTGTTCTTTTGATATGAACTCTTCTAACTATGTTCAAGTATTTTGCAACATCATACTGTTGGTAATATTCATACTTGTTCTATATTATTATATATTCTATATCTGTAAAAATAAACGGGAAGAATTTGAACAAACCAAAACAGCAGGTTGTATCACAATAGAACAAAACGACATGGATGTCGAAATGCGACAATGTTCTGTGTATTTCGTTGATAAAAACAAAGAAGATGATTGTGATCGATACTTAAAATACTATAACATGACAGATATTCAATTAGATATCGAAATTACAAATGCAAAAAATACAAACAAACACGATTTTGTTAAGAAGTTAGAAGAAATAAAACAACATAATAGTACTCATGGAAATAAGTGCAAATTAACTTATGATAATTGGAAAGAAATTCAAAAATATCATGATAAGTCTAATGGAGAAGTTTATTCATATTCAAAGAAAAACAGTACTAATTCGAAAGAACAAGTTAATTATAAATTATGGAATTCGTGTTTTTCTTCGACACAAAATTTCAACGAAATAGGATTTAATGAAGGAGTTGTTCCTGCATGTACTACCAAAGTATCGAATATTCGAGACATTAATTCAAATGATAATAATTATGTAAGTATTATGTTTCACGAAGATGCGACGTATGATGATATATACAAATCAATATGTAACAGTAAAACTAATAACAAAGAATTAAATATTCCTACTGATAAAATATTCATGAAAATCGAATGTGATTATAACTCTGGAAAATATTTGAAAATCAAAAATCTAGAATTTGTACAATATAACAATAATTCTTTCAAATTTGACACTATTCGAAATATTTATGATACTAGAATTATAAACAATATCAATTCTTTGTTTCATATAACATATGACAAACTTGCCAAAAGAGTGGTTATAAGTCCAAAGACAATGAATAAGGGTTCTTACTTAATACATTACAATGAGTGTAAAAACATACAAGATTCGTCTTATCAAAATGTATTGTTTTCTTTCAAAGATTTCAATATCGAAAACAAACAGTTAGATATTGATTTGACATTGGTGCCAAAATTGTTGGAAAACTTAGATAAAATCAAAGACGAGCATGATATATTTGAGATAATAAATACAATAGGAGATGTAATATCATATTACGAAAACATTAAAAATGGTATTAAAAATGACATTTTCAATTTGAATAAAGAAATAGATTCTATGATAACACAAAATACACAAAGAAATCAACCTAATAATGACTTTCAAGAATATATTGATAAAATCTTTGAAAGTAGAAAAACAACAGACGAACAATTGTATAAATATTTAGATAAAATTAATGCAGTTCGAAATTACATTTCAAGAGAAAGTTTGAAAAACACTCTTGACGAAGGAGTGGTTACTTTGAATAATTCAGAATGTAGACAGTTAGCATCAGAGACAAATAAAATTATTATGTCAGAATACAATACAACTTTTAAAAATTTAAATATTATTCTTGAAATAATTTCAAATAAAATAAAAACATCATTTTCACAAGGTTCATATGTCAATTTATCAACATATAATACAAATATCATTCCTTCACAGATACAGTCTATTGATCATATGACCAATTTAATTCAAAATACAAAACCGACAAATAGTGTTTCAAATAAATTAGACAATAATACAATATCAAGATTTAATACTACCATAAATCAAACTGCTAATATCAATTGTTTTGCTGTCGAACTTTCTACAAATATTCTTTTGACAAAAGGGTATTATAATTTTGTGTTGGATATAGAATCGGATGACGCAATATGTGTGTACTTGGGTTATAAAGATAATCAAAATAAGGATAAGATGATTTTTAGAAATGTAGCATATTACTTATCTTCTACTTCAAGAAACAATTCTTCCTTAGAATACCCTATTGAAAGCGTTATGTCAAATAATGGCGATAACTTTTCATTAAGTGGAACATCAAAAAGGTCAAATAATTATTGGAATATGTTCGACAGTAACAAAGTTACATTTTGGTCAAGTGATGAAAATACATATAAAAGCGGAAAAGGCAATATAGAAAATAAAGCAAATTATAAAGGGGAAGTTATATATATAGATATTAAAAATCCATCAAGACTACTTGATTATTCTATAAAATATATGTTGTATGATAATGCTCCAAACAAATTAAGAATATATGGGACAAACGATAACAAAGGATTGAATGATATTAATCATGTATCTTGGAAACTTGTTGACGACGTCGATAACGCTTCTTATATTTCTGGAAGATTTGAAAAACATGTGTATAAAGTTGATGAAAATCTTGTCGAAAACAAAATTATGGACGACACAACAAATATGTTGGCATGGTATAAATTTGACAAAGATACACTAGATAGTTCAGGAAAAGGTAAACATTTGAGTTTGAAAAATAATCCATCTCAGCGTCACGATTCATCTACAAGCAAGATTGGAAGTTCCGTCAATTTAGACGGAGATACATATTTACAAAATTCTACAAGTGGTTCATATTTTAATCCAAATAACCTTTCTGTTTCTGCATGGATTTATGGTGGAAGAAAGTCATCGATTCACCAAGCAATTGCTTCTGCAAGATCTTATCATGGTGCAGGTGGTTGGATGATTTATATACTTCCAAATACCAAACAAATATCAGTTTGGTACGGTAGTTCTAATCGCTGGGTAGGAATAACAACACCTAATATAGATGTTTTATTTCAAGAAATTTGGACTCTTGTTACCGTTACAATCGATAACAGTCAAACATGTTCAATATATGTAAATAGTGGATTAGTTGCATCTGGTAGATTTGGAGGAAATATGAGAAGAATAGGGAATAGTTTGAGAATTGGAGGCGGTGCAAATGAAAGTCCAACACCAAGATATTATTTGGCAAACGGCGCCAAACTTGAAGATTTTCGTATTTATAACAAGATACTTTCGAAATATGAAATAGAGACTCTTTATAATAATTCGTCAAATGTGTCAAAAATGAGAAAATATCCACCCGCAGCACTCGCATCATATTCCAACGAAACAGATTCCACAAAATCTGTTACTTTGTCTGGACAACCATATGGAAATGGTAAATATGAACTATCATGGAGTTCGGATTATGGACCATGGAAACCACCACACTGGTTTGATGGCAAAAATCCAGGGGGTGCAGGTGGACATTTTATAAACTATAATGGACCATATAATATAGAAATTGCAAAATCTAACAGATTTTTGACAGATAGCAACTATATGGGTGATTGGGTTAAGATCAAGATGCCAACAAAAATATTTTTATCATATATAAAAATTTATCAACGCAATGGATTTGAAAATAGGGCACCTATTGATTATAAGGTATATGGTAGTAACAATGGAAGAACCTGGACCGAAATAATACATACTGCAAACGCCAAGTATGAAAATAAAGTGCATACATCAGAAAAAACTGATATTAATGTAAACACCAATACTGACAATTTCATTAATTCGACAAGAGATATGGCAGCATGGTATAGATTTGAAAATAATTGGAACGATAGTAGTCAAAATAATAATAATCTTACTGGTAAAAGTGGGGTTGTTGAAATAATTGGCGATAGGATTGTGGGAAATTATTCTGCCAATTTTAATGGTCACTTCAAAATGGAAAACAGTTCGATTGATTTAAGTAATAAAAGTTTTTCAGTTTGTTATTGGGCAAACAGAAGAACTGGAGGATATACTGTTGTTTTAGGACAGGGATCTGTAACTTCAACCAGACAAGCGCTTCATCTTGGTTGGAGAGGGAATAATATAATGTTTGGATTTTATGGAGACGATTGTGATAGTATTAAATCTGATTGGAATGATTTGAATGAATGGCATCATTATTGTTTTACATATGATCATTCCTCTCGAATTAGAAGAATATATTATGACGGAATAGAAGTATCCACAAGAGGACAAAAACCAAACGGAAGTAATAATTTCAACAAGAGAATTACAATAGGGAGAGCAGGTTGGGGATGGCATCATAATGATTTTAATGGTAAATTAGATGATTTGAGAATATATCATAATAAGGTCTTAGTGCCTGATGAAATAAATGCTATTTTTCAAAGTACATCAAAAACAAATTATATTAACGAATCTTTCAACGAATTTGCAATTGCTGTAAAGAGAATAGGTACAGGTCATCAATCATATATAGTTAATTATGATGAAATAGAATTTTACGGAACTGAAGAAAAACAAGAAGATATTGTTGAAAAGTATAGATATTATGCAATGGTAGTGAATGAATTGAAAGGAAACCAGACATCTTGTCAAATCAATGAAATGAAACTATATTTTGAAGCAAAAAATGGGTTAACCACAAAGTTTCCCATATACATAGATGGAAATTATAATAATGGATATTATGCAATATATGTCACGTCATTACGAAATTCAACAAACAAAAGTAAAAATTATTTCAATGTGAAATATACAAAACAAGATTCTGCAGAAAACTCAATATCGTTATTCGATAATAGGAGTTACATCTACAAATTCTCAGAAACCCTTCAAAATTCTCAAACATTTCTGTCGATAAATGATTTGTTGTACGTTTATAATGATTTAAAACAAACAAATGTTTTCCCAAATAGAGAAAATTCACAAAATGGAACAATTGTTGACCCGGGTATTAGAAAACTTAATAGTATGTTTTATATTTCTTGTCCTTCTCTTCCAAAGTTACCAGACCTTCCTTCTAAAGAACAATTTAGATTAAAATTCAAAAATCATGATACACCAAAAAATAAGAAAGATTCTGTAAAAAATTTACAAAACATTTATGATGTCCGAAATATTTTAGATGAACTTTCAAAATTACGAAATATCCAGTTCGATGATTTCGACTGTATGTTTAAAGTTGATATAAACAAAAATATAACATCTGTAACAAATACAGAAATATATAATAAAAAATTACTGATTTCATCTAAGAATAATGAATTAGATATGAATAATAAATTTATAAATGATCTTACAAAAATAAATCAACAAGTTTCAGAATATATTGTTGAATATGATATAAGTAGTATCATCTCTTCATTTCAAAAACATAATGTTTTAAATGAAAATTCAGAATTGTTTTACAAATACATTCGATCTCTTTTCAAAAACACCAAAGATGAAAAGTATTATATGTACATACAGTTAAATTAGTGTTTTCTTCGATTTTTTCCACCTAACATTCTTTTCAAAAAACCTTCTCTCTGATTTGTATTATTTTGATATTTCATTTTGGGAGGTGGTGGAGAAAAGGATACGTCTGTAGTTGGTGACGATGTGGTATATAATTCTTTCACCGGAGTTGTATTTTCTTTTTGTTTTGAATTATACATTATATATATAATGAATGATATAACCAAAAGCACACATGCTATTATCAAACACCATATCAATATTTTGAGGTTTTTATTACATTTGAAATCTAATATATTTCCACTACATAAATCAACAGTTGTTGTATCAGGTACTACACTTGGTGCAACAGGTGTCGTGGTTGGTGCAGTTGTCGTGGTTGGTGCAGTTGTCGTGGTTGGTGCAGTTGTCGTGGTTGGTGCAGTTGTAACAGGTGTTGTTACTGGTTGTTCTGTAGTGACTGGCGTTGGCCATTTTGTAGCAGGTGTATCAATATTAAACACCTTTTTAAGTGCTGCCGTTTGTTGAGGCGATGTACTCTCTGCTAAAACTTTTTTTACACATTCTTGATCAAGATGATTTACTTCATCAGGGTTATACTTGTAACAAGGATTGGATATTTTACCATCTTTTTTAAAACTGTCTGGGATGTAATCAGTATCTCCCCAGAAAGGATCTGCAACAAACCCTTCAATATTTTTGAAATTATCGTAGTTTTCTCTTAAATCTTTAAAATATTCCAATAAGTTTTTGGTGATCATTATTTATTTTGTTCTTTATTATACTCTTTGAAAATATTTTACGAAAATGAAAATAATTCTATACTTCTGATAGAAGAATGTATAAAACACCTTTTATACCTGTTAGAGTTTTATACTGGACATCTAAAACTGACTACAAAGAATACATATTTGACCACTCGGATGATTCTGGTTCAAATAATATTATTAAACAAACTTTGTATAAAGATGATACTGTAGAAACCGCTCTAAACAAAATTGCAGCATATTTTGGCAAAAAAGAAAAATTTTATGCATGGTCCGGAAATACCTCAATTCTTTTTAATGTAAAACAGATTTTTTGGAAAGGTTATAAAGTTAATCCCTTCAACTCTACCGATACAAACTCCAACGAATTAAATGAACCAATTCTATACAATTATACAAATAAAGATCTCTTTTCATATACAACTGTGAATATTGTTTTTATCAATGATTTATCACCAACATTACAGAAGAATAAATATTATTTTTCTGATTTAAAATTTCAATCCATGCGGCATTATATTAGAAATAATGAAAAATTATCTTTGTTGAGAGACGTTGATATTTCAAATATTAAAATTATGGAACAATACTACAGTAGAATAGGATATTATGACAAAATTACTCCTAACTTTCTCCTTGGTGAAATGTTTGATAATATGTATGCGTCGAATTATATCGATATGATACAATGGGTTGACGACCAAACAAAGATTTTATACAAATTATCAGAACAACATAAAATAAGACAAGAATACTTTGTTTCGTGGATGAACGTAGAAAAAATAGAAAAGATTAAAGTCATCAATATTTACAGCATTGTAGGAAAACTAAGTTATTGTAAAGTATCTATCGATCAAGATGGAAATATATATTTCAATTATGTTATCAATAACAAAGAATTTCTGAGATTACAAGATATTGACATACATAAAAAAGAATTATTGAACCAAATTCAATCTTATCATCATGGGAAACTCAAAATAAAATTGAAGGAAATATCACTGAATTCAAAGATTTTGATAGATACAAATAATTCATCATTTAAAGATATTGTTAAAGGTATAGGCGAAAATATTGATATATTTCATGTTGTTGAAAATAAAATAGAAACATCAAATCAATTTATTACAGTTGTTTACAAAAGAAGTTCCAATTATAATACAAATTCAACAGTATATGATTATATCAAATCTCAAATAAATGCCGGAATATCGAAAATTGAAATCATGGAAATGTTATCGAGTCTTGGTATAACAGGTAATCTTTCTGAAATGATTAATGATGAATTTAATATGATGAACAATGAAAATGAAACAGACAATAAACAAATCAAAATCCAAAACAATGGAACCATTGTCACTATTTATCCTCATACGCGTGGTTACGAAATATCAATTATCAACAGCGCGAATATCAAAGAAACTTCATTTCTGATATTTTGGTTATCTAGAATTATTGCAAAGACTATATCTAAAAGTAATGTAAAACAAAAAAGTAAATCTCCGATAGCGGCAGTATCAACCAAATCAAGCAAGAGTTCGCAAAATTCTATATCTTCTGTTTCGTCCCAAGATAGTATAACTGAGTTTGATTTTTCAGGAGGAGCAAAACAAAAAACAAATTATTTACTCGATAGATTACAAAAAGCAGATAAAAATTTATTTTCTGATAATTACGCTAGATTTAAGTGCCAAAGTCAAGAACAACCTATTGTTATATCCGAACAAGAGAAGGAATATATAGAACGAACAAATCAAGCACATTATGACAATATTTTGGGATATAGTTCAGATTCAAAGACAACAAATTATTATACATGCCCTCGTCTCTGGTGCCCAAAGAGCAATGTACCACTTTCAGTAGATGATCCAAATGCGAAATGTCCAGAAAATGAAGAACCAATGCAATTTTTCTGGGGTAATGACAAGAACAAGAAAAGATATGTTAAACTTATAAAACCA
>Ga0255755_1003887_pt1 | contig 11148 bp, 11 predicted proteins | sample 011ome_18_FD_179955 | JGI IMG/M metagenome (GOLD analysis project Ga0255755, IMG submission 179955) | Coastal salt marsh microbial communities from the Groves Creek Marsh, Skidaway Island, Georgia - 011501BT metaG (version 2) | ecosystem: Environmental > Aquatic > Marine > Intertidal zone > Salt...
ATTCAAAATTTTTATAGCTTTGTGATATTATAGATTTGATAGTTTTCTGAATATTTGATTGGTCATTTTTAACAACAGTAACAATCGTAAAGTATGGTTTTTTTTTTTGATTTAAAGTTTTTTTAATTATCACTATTTTTTTATATATTTGTAATATTTTATAACTTAAATAATAAAATTTACTAAATTAATTTTATAAAATGAAAAATTCCAATTTAGAATTTCTAAATTTATTAGTAGGTAAGGATGCATAAATAAAAAATGTCATTAATAAGTATTATAATGCCTTATTATAAGAAAGATGTTTTTATTGATAAAACTATAGAGTCTATTTTAAATCAAACTTATCAAGATATTGAAATTTTAATTATAGATGATGAGTTAAATGAGCAGAGCAGTAAAGTTTTAAAAAAGTTAAGTAACCTAGATAAGAGAATAAAGATTTTGTCAAATGAGAAAAATTTAGGTGCAGGTCTATCAAGAAACAAAGGAATAAAGATGGCAACTGGAGAATACATAGCTTTTTGTGATTGTGATGATTTATGGAGTAGGTTTAAATTAGAGGACCAATTAAATTTTATGAAAAAATTTGACATTGATTTTAGTTTCACAGCTTATCAAGTTATTGATAAAGAAGGTAAAATAATTGGATCAAGAAGCGCAAAAAATAATATTAGTTTTGACGAACTTATTCTTTCATGTGATATTGGATTATCAACTGTAATGTTAAAAAAAAAATTATTTAATAATAAAAATTTTTACTTTCCAAACATTAAAACAAAAGAGGATTATGTTGTCTGGTTAAAGCTTTCCCAGAATGGTGTTAAGATGAAAGGCATTAATAAAAATTATAGCTATTGGAGAAAACTTGGTAATTCTTTATCTTCATCTAATATTCAAAAAATTTTTGATGGCTATAAAGTATACAATTTTTATTTAAACTATAGTGTGATTAAATCAATATTTAGACTAATTATACTGTCTATAAATTCTATTTTAAAAAAATAATTTTTTATGATGATTTTTATATATCTAATTTTATTAGTTATTTTAATCAGTTTATTAAATCAATACTGTTTTAAAAATAATTATCTTTTAAGTGAAACTGGTGACTCTCATCAAAAATTTTCATCAAATACAAAAATTCCACTTACGGGCGGTATATTTATTTATTTAAGTTTATTTTTCTTTTTTAATTATTTAGATTTTTTATTATATGTATTTTCTACCTTAATCTTATTGCTTGGATTTATTTCAGATCTTAAATTAATAAATTCTGCAAATAGACGCTTGTTAATTCAAATTCTAATTGTACTAAGTTATATTCTTTTAAGTAATTTGGAAATAACTGAAACAAAAATTTATTTTCTAGATATTTTCTTAAGCATAAAATATTTGAACAATTTATTTGTAGTTTTTTGTATTTTGATTTTAATAAATGGATCTAATTTTTTTGATGGATTAAATACTCTTAATATTGGATATTTTTTATTTGTAACTTTAATAATAAATTATCTAATTCTAAATAATATTATTTTTGTAAGTGATTACTATAATTATAAAAATTTAACTTTAATATTATTGTTTACATATTTACTAAATTTTAAAAATAAATTATTTTTAGGAGATTCTGGATCATATTTATTAGGTTTTTTTTTTTCAATAATATTGATTAATTTGTATAATACAAACAACCATATTTCGCCATTTTTTATTGTGCTCTTAGTTTGGTATCCCAGTTATGAAAATCTATTTTCCATAATTAGAAAAAAAATATTAAATAGATCTTCAATGAAACCAGACTCTAATCATTTACATCAGTTATTTTTTTTCTTTATCAAAAAAAAATTCTTAATTAAGACAATGTATGCAAATTTATTGTCTGCAAATTTAATTAATATATTTAATTTCTTAGTTTTTTTTATAAGCTTAAACTTTATATCTAAAACTAAAATAATAATAATTTTTATTATATTTAACCTGTTAGTTTATACTTTATCCTATTATGTTTTGTTTAATTATCGATTTAAAAAGATCAAATAAACATAAAATTTTTGATATATCTTTCAAAAAAAATGATGAAAAAAAATTTTATATCTATTTTAATCACCAATCATAACAAAAATAAATATTTACAGAAAAATTTAAAAAATTGCTTTAATCAAAATTATGATTCTTTTGAAGTTATAGTTTATGATGATAGATCTACTGATGGCTCAATAAAAACAATTAAAAAATTTAAAAAAATTAAATTAATTCAAAATCATAAAGATTTTTTATACCCACCATTAAATCAATTAGAAGGTTTAATGTATGCTTTTAAAAGATCCAAAGGAAATATAATTTGTTTAATGGATGCGGATGATTATTTTTATAAAAATAAATTAAAGTTAATTAATTTATACTTTAATCTTAATGTAAGTAAAAATATATTGTTTGACATCCCATTCTCTAAATATAAAAAATTTCATCCTAAAATGAAAAACCATTCCTATTCAATCTGGCCATCTATAATACCTACAAGTGGAATATCTTTAAGAAGAGAAGCTATGAAAAATTTTTTTTATCTTTCAAAAATAAAAAGATTTCCACATTTAGAAATTGATAGTAGAATTATGATTTTCTCATATCATTATCTTAATGAAATGAATTTGATTAAAAATAAGATTACTTATTATAATATAGATGAAAATGGTATTTCATCAAAATATAAAAAATTTTCAAAACTTTGGTGGCACAAAAGATTGCAAGCTTTTGGTTATTTGAGATACATTTTAAAGAAAAAAAATAAATGTTTCATTATTAGTTTTGATTATATATTAACATCTATAATTTGTTGGTTTTTAAAATGAAAAAAAAAATAGCATTAATTTTTGGTATAACAGGGCAAGATGGATCCTATCTAGCTGAATATCTTTTAAAAAAAAATTATATTGTTAATGGTGTAAAAAGAAGATCATCTAGCAGAAATACTTTTAGAGTTGATCATATTTATCAAGATCCACATGAAAAAAACTATAAATTTAGATTACACTATGGAGACATTACTGACTCTACGTCTGTTTCGAGCATAATAAAAAAAACTAAACCAGATGAGATATACAATTTAGCTGCCCAATCCCACGTAGCAGTATCTTTTGAAGTGCCAGAATATACTGCTAATGCAGATGCGCTCGGAGCACTAAGAATATTGGAAGCAATAAAATTTCATAAATTACAAAAAAAAACAAAGTTTTATCAAGCTGGTACTTCTGAAATGTATGGCAATGTTCAAAGTATTCCTCAAAATGAAAAAACTGAATTTTATCCATTAAGTCCATATGGAGTTGCTAAATTATATGCTCACTGGATAACAAAAAATTATAGAGAGGCATATAATATATTTGCTTGTAACGGTATATTGTTTAATCATGAAAGTCCAAGAAGAGGAGAAACTTTTGTTACGAAGAAAATTATTTCTGCATTATGTAGAATAAAAGAAGGTAAGCAAAAAAAATTATTTTTAGGCAATTTAAATTCAAAAAGAGATTGGGGTCACGCAAGAGATTATTGTTATGCCATGTGGAAAATGCTACAACAAAAGAAACCAGGAGATTATGTTATTGCCACAGGCAAACAATATTCAGTAAGACAATTTATAAATTTCACTGCAAAAAAATTAGATTTGAAAATAACCTGGAAGGGAAAAGGATTAAGAGAAAGAGGAATTGATGAAAAGGGTAATTCAATAATTGAATGTGACAAAAACTATTTTAGACCATTGGATGTCAATACACTTTTAGGTGATGCCAAGAAAGCTAGAAAAATTTTAAAATGGAAGCCGCTAGTAAATATAGATACATTAATTGATGAAATGATACTTGAAGAATACAAATCTCTAAATGCAATTAAGTAAAAATAGCAGAATCTTTATTGCTGGGCACAAAGGAATGGTGGGCTCATCTATTTTGAAATATTTTAAAAAAAAAGGTTATAAAAATATTTTTGTTAAAGAGCGTAAAACTTTAGATCTTTTGGATCAAGTCAAGACGATAAAATATTTAAAAAAAATTAATCCAGATTTTGTAGTAATAGCCGCAGCTAAAGTTGGTGGAATATTAGCCAATCATAAATACAAGGCAGAATTTATTTATGAAAATTTGATGATACAAACTAATTTAATTCATGCATCATATTTATCAGGAGTAAAAAAACTTATATTTTTGGGATCTAGCTGTATTTATCCAAAATTATCAAAACAGCCAATAAAAGAAAAATATTTATTAACAGGCAAACTTGAAGAAACAAATGATGCATATGCTATAGCAAAAATTACAGGAATCAAAATGTGTGAAGCTTATAATAATCAGTATAAAACGAATTATATTTGTTTGATGCCAACAAACTTATATGGACCGAATGATAATTATGATTTGGATAATTCTCATTTTTATCCGGCTTTAATTTTAAAGACTTATAATGCAAAAATTAATAATAAAAAATATATTAAAATTTGGGGAGATGGCACTGCTAAAAGAGAGTTAATGTTTGTTGATGATCTAGCTGAAGCATGTGAATTTTTTTTAAAGAAAAAAATAAAACATACATTAATTAATATTGGAAGTGGTCAAGAAAAATCTATTATTGGATTTTGTGAATTTTTAATGAAACAATTTGAAGTAAATTTAAAAATAAAATTTGATAAAAAAAAACCCAATGGTACACCAAGAAAAATCTTAGATACCTCTTTGGCAAAAAGTTATGGATGGAAATCTAAATTTGATTTAATTAAAGGGTTCAAATTGACCTATAATGATTTTTTAAAAAAAACTAAAAAATAAAATGAAAAATATTATAATTGTAACTGGAGGTGCTGGATTTGTTGGAACAAATTTAATAAAAAGATTAATTTTAAAAACAAAATTAAAGATAATTAGTTTAGATAATTATTCTTCTGGTAGCCAAAAAAATCATATCAAAAATAAGAGAGTTAAATATTTAAAAGGACACACGAAAGAAATTAATAAAATTTTAAATAAATATAAAAAAAATATTAATTCAATATTCCATTTTGGTGAATTTGCCAGAATATATCAAAGTTTTTTGCAAATGAATGACTGTATTCAATCCAATTCAATAGGCACACATGAAGTATTTAATTTTTGCCTAAAGAATAAAATTAAACTAATTTATTCTGCAACTTCAGCATCATTAGGTAATAAAGGAGAAGATAAGAATTTATCTCCTTATGCATTTACAAAATCAAAAAATTTAGAACTTCTAGAAAATCTAAAGCGATGGTTTGATTTTAAATATGAAGTAATATTTTTTTATAATGTATATGGACCTGGGCAAATAGCAGTTGGTAAAATGTCTACTGTTATAGGGATTTTTGAAAATCAATATTTAAATCAAAAACCCTTGACAGTTGTAAAGCCAGGTACTCAATCCAGAAGGTTCACACATATAGATGACACAATTGATGTTTGTTTTTATGCTTGGAAGAAAAATCAGTGTAGATTATATAGCATCTCAAATAAAGAAAGTTTTACAATTTTAGAAGTTGCAAAAATGTTTAAATCAAAAATTAAATTTTTACCTCCCCGTAAAGGAGAAAGGTATGCATCTGCTCTTACAACTTTAAGTTTATCCAATAAAATTTACAGATTTTATGGAAAAATTAGTCTACGTGCATATGTCAAATCCTTTTTAAAAAATCATGTAAAATAAAGGTTTTTAAATTGAAAAATTTATTTACATTGAAGAATTTATCTATATAAAACAACCGCCGGTGATTATTGCGTAGGTGTTATACCCGATCCCATCTCGAACTCGGAAGTCAAGCCCTGCAGCGCCAATGGTACTTTGTCTTAAGACACGGAAGAGTAGGACGTTGCCGGCATTATTTAAACTTATGAAAATAAAAAGCTCATTAAAATCAATTAAAAAAAGAGATCTTAATTCTAAATTAGTTAGAAGAAGAGGTCGTGTTTACGTAATTAATAAAACTAATCCAAAATTTAAAGCAAGACAGAAATAATTTTTATGGATAATGAAAACCATAAAACCACTTGGAATAATTTTACAAAGTTTGTGTTGTGGGGAACTGTCGCGGTTATAGGTGTATTAGTTTTAATGGCAATATTCTTGCTGTAAGATTGATGTATGAAAATTGCATCAATTTTAGAAAATCAAAGAATTGAAAAAAGAATAGCAATTACTCCTGAAATTGCAAAAAAATACATATCCCTTGGTTTTGAAGTTTCGTTATCTGAAAATTATGGAAGTCATCTTGGAATTAAGGATGAAGAGTATAAAGTATTAGGAGTATCAATTTCAAAAGATGAAAAAGAAATCATATCTAGTGCAGATATTATTGTTCAGTTAGGTTTATTAGATGATGACAAAAGTTCTTTATTAAAAGAAAATCAAACATTTATTGGGGTGTTAAACCCATATGATAATAAAGATAAGATAAATGATTTAGTTAAAAAAAATATCAACACTTTTTCACTTGAACTACTTCCAAGAATAACGAGAGCACAGTCGATGGATATATTGTCTTCCCAAGCAAACCTTGCGGGCTATAAAGCAGTAGTAGAGTCGTTCGCTCATTTTGAAAAAGCAATTCCAATGATGATGACCGCAGCAGGAACAATACCAGCTGCAAAAGTATTAGTTGTTGGTGCAGGAGTTGCAGGACTACAAGCAATTGCAACCGCAAAACGAATGGGTGCAATTGTATTTGCAACAGATGTTAGAATGGCTTCTAAAGAACAGGTTGAAAGTTTAGGAGGAAAATTTTTAACAGTTGAGGGGGCTGAGAATTTAGAAACCGAAGGAGGTTATGCTAAAGAAGCATCAGATGATTTTAAAAAGAAGCAAGAAGAATTATTGTCAGAAACGTTAAAGAAAATTGATATTGTAATTTGCACAGCTTTAATTCCTGGAAAAAAAGCACCAGTTATTATTAAAGAAGGCATGATTAATAATATGAGCTCAGGTTCAATAATTTATGATCTAGCTGCAATTCAAGGTGGAAATACAGCACACACTAAAGTTGATGAAATTATAGATAGGAATGGTGTTAAAATAATGGGAGAAAGTAATATTTTAAATAAACTTCCAACTTCAGCATCTAATTTATATGCAAAAAATGTATTTAATTTTGTGTCGAATTTATATGATAAAGAAAGTAATAAAATTAATATAAATTTAGAAGACGAGATAATTGAAAAAACGTTAATAAAATAAAATTATGGAAATAGATCCTTTTATATTTAGATTAAGTATTTTTATCCTTTCAATTTTTATAGGATATTATGTGGTTTGGAGTGTAACCCCATCACTTCACACTCCTTTAATGTCAGTTACCAATGCTATTTCATCTGTCATAATTGTAGGCGCAATTATTGCAGGTTTGGCAGGGAACTCTGATACTATATTTAACACTTCAAGTATTTTTGGGTTTTTAGCAATATCACTAGCAGCTATTAATATATTTGGTGGTTTTTTAGTAACGCAGAGAATGCTCGCAATGTATAAAAAAAAGAAAAAAGATAAATAATGTTATCAGCAAATTTATCAGCCATATTTTATTTAATCTCAGGGGTGTTATTTATTTTAGCTTTAAGAGGGCTTTCTTCACCTGAAACATCACGACAAGGAAATTTCTATGGTATTTTAGGAATGATTATTGCAATTACAGTTACTTTTTTATCTATTGGAAATTTTTCAACTGGATTTGTGGTTGTTTTAATTTTTCTTTTAGTAGGGGGATTAATAGGTGCGTTTATTGCTTATAAAATTCCAATGACTGCAATGCCAGAATTGGTAGCTGGCTTTCATAGTTTGGTTGGGCTTGCAGCTGTATTTGTTGCAATAGCTGCTTTTTTAAATCCAGAGGCTTTTAATTTAGGATCTCCAGGTAACATTAAACTTGGAAGCTTAATTGAAATGTCAATTGGTGCAGCGGTGGGTGCAATCACTTTTTCAGGTTCAATTATTGCTTTTTTAAAACTTCAAGGAATTATGTCAGGTTCACCGATAACTTTTAAAGGACAACATCCGCTAAATGCCTTAATTTTAATTTCAATAATTGTATTAACTTATCTACTTTGCTCCACACAATCTTCTAATTTATTTTGGATATTATTGTCTGTTTCTTTTTTAATTGGTTTTTTATTAATCATTCCAATTGGTGGCGCAGATATGCCGGTAGTGATTTCAATGCTAAATTCGTATTCAGGTTGGGCTGCAGCTGGTATTGGGTTTACTTTAGAAAACACTGCATTAATAATCACTGGAGCATTAGTTGGGTCTTCAGGGGCAATTTTATCTTATATAATGTGTAAAGGAATGAATAGATCATTCTTTAATGTTATCTTAGGTGGATTTGGTGCAACCGAACAATCTTCATTCTCTGAAAATAAAGAGCAAAGACCAGTCAAAAGTGGAAATGCTGATGATGCTGCCTTTTTAATGAAAAATGCATCTTCAGTTATAATTGTTCCAGGTTATGGTATGGCAGTTGCTCAAGCTCAACACGCCTTAAGAGAAATGGTTGATACTTTAAAGAAAAATGACATTAAAGTATCTTATGCAATTCATCCAGTCGCAGGTAGAATGCCAGGTCACATGAATGTTTTACTTGCAGAAGCAAACGTTCCTTACGATGAAGTTTTTGAATTAGAGGAAATTAATAATGACTTTGCAAATGCAGATGTGGCATTTGTAATAGGTGCCAATGATGTAACAAATCCTGTTGCTAAAACAGATCCTCAAAGCCCAATTTATGGTATGCCAGTTCTTGATGTTGAAAAATGTAAATCAGTACTGTTTGTTAAAAGAAGTTTGTCACCTGGTTATGCAGGAATTGATAACGATCTATTTTATAAAGAAAATACACTTATGTTATTTGCTGATGCTAAAAAAATGACTGAAGATATTACAAAAAATCTATAGGTACAAAAGTAAATTGTTAAGATTTTCTTAGAGGATAGTTGCAAATCAAAATTTAAGATTTAGCTTTAACGTAACTAATCATAATTGAAAAGTTTAACCAAAATATTCCACTCGTAAATGTTGATAAAAAACTTCCTGAAGGAAGAATTGGTAATACACTGGTAATAACAAAAATTATGCCTGATAGCTGATAAATATTTTTTTCTTTTAAGTAATTCTTTAAACTAAGAAATATTGAAGATAATATAAAAATTAAAAATGAGAAGTATCCAAAAAGTCCAGTTTCAGATAAAAATTCATGATGTATTTGGTGAGGATGAGTAGATTGTCTTTTGTTAGTTTGTAAAAATTCATTATTTTTATATTTTTTTTTACCCGACTCATGTCTAAAATTTTTAACTCCAACACCAAAAAATATATTTTCTTTAAAAATTTTCATCGAAGTATCTCTGTGAGCTCCATATTGAGATTGTTTTATAAATTTTGAATATCCATTTGAAGTTGTTATAATTTTCATCTGGTCAAAATACTTGTTTTTATATCCTTTCTCTGAAAAGTTTAGAGTAAAAATTAATATTATAATGACTGCAGCTACTGTAAGTAATTTTAATTTATAATTAATTTTAATTATTAATGAAAAAAAAATAGAAATTGAAATAAAGAGTTTAATAAAATTAGATCTTTCTCCAATTAAAAAGCTAAGTATTAAAACCAAAATAATTGAGAATATAATTATATAATCTTTAGAGCATATTGAAACTAAATAACAAAGAAAAAATAATACAAATCCATGATAAAAAGCTCCAGCCACTAGCTCATCCCCAAAAAAACTTGCAATTCTATTATGCATGTATGATGTGTTTCCAATAAGATTGTATCCAAATGATAATTCAAAAATTATATCTACGCTAAGTATTAAAAATATCAAAAACCAAGATTTATACACATTTTGCATATAGCCTGATTCATGTCTTTGGATTAGCCTTTTAATTTCAAATATAAAAAAAATTACGAATATCATTTTTAATATTCTAGGAAATGAATTTTCAGGATTTGAACTAAAAAAAAGATTTACTAATAAAGAAATAAAAAAAAAAATAATTAAATAAAAAAATTTATCTTTAAAAATAACTTTATTTTCTTCGAAATTTACAAGAAAACTAATTGAAAATAATAATATATAAAAATTTATAATAAAATTTCCAACTATTAACGCTATAGGAAATGTGGCTAGTAAAATGAGATATAAGATATCTATTGGTTTTGTTATTGATAGATTTTTTTGTGTTTTCATTAATTGGTTGCGGGGGACGGATTTGAACCGCCGACCTTCAGGTTATGAGCCTGACGAGCTACCAGACTGCTCCACCCCGCGGTATACTTAAATTCTATTTTTAAGTTTGTTTAACTTTTTAACTCTTTTAATATTTTCTTGTAGAATTCTTTTTTTCTTCTCAGAAGGTTTTTCATAAGTATTTTTTAATTTTATTACTTTAAAAAATCCATCACGTTGAAGTTTTCTTTTAAGAACTCTAAGCGCTTGTTCAATATTATTATCTTTAACTTCTATTTTCATAATTAATTTTAAATGAAAGTGATTATCACTATAAAATTTTGATGTCTATCACAATTATTCAATGTTTCAAATTTCTTTCTCTTGTTTTGCTTTTTCTTTTTCTTTTTTTTCTCTTTTTATTCTTCTCTCAGCTTTTTCTAATGCATCTACCAGATCTTTTTGACTAAATAGGTTTAAGGCAACGGGGTCTTTTGGATTTAAATTATTATAGTTCCAATAGCTTTTATTTCTTATAGAGGTAACTGAATTTTTTGTTACTCCAACTAATTTTGCAATTTGTGAGTCTTTAAGTATATTGTGCTGTTTAATTAACCACAAAGCAGAGTCTGGTTTGTCCTGTCTCTTGGATAAAGGAATGTATTTTTTAGTTTTCTTTTCGGCATTAGATATTTCAATATCAGTACTCTTGATGTGTAGAGGTCTATTTTCATCTTTTGATGATAATTCAATTTCTTCTCTAGAAAGTTGACCTGAGATTATCGGATTGTAAGCTTTAATCCCTTTAGCAACTTCACCATCAGCTATTCCTTGAATTTCAACTTCATGCAAGTTACAGAAATTAGCAATTTGTTTAAAAGTGAGTGTTGTATTTTCAACCAACCAAACAGCTGTAGCCATTGGCATCAAAG
>Ga0255755_1003912_pt1 | contig 11097 bp, 5 predicted proteins | sample 011ome_18_FD_179955 | JGI IMG/M metagenome (GOLD analysis project Ga0255755, IMG submission 179955) | Coastal salt marsh microbial communities from the Groves Creek Marsh, Skidaway Island, Georgia - 011501BT metaG (version 2) | ecosystem: Environmental > Aquatic > Marine > Intertidal zone > Salt...
TGTGTGCGCGATGCACGCGTGCTCGTGCTGACGTGTGCGTGTTTTATGGGTGATAGGGACGACGCGGTTGGCGCAGTTACGCGCGGCGCGGGCGGCGGCAGCGGCGGCGGCGGCAGCCGGGGGGAAACCGGCGGGGACGTTTGCGCCTCGCGCGAGCCGACGCGAACGATTACAAATGAAACGAGGCACTGGGCGTCAGGTGAGCGCTCGACCGTTTTCGATCAAGGTGTATATTCCAGGGATTATGAAGCAGAAGAGTTCGAGCGATATGGATGTGTCGAATGGTTCGGGGTCTGGGGATGGGGCGAGCGCGGGGCGATTCGCGCCGGCGAGCGGCGTGCGCATCGAAGAGATGGGGGATGATTCTCGCGCGAGCGCGGGAAGTGGTGAAGGCAGTAAAGGGTCGAATATTAATCCATTTAGTTTTGCGGCGACCGGTGCGGTGGACGGACCTCGGCCGATGTTTCGACCGTCGACGCATATTTTGAATGCGCCGGCGACGCCGGGCGCAAACGCCGAAGCGGCGTTTAAATCTCGACCAAGCACCGCGGGCACGCCCAATGCGGCCGAAGCGTTGGCGATGATGATGCATCACGAGTATCCTGAAGGTTTGCCTGAAGACGTGCACGGAGTATCGCACTTTGGTGCGGGACACGACGACGAGCCGCCGCTCATGGATTTTGCTGGAGAAGCGGATATGGATGTCGGATACGATGACGACGACAACTATGCGCACGATGGAGAAGACCTGCCACCGGCGCCACGAAAGCGCACCGTGAGTGGGCTCCCGCACAAGCGGTTGCGTGCTGAGATGGATCGTCGAAAGTCGCTCGCGTTGGCGGGACTGCAAGCCGCGGAGGGTGGTGTGCGTCGCTCCACGCGTCAACGCTCCAAGCCGCTCGAGTACTGGCGCGGTGAAACCAAGGTGTATCAACGCGTGCACAACTCCTTGCCCACGGTTGTGCAAATCGAAAAGCGCACGGCTAACCCGATTTGGCCCCGCAAAACGCCAGGTGGTCCGTCGCAACCATTTCGCATTTCGCGTCTTCGTCCGGCGGAGGTGTTGCGAGACATTGGCGGCGAACTCCCCGAGCCTTCGCCTTTGGATCGTCGCGGAGTAAAGTATGGATTGATGCCCCCACCGCCGCCCGCGTCGTGGGCTGAAAAGTACGGCATTCATCCTCTCACGAGCTCACGTCCGAGCGTGACGCCCGGGAAGGCGCCACGCAATAGCGAGGAGGATGGTATCGCGCTCAAGCCGGCAAAGAAGCGACGCGGTCGCCCGGTTGGGTCCAAGAACAAGAAGAACAATGCGTCAGTCGAGAATGAAGAAGAACACGTCAATGTCGATGGTAACGACGACAGTCTTGTAGCGGACATAGTTTCGGAAATGTTTGCGAATGTCTTGGCAGCCAACCGCACGCCAGAAGAGATTGAAGCCGAGGAACAAGCCGCGGCGGATGCCGCTTTGGAGGCGCAAGCCATCGCCGAGGTCGAGGCTGAAATGGCTGCTATGGCAGAGGACGATGTTGAAGAAGACGTGGCGACGGGCGTGATGGAGGCCATCGCTGGGGATGAGGAGGAAGTTAATGAAGACGAGGAAGAGCGAGAACTCGAGCGAGAACTCGACGCCGCCGTCGCCGACGCCGAGCGCGAATTAGCAGAAGAGCTCGCCGCTGAAGCTGCCGCTGATGCACTTGACGCGAGTGAAGACGCCATCGTCGTCGAAGACGTGGAAGAGTCAGTCAAGGAAGCGGCGAGCGCGGATGAAGACGCCGTCGAGCTCGACGTCGACTTTTCTCGCGCCGACACCGAAGCCACGACGTCTCGTGACATCGCCGACGAATCCGCGGTTGAACAGCCCATCGCCGTTGCCTCTGCGCCCACCGTTCTCGCCGAGATCGACGCCAACGAGGAGGATGTGGACATGATGGATGTAGACGAGCCTCCGTCGGCTCAAAAACTCGCCGACGCCGTGGACGACGCGACGAATGACGAAAACGCCCCTCGTCGCCGCACTCGCAGTCGTGGCACGTCTTTAGCGCCCTTGAACATTTAGCTCTGTGTTTAATTGTTATTCATACCAGATGCATTGTAGCACCACGATTACACTGAAAATTCTAAAGTCTATTCTGTCTAAAAATGTTAGCTACGTCAACGACGGCGCTGCGGTAATTTTCACCCCGAGTTCGCTCACCGCATACCTCACCCTCGTGCGCCGCGCCCGCCCATCGGCTCTAAATGCATTTGTCTTGTGCGTCGTCTCGCACGCCCCGTGCACGTCCTCTGCGCTGCCCGTTTTCAACGGTTCCAATCGAATGACGCAGTCGGCGTTGTCGTCAATCCACGCGCTCGCCGCGCCCACATCCCCGTGCGCGCACACAATCACATCCAACGCCTCGTCGAGCGCATACACGTCATCTAAAAACTTCTCGAGCGCCGCACCCTTCGTCATGGGCTCTAGCGCATCTGTACCGTCGATAATCACGCACGTCCGGGACGAAGCCGCCGGCTCGCTCGCTCTTAACGCCCGTTGTACATCCACCACCGCGCGGGCGATGGCGTCCACGAGTTCACGTCCAGGCATCCCCGACGCCGACGCCGCGACGGCGCCATCGCCCACGCCATCGCCTACGCTCCACGCGCCGCTGTACGGCGAGGCGTGCGCGTCCACGAACGCGCACACGCCGCGCTCCACCGCCCTCCGCGCGCCGTCACGCGCCCCTTTGGCCACCTTGCGCGCGAGCGCGACGAGCTCTTTCGGTGCGCGTTCGACCGCCACGCACACCACCGCCTGCGGCGCGTCGCATCGCGCGCCGAGAAGGGCGGCGATGAGCCAAGACGATGGCGCATCGAGATGGTCCACGACGGCGAGCACGCGCGGCGCGCCAGCGCCAGCGTCGGCGTCGAACGCGACGTTGAGCTCAGTGAACATGCCTGCGCGCGCCAGGGTGTGCGCGGCGACGGTGGTTGACGAACGGGCGGGGTGAGCTGATGGGCGCCGAAGAGTGGCGTCGAGGACCCGCGAACGCGTCGGGTTTGAATCAACGACGCGTGAACGTGCGCGCGCGTGTGCGTGTGTGTGCATGACTATCGTACCTATTGCACGCTAAGAAGCTACGCTAGTCCACGCCGGGGGCGTCGAAGGAGATGCAAAATTTATCAAATGTTTGACGCGTCGGGAGCACGCGGCCGAGCGCGAGCGTTTCGGCGTCTATTAAATTCGCGCATCCTTGCGGGTGGCATTCCGAGCACCACATCTCGGGAACGATGGCTTCGACGTACGCATTGAAGCGTGCGCGAAGGTCTTGACTGGAGAATGTGGTGTTGATGCCTCGAATATCACCGAGATTAATGAGCGTCGCGCGAGAGGCGGAGGACGCGGAGACGAATGCGTCGACGGCGTCAACGGTTGCATTCGCTCCAGTGAACCCTTCAATCGTCACCGCTTCACTGCGGTTCGCCGACGAAAGCGATGCGAGAGGTGTAAATTTGAATCCACTCTTGCGCAGTCGCGTCGGCGAGATGAAGTGATCGAGCGGACAGGAGCTCGGAAGATACTTTTCCTCGGCGCTGCCCGGGTAGTGGCATTGAAATGTAAAAATGTTGTCGTGACCGCCCCACACCTTGTCACAAGAGCACGGTAATGGTGGTAACGCGAGCGTGCGATTCAGTGCAACGGCAACCGCGATGGCGTCGCGTACGATGTTCAAGTTGGCTTTGAACACGGCGATGTGATCCCTGATGTTTGGCTCGCCCGAAAACGTCGTCGTCACATCAAATGTGACGTACATTTCATCCGTCGCGGGTGGCGTCACGGCCCATAAACCGCTTTCTTCAAATCGATAACGTTTTGCATCGCCTCCGCTGCCATCGAACGTGTACGTGGCGTGCACGGCGTACGGATGAATCTCGTCCCGGCGCTTTGCCATGGAAATGAAGTAGCCGTGCCCATTTGTAAAGAGTTTCAGCGGCAGCACACCGAGCTTGAACGATTGTCCAGTGCTCAACGGCGCGCCTGACTCTAACACGCGCGTGGGTGATGCGGTGTCAGCGCCTGCGTCGCCAAACGGCTCGAGACCTGGCCATGAATCTTGTTTGCGAGCCATGGCGTTGATGACTTGTTGATGCGTCGTGAGGCTCGCAAAGCGCCCAGACGTAGCGCTCAAATGCATGAGCCAATCATGAAGGAAATCTTTACCATTCGCGCTGTGGCGTAAAAACATCATACCCGTGTTAAAGATACCGCCACGGGCGTATGCTGCCCCGAGTTTTGCGTCTGATGAAGGGCTGAGATTGTCGCTACTAATCATGACATCCGCCGCCTTGATATTCGCGCATCCGTCGACGTCGTCGTCACACTTAAAGTATGGAGCAGCGTTACGTAACCAGACAACGTCAATGTCAGACAACACGGCGTCATACCCGGCATCGAGAAGATCTTTGAGTTGCGAAATCATGAGCCGGCAGAATGTTTTCCAATTATCGTTGGCGTGATCCGTCGCCTGGTTGAGATTTTCATGCAACGCCGGGTACGTCGCAACGCCTTGCTCTCGAAGTGCTTCTAAAAGCTCAACATCGAGTGCAGCGACGATGAATTTTATGTTTCCAGTTGGATTAGAATCTGAAGCTGCGTTCTGTAAATGTTTGGCCCAGTTCATCGTCATCGATGCCACGTTGTGGTTGGCGAACGCAATGAATATGACATCCTCACCAGCTTTGGCACCAATACCCTGAAGAGCATCGTGTAAACTTTCGTACCGCGCACTATCACGCGTTGTGTTTGACGCCATTGGCTTAGTTTCATTCACGCTCGAGAGCGCCACAGCAGTTGACGTCTTGTTTGAAACAGCAGCTTTAATTGAAGGCGCACTAAATGGATTTTCTTCTTCAAGCAAATCGTTAACGACTTCTTCATCCTTTGTCGTAGAGTTAACTCGAGATGACGTAAAAGATTTTACATCCACGACCACGGCACCGTTGCGATCATGCGCAAAGGCGGAATAGAATTTACCGAGCGTGGACAACGTGTCCGTTCCGCCTTCGCGGCGTAAAATCTCACACGAACCCGCGTACGATGCCGTCGCATGCGGACGAGGAAAACCAACGAAACACCCATCTGGTCCACACGAATGCGACTCGGCTTCTAACGCTATCGATGCCGACGCATCAAACGCCTTTGTCGCCTGTTCGTCTTCAAACGCGCAAAAGGACTCAACGACGGCGTCCACGACGAGCACGCGCTCCGTCGCCTCTCCTAACGTCTCAAGCACTTCTTTATCTGTTGCAAACAGCGCCATGGTGTAGTGTGATTCGTCTTTGTGTTGTGCTTTTGAACCGACGAGCACGCGCGCGGTACTTTGCTTGATCGCATCCGGCGTGCGCGGATTATTCAAAAAGGACCATTCGCGGAATTCCAACCGACTCTTTTCCAGCGAATTTATATTCATAATGTGATCAGCCGGACATCTATCATACGGCGGTGGGACATCGCTGATCGAGCACGACGGTAACACATGTCCCCAGTATCGATCGCACATGCACGTAATCTTAGGCAAGATGACGATGCGATTCAGAACCTTGCCGAGTGCGAGTAAATTACGCACGGAGAGGCGAAACCACGCCGCCGCGACGAGATGATTCTCAATCCCCGTTGCGTTCCAAGCACTCGGAAACGCGCCATCACTCATAGTGATAAAATTGCCTTGGTTGTAATACGCATCTGAGTCGCCTTTCCATAGCATACTCTCGCGAAGTCGCTGTCGTTTGCCTCGAGCTTGTGAAAATTGAAACGTCGTGTGCACGGCGAACGGCTCATATGTCGGTGTACGCTCATGCAGCTTTTGCACAAAATATGCGTGTCCTGACGCAAATAATCGCATCGACAATAATCCCACTTTTAGTTTCAATCCCTCGCCCATGGATTTAACCTGTATCTCGTTGGCATCGCCTACGGTTTCCACGCTGACGCCTTCGTGCGCTCGCAACATGCGATTAAAAATATCTTGGTCGTGCTCATTCTTATTCTCAGTCGTCTCCAATTTCACGCGCCACTCCTCTAGAAACGCCTTTGTGTGCTCCGTCGGCTTCAAATATAATATTCCGGTGTTGAACGGCGTGGACCAGCACGCCTTGATGTCCCAATTCGACGCGTGCAAACAATCCGTCGACGTCGCCATGTCCACCTCCGCCTCGCCCATCGCTCCCCGCAACCAAATCCTAGGGTCCTTCAACCACGTCACGTCAACGTCACTCACCAATACTGTGTGTCCTTGCTTGAGTAAATACGATAAAAATCCCGCTTTCAAGGCGCCAATCTGTTGAAACGCTCGCCCGTCGTTGGTCGTCTTCTTCGTCTGCGCCGCGTCGTGCAACGGCGTCCCTCCAGTCGCCATCACCTCGTGCGTGTACTGTAAGTTTGCATCGCTATAATATGGCACGTTGTTTTCTTGACATATTTTCTCCGTCGCGGCATCGAGTGCGGCGACGACGACGTTGCTCTCGACGCCGACGTCTCGGAGCGACGCGTACCAGTGCAACATGAACTCATGAAATCCATTCGACACGAACGACGCAAACACCGGCTTGCTCGCATCGAGCGTCGGGCCCACGGTCGCGGACGGTGCGGCATCGGAACCCTCATCGTCGCTCGCGCGGTGGTAGCGCTCGCGCGCGGCGTGGACGTCCACGTCTTCGTTCGGAAGTTGGATAGCGCGCCGCTCCAACGGGACATCTGGTATCGTCGCGCTCGCATCGCGGAACGACGCGAACGAGGCGTAGAATGCGATGGCGACGAGTGCTATGGCTAGGATGATCTTTTTGCGCCGATGCGGGCGACGCACGGGACGCGGCTGGACGGAAGCCATCGCCCGCTTGCGTGTGAGGCAACGAGCGGAGCGAGATTTTTGTAAATGGTTGGCAAATGTTTACAATTTATGTACATACCGGTAGACGCCACATAAAGTGACGCTTTCGTTCATGTGATTTGCAGCGATTGCTTGAAGCATGAGGCGTATTACGGACGCGCGTTCTAAGAGGTGCCAAACTTTGGAATTTTGCTTCGCGGACCATCGGCCCGGGCGGGCGGCTGCATGGCGTGATTAATAGCCTCGAATGCATGCGATGATGGCCGGAACCCGTGTGCGCTCTCGCCAATCGTAGCGAACAAACTTTTCGACCGCGGCGTGTGCGGTGGCATCGAGGTTTGTATGGCGTTGAGGCGATCCGGACGCATCGGCGAAACGTAAATGTTGTGGTTTGGTAGGATGGGAACGCGCCGCATCGGCGAGGATAACCCGTAAGGAAGCGGCTCATTCGATGGCTCGGCATCCGTGCTCCCATCGTGACTTCGCTTTTTCTCACGTAAAGTGAGTAGGAAGGATTTCACCCGACTCACAAAGACGGTGTTGTAAAATGATATCACGTCGCCTCGTTGCATGATTTCGAGCTCCGGATCGCTCTGCTCCAATATGACAGTCCAGAACACTTCCTCGTTTGATTGAGGTTGTTTCGAGTACTGATATATGATATCACGGAAGGCCACAGTCGGTCCTTGGGTTGCACTACTATTCGCCTTGCACACGCCGTACACCGCCGAGAGAATGATTTGGTCCAAATGCCTGTTGTACAACAAATTTGTTTGCTCGTACACCACGTGTTCGATCAGCACATAGCTGCTGCGGACGATTTCTTGCGTCAAATTCAGTCTTGTGCACAAATCCGAAAGTCGCCGCGCGGCGAGGTGCATGACCTTGGCAAAAAACATGCGAAGCGCCTTGAACGCGCACACATCGCACCCATCTGGCATGGACACGTCGTGGTTGTGTACGGGTGCAAATCGATCAGGCAATGGACCACTCGCACTCGCGCGTCGTCTAGGCGTAGTCACGCCTCGCATCGGTGAAGAAAATACTGTGAATGCACTGGTCGGTGCCCGACGCACTGGCGATTGGCACTGCGCCATGGGAAGATGTTCGTCTTCGTCTTGCGTGTGCGTGCGCTCCGTGTCCTCGCCACCCATGGCGGCGAGTTCGGCAATTGAACCAACGCTCAGCACAGACTTGGACGTCGCTTTTCTGATTGATGGCTTTGGAGCCGGCGAACTCGTCGATGGTGGCTCCATCTTTGCATCCCGCGGGCCTGTATTTGGATGATCCTTCACGCTGTCGTGGTACGTTTGTAAGAACTCAAACAACGTCGACCCTTTGCACCATGCCAAACGCTCAAGCGTCTTCTCTTCAAGGGAATTAAAATGTCGCTGAATTTCTCGCGGCATGCTCATGTCTGCACGAACGAAAGGTTCGATAATTGTGGCCAAGTCAAACGGGTGTATACCCAAGAGATGCGGAGTAGCGGGAAACGTCAGCGTCGAAGTCTTGTACGTCGAGACAATCACCTCCATGGCGCACGTGAGTAGAGATTTAGTAAACCTCTGACTTTTTAAAAGAGATGAAAAATTCATGTCATCCTTGGCGGTCCTTGATGCCCTCTCGAGCTCGTCGCTCAAAATTCGGTTCAAAAAGTAGAAGAAGACATTGGTAATTTCACTCGTGCGCTGCTGCACAAGATCATCCATAACGTTGCTTTGTGGACTAATGTCCGTTCGCATCGTCGTCACCAATGCATCTTCACGAATAGCTTGCCCGATGCGCTGGCCCAGTTCTTCGATAGTCTTGTGCAAAGCGTTGACGAGTGCAGCGTCACCCGGGACAAAGGCTCGCAGTGCTTCGAGCTTGGCTTGGATGCCTCCGGCGCACACGCAGTCGTGCAACCACGTTGCGCTTGTGATGGCCTGAGTGATGGGCGTCGACGGCGGAATTTGCTGTGAGCTACGAAACGCGAATCCATGCAATGGACTAGAAGGGCCAGCACCGACCATTTCGATTTTCTTTGGACGGATTGGAGAAAACGGCGCCGCGCGCTGACGTCGCGCCGGCGTCGCCATCGATCCATGCGTCGTCGCCGTCCAGGATTGCGATAGATCACCAATGATTTTTCTACCAACACTGTTCATATCATTCATCTCCGTGTACAGATACATGGTCTCATCAACCATCAAGCGACCAAATGCTTTCTCAGCGATTGCTCTGTACCGCGCGGACATCGCGTCTGTCGTTGCGTCGCCAAAATCAGAGCCGAAAACGCCTTCGACGCACAAATCACTCGGTGCAACGTCATTACGGTGCTTGTTATTATCTTGTTGTGCCCCTGGAAAAGTGTCACACACAATCTTCACCACGGCGTCCGCCATTTTGACCACCGTCTCCAACTTGGTTTTCGAAGCGGCGCTCAACGAACGCAACGGATCTGGCAACTTTGTCTCCTCATCCTTGGCCGTCATGCTCACCATATTCTTCAAGGTCGTTCGCAACGCGTTTTGTGGGACATTCGTCAGTAAAAATGCTTCAACCGCAATCAACAAATGAAAGCACGAGTACAAATCTGGAAAGACTGGGAGCGACTCGCACTTGGCGCACAAGTACAAGCTCCACCCCAAACGCGCCGTCGCTTTCCCAATCGCGCTCTCTACATCAAAATGCAACGCCAAGAAATCGTAAAACTTCTTCGCAATCACCTTGTTAAACGCAAACGCACTCCGAATCTCACGCACGCGCAGCACGCGCTCAATCTCCGCCACCGTCGAAGAACCACTCTTCACGCGAACAGCCAAACTTCTCGCGCTCGCATTTAAAAATTCCGGTAACCCATCCAGAAACTCCACGAGCGACACTTCGTAGGACATTAAAATCGCTGTGATATCAATCCCACCATTCACCGACATCGCGTCGTCCCCGCGTTTGGCGTCTTCGTGTTCGAGCAAACCGACAGAGACAAACGCCGCGCACGCGCGCCTCACGCGCTCCCGCGCCAATCCCTGCACCGCACCACCATCATCCGCGCCGTCTCCATCATCCAGCGTCGCGTGCACCGCATCATACACATCTTTTGCGAGCGTTTCCGCGTCTTCGCGTCGCGGATGACGCGCGAATACCTCGCGATTCATGTGCAAGTGCGTGCAAATCTAATCGTCACAAAACCAATCGCCGAAAACGCCGCAATGTCTCGTCGACCGTCGCCGTTCGACAGCGCACGAGCACCGCACGTGTGCGGTGTCGCTACGTCTTCGCACTCGCGGCGTATGCGCCGTCACCAGGGCACCACACGGCGTCGCACGGCGGCGATGCGCGCGGATGAGTGAGGCGTGTCGAGTGCAGCTTTTTGGCGGGAAAACAGCTCGCGTCACCATGTCGCGCCACTCTCGCGCGCGCCCGAGCCCGTTCGCCCCACATTGAAAGGCTGACGCACGCACAGACGCGTTGCACGCTCGTACACGGCACCGCGCGCGATGACGACGACGCCGGGGGCGTGAATTCGCTCAAATCGCGGCTGGACGGCCCCTGGGCACCGACCGGATCCATCGCATCCGATGCTTTCGCGCGCGCGTCGACGCACGATCTGCGCCGCGCGCGACGCGTTGCACGCGCACACGCAATCTCGCGCGTACGCTCGCGCGCATCATGGGCATAACGTCGTGAAGAAGGGCGGGAAGAGGTGTAAACCTCGCGAAAGCAAGGCGCCGTCCAGCCGCAGCGAGGTGGATGAGCTACGACGCGCCGGCGCGTCGTGGATGGATGTGGTGAAACACGACGAGGCGAGGAAAGAGCTCGTTGGGGCGTTTATGCTCGGCGCGCGGCTTGGGACGAAATTCAAAAGCGATCCGGTTCGGGCGACGAAGAAGGCGTTGGCGACGATGCGCAAGTGGCGGGCGGCGGCGGGCGCCGCCGCGCCCGCCACCGCGCCGGGGCGCGGAGACACGCCGGAGGGACGTGGCTCGATGTGCTCACGCATCCGGAATTTAAATCACAGTTATGGAACGCTCGACCGTTTCAACCAGTGTGGTTGCGACAGGGCGCGATGGAAGCCGCCGAGGCCAGCCGCGGCGCTCGCAGCGTCGTCGACCGCATCAATCCATTCGTACACCTTAGACACGCTGGAGCGTCGCGTTGGACGGCGTTAACGCACGAAAGCACGCGGTCGTACTATTGGGCCCGCGTCGTGTGCATGTACGTCGCCACTGTGGTTGAACGTCCATTTATA
>Ga0255755_1003917_pt1 | contig 11084 bp, 9 predicted proteins | sample 011ome_18_FD_179955 | JGI IMG/M metagenome (GOLD analysis project Ga0255755, IMG submission 179955) | Coastal salt marsh microbial communities from the Groves Creek Marsh, Skidaway Island, Georgia - 011501BT metaG (version 2) | ecosystem: Environmental > Aquatic > Marine > Intertidal zone > Salt...
AATTATTTTATTTTCTTCTTTTCCTAGGGGAATTGAAATTTTGAGAATTACCCTTGCTAGAATTTTTATATTTTTTATTTGATGATTTTTTTTTATCTGAACTGATGTTATTTGTTTTTTTTCTGGAAAAACTAACTTTTCTGTTAGAGGTTAGGTCGTCTTGTGGATTATTTTTTTTAAATTTATTTTTAGAAAAATTGTTTTCACCTTGATCATTAGATTTTTTAGAAAATGATTTTTTATAATCAGATTTCTTTTTAAACGTTGGTCTTTTATTATCTTCTCTTTGTTCAGAATAAGATTTTCTTGATCTTTTATCTTTGAGATAATTTTTTTCACCTTGATCATTTGATTTTTTAGAAAATGATTTTTTATAATCAGATTTCTTTTTAAACGTTGGTCTTTTATTATCTGATTTTTTTTTACTATTAGATTGTTTAAAATTTTTATTTTTAGTCTTATGTTGATTGTTAATATGTTTTTCAGGATTAAGTATTTTTTGAATTTCTTTCCATTTAGAAAAATCACCTTTTGTAACAAAACTTAGCGCAATACCCTTAGACCCCGCCCTAGCAGTTCGCCCTATTCGATGAATAAAATCCTCAGCCATTTGTGGTAAATCATAGTTTATTACGTGTTCAATATGAGGTACATCTATCCCTCTTGCCGCAACATCAGTTGCAATTAAAATTCTAAATTTCATATCTCTGAAATTTTTCATTATTGTGTTTCTTTTACTTTGTCGTAAACCTCCGTGAAGTGGAAAAGATTTAATTTTACTTCTTGAAAGTGCTTTAGAAAGCTTTTCAGTTCCGTATTTAGTTTTAACAAAAATTAAAATCGAACCACTGCGAGTATTGATTTGATTAATCAGTTCATCTAGTTTTTCATCAGACTTTAATTCAATGATTTCTTGTTTAATATTCTTAGCAACGGTATTTGACTCTCCAACAGATATTCGAACTGGGTCATTTAAGTATTTAGAAGATAATTTAAGAATATTATTAGGTATAGTAGCCGAAAACATTAAAACTTGCTTACTTACTGGTAAAAATTTAATAATTTTATTAATCTGCACTTCAAAACCCATATCAAGCATTCTATCAGTTTCATCCAATACTAAATACTTAGCATCATGAAGATTTAAAGTACCTCTTTGTAAGTGATCATTTATTCTTCCAGGTGTTCCTACATATATTCTAGGTCTTTTTTTTAATTGGGATAATTGCTTACTCATTGACTCACCTCCAATTAATGTGGCTGTATTAATTGAGCTTTTAAAACCTAATAATGAATTAATAACATCTAAAACCTGTTTGGCTAATTCCCTAGTAGGTATCATAATCAAAAGAGAGCCTCTTGATGATTTTATCAATAGCTCTAATAGTGGAATGCAAAAAGCAGCAGTTTTTCCTGTACCTGTTTGTGCAGAGCCTAGAATATCCTTACCTTGCAATATTAATGGTATAGATTTTTCCTGAATAGGCGTTGGATTAGTAAAATTGATATTCTTAAGTGATTTATTAAGAACTTCATTAAGATTATATTTTGAAAATAATGTCATATTTAATAATAAATTAACTAAATCAAAATTTTAGAATTTAAAAAAAACGACGATAAAGTAAATTTATGATGGCTATAACGATAATAAAAATTTATTCAAACACTATTAAAGTTTGATTAAATTATGTTTGTTTAACTCCCGTAGGGTGAGGTATTCCATTAATTAATAACTTAGGCTCAATACTAACATCAATCAATTCCGGTCTATTATTTAAATAATTGGCAACTGAGTCGATTGAGGAAATATCGTATATAAATTTTTCAAGTCTAGGAAAGTTTTCGATTAATGTTGGATCAAGTTTTTTTGATAAATCTAAGTGATGAAAAACAGCAAAATCACAAGCATGTGGCTTTTCATCAATAAAATACTTTTTTCCACTAGAGGTTAAAATTCTATCAAAATCATCAAATCTTGACATAAGAATGGGCTTCATTGTATCTCTTTTTTCAATAAAGTTTTCACCAGTAGCAAAATTGACTGTAGGATTTAATGGAGCAAATAATTCTTGAGCACTTTGCAAAATAGCATCTGCTTTAGCTGATTGAATTTGATCTTTGATGTCTAAGCCTGCAATTTTTTCAATATAATTTAGTATAGCTATACTTTGAGCCACCTCATGTTTGTCATCAATTATTAACACGGGTAGTTGTTTAAAAGAAACCTTAGGTTTTGTAATAGACCAATCTTCTCCATAGTATTCCCAAGACATTAAATCTTCAAATTCAATACCTGTGTAATGAAAAAGTATTCTTGGAGCCTCAGCTAATGCTCTCATTTTAAAATATATTAGTTTTAAATTCATTGAAGATTAATCATATATTTTAAAAAAAATAAAAGTTAAGTTTTAATTTACCAAGCAGCATTATAAATATTGAATGCATCTTCCTCAGTGACTTCACGAGGATTATTAACTAATAATCTAGTTTGTTTCATTGATTCTTTTGCCATCTTAGCACAAGCTTCTTTTGGTATTTCAATATCTCTAAGTTTGGATGGTATTTTAAGTAATGAGGATAATTTTTCTAACCTCTCTATAAACTCATTACATATAATTTGATTATTGGTTTTTAGATTAATGTCTTTAAATATAAAAGGTGCAAGAAAAGCATATTGCTCACAAGCTTTAGGATTAATAGAATTAAATTTAAGAACATGGGGTAAAATAAGAGAATTAGATAAACCATGGGGAATATGAAATATTCCACCAATAGGATAGGCAAGAGCATGAACGGCAGATACAGGAGAATTAGCAAAAGCTTGACCTGCCATCATAGAACCAAGAAGCATATTGCTTCTTGCCTCTATATTGTGACCATCAAATACTGCGGTTTCTATCGAAGTCCCCAAAAGTTTTAAAGACTCAATTGCAAGTAATTTTGATATAGGATTATTATTCTGATTAATGGAAGTATATGCTTCAATTGCATGAACCATTGCATCAATACCAGTTGCGGCAGTAATATCTCTAGGCAAATTTAGTGTAAGTTCAGGATCAAGGACAGCAAGATCGGGTAATATGATTGGAGATGATACTCCTTTTTTTTGATCACCCTCTAGTGTTATTATCGATATTGGTGTTACTTCTGATCCAGTTCCTGCTGTAGTTGGAATTAATACTAAAGGCAATCTTGGTCCTTTAGCGTTCCCTACTCCCCAAATATTTTCAATATTTTGTTCAGTGCCTATTAATAAAGAAACTAATTTCGCTATATCCATAGATGAACCTCCACCAAAGCCCAATATACCTGTTGGTTTAAAAGTTTTTGCCCTATCTAATGCTTTTATAAGTGTTTTTTTTGATGGATCAGATTCTACATCATCAAAAACCTCAACACTTGAAAATTTAGAAAGTTCATTAATGATGGATTTGTTTAATCCAATTTTTATAAGATCTGCATCAGTGATTAAAAAAATATTATCTCCAAGCTTATCAATAATTTTATCACTAGAGCTGGTAGAAACTCCTTTTCCAAATATTATGCCAGGTGTTGTATTGAAATTAAAATCACTCATTTTAAACACACAATATAATTTATAGAGTTTATATTAAATATTATTTTCCAAAAATTCCTAATTTTATATCGTAATCCACTGCTAAGCCATAATCTGGGTCGTCATCACTATCTACAATTAACTGACCAGTTCTACTTAAAAGACGGTGGCAATCCTTCGATAAATGTCGGAGTTTAACTTTTTTACCAAGATTAGAATATCTTTCGGCTATATCTTCGATAGCTTTTAAAGCTGATTGATCTATGACTTTAGAGTTAGCAAAATCTATTATAACCAATTCTGGATCCATACTTGGTTTAAATAATTCTAAAAAACTATTAGTTGAACTAAAAAATAAAGGACCTTCTATCTCATAAACTTTAGCATTTTTTTCTGTTAAGGAAGCTCTCTCATTAGCTCTAATTCTAGAAGCTGATTTCCATGCGAAGACTAGCGCTGAGAATATCACTCCCACTACCACGGCTATAGCTAAATCTTCAAGGACAGTAACAAGGGTGACTAAAATAATCACCAATGCATCTGATTTAGGAACTACAAATAGTAATTTCAAAGAATTCCATGCAAAAGTTCCTATTACCACCATAAACATTACCCCTACTAATGATGCTATTGGTATGAGTTCAATAAGAGATGACGTATAAAGTATAAAAATTAAAAGAAATATAGCGGCTGAGATTCCTGCAATTCTTGTTCTTCCTCCTGATTTTACATTTATCATAGATTGACCAATCATTGCACACCCTCCCATTCCTCCAAAAAAACCAGTTACAGTATTTGCAAATCCTTGAGCTAAACACTCTTGGCTAGCACCGCCTCTTTTATTAGTTATTTCACCCACTAAATTTAAAGTTAACAAACTTTCTATTAATCCAATTGCTGAGAGTATTAATGCGTAAGGAAAAATAATTAAAAAAGTTTCAATATTTAAAGGTATAGTTGGAATAGAAAAAATTGGCAGCCCTCCTGAAACACTGGCTAAGTCACCAACTCTTGGAATAGGTATATCAAGCCAGATAACTAGCATTGTTACAAATAAGATAGCAGCTAAAGTAGATGGGATAATCTTTGTAACTTTTGGAAGATACCAAATGATTAGCATAGTTAAAAAAACAAAAATCAGTGATTGAATTAAAACATCGCCAGACATCCAAGTAAAACTTCCATCTAAATTTAAAATTTGAAATTGATGTAATTGAGATAGGCCTATTACAATTGCTAAACCGTTAACAAACCCGAGCATTACTGGTTGTGGAACCATTCTTATAAATTTACCCAATCTAAATATACCCGCAAGTAATTGCAATATGCCCATTAAGACAACAGTAGCAAATAAATATTGCACTCCATGATCAGCAACTAGTGCAACCATAACAACTGCTAGCGCTCCTGTTGCTCCTGAAATCATGCCGGGTCTACCGCCTATAATTGCAGTAATCAAACCTACAATAAAAGCTGCGTATAATCCGGCAAGAGGTGTTACGCCTGCCACAAAAGCAAAGGCGATAGCTTCTGGAACCAAAGCAAGAGATACGGTGAGACCAGATAATAATTCCACCTTAAATAATGAGATGGAAACACCTTCTTTAGGAATATATTCGTCCTTATTAAAACCTATTGAATTAGCAAATTGACTTATAGAAGATTTAATCATTAATTTTGGAGGTGTGATTTATAAAGCTGTATAAGGTTTTGATTAACAGTTCGCTAGTATTAATTTAATTTAATTTTTTTAATAATGAGGTGGAGGAACATCATCATCTAAATTAGAATTTTCTGTATTTGCTTCAATAATATCAATTTTATTTTTTAAATTAATTAATTCATTATTTAATTTTAAAATTTCTTTTTGTTGAGTAAAAATTTCATCACTCATTTGATTTACTTCATTTTGCAGAAAGCTAATTTGCTCTTCTAATTTTTTAACTATTGTTTCCATACTTACTAAATCATCTATTTAATTCAGTTATGTATATTTTACAATTATGCATTTTTTTTTATTCTTTATAAAATAATAAGATTTTACAAAAGGCCATATATTAAAAAAAAGTAAATAATTCATATTTTTATGAAAATATATTATTGATTATGTTAATTTATATTGTTTAAATCTTATTTCTGTGAAAAATATATAATATGAAAATAGAATTACTTTCAGGAGCATGTGGAGCTGAGATTAACGGTATAAATTTAAAAGATACATCAAGTAGTAATATTGAAATAATTAAAAATTTACTTTTTGAACATAAGGTAATATTTTTTCGTAATCAGACAATTAGTCAACAAGAACAAATAAATTTATCTAAATGTTTTGGTCCACTTGAAACTCACGCTTACACAAAAGGACTACAAGAATTTCCTGAAATTGTTAGAATAATAAAAGAACCACATGAAAAAAATAATTGGGGTGAAGGATGGCATACAGATACAAGTTATAATAAGCAACCCACTTTAGCTGTAATCTTAAAATCTCTAGAGATACCTCCTGTTGGGGGAGATACAATGTTCTCCAATATGGAATTAGCTTATGATACATTAAGTGATAATTTAAAAAAAAAGATTGAAAATAAAAAAGCTCTTCATGACTCGAGGGGCGCAGAATTTTTTAATGAAAATTATCAATCAATGGAAAGTAATGGATATAAAGAAGCTTTTTCTAATATTCACCCTATAGTTAGAACGAACCCAGACTCTAAAAAAAAAATTCTTTATGTTAATTGGACTTATACAAGACAAATTATTGGAATGGAAAAAGAAGAAAGTAATAAACTTTTAAATATATTATTTAAACATCAAGAAAGACTTGATTTGACTTGTAGATTTAAATGGACTCCTAACACAATAGCAATTTGGGATAATAGAAGTTTGCTCCATTATGCTATAGCTGATTATTTTCCTCAAAGAGGATTAGGACACAGAAGAATTATGGATAGAATAGCTGTGAGAGGAGAAACTCCTTATTAAGTAATAAATTGAAATAAAATGGTCGGGGAGAAAGGATTCGAACCTTCGACCCCCTGGTCCCAAACCAGGTGCGCTACCAGGCTGCGCTACTCCCCGAAAAAACTTGTTATATTCATAAAATTTTGAAAAACAATTAATTAGTTTGAATTTTTATAGGAATATACTTATATTCTGCTTAGGGGTGCTTAAATGCTGAGATTTATACCCTTTAAACCTGATCTGGATAATGCCAGCGGAGGAAAGAATGAAATCTATTTATTTTACTTTATTATTTTTGCTTTTAACTACTGTTGTTAAAGCTGAAAAACTTACAATTTACACATATGACTCATTTGTATCCGAATGGGGTCCAGGCCCTATCATTGAAAAGCAATTTGAAGAAACTTATCAAATTGATTTGGAGCTAGTTGCCGTTGATAGTGCCGCCACACTTTTAAACAAGGTTATCTTAGAAGGAAGTAACACTAAGGCAGATATTATTTTAGGCTTAGATATGAATTTATTTGAGTCGGCAAAAAAATCCAATTTGTTTGATAATCATTCATTAGCAGATCTTAATGATAAACTTAATCTTCCTATAAATTGGGAAAGTAAATTGTTTGTACCATATAATTATGGATACTTTGCCTTTGTCTATAATAACAAAAATTTAAAGAACGCTCCTAAATCAATGGATGAGCTAATTAATTCAACAGATGCAAGAATTGTAATACAAGACCCAAGAACATCTACTCCTGGATTAGGTTTATTAACTTGGATGAAAGCACTTTATGGTAACGATGCACAGAGTAATTGGAAAAAATTAAATAAAAAAATAATTTCTGTCACTAAAGGATGGACAGATGCTTATTACAATTTTTTTATGGCTGGTGAAGCAGATATCGTATTGAGTTACACCTCATCGCCTGCGGCTCATATCATGTTTGAAGAAAATTACGATATCTCAGCATCTACTTTTGAAGAAGGAAATTACATATCAATAGAATTTGCAGGAATTTTAAAAAGCTCTAGAAATAAAGAAATGGCCAATAATTTTTTAAATTTTATGATTTCAGATGATTTCCAATCTGTCATTCCTTCAACAAATATTATGTATCCAGTAACTAGTGTTAGTCTTCCCAAGGCTTATAATAAATTAGAAATTCCAAACGCCATTCAGCTAAATCCAAGAGATATAAATGAGAATAAAGAAAAATGGATTAATGAGTGGCTTAATGCGTCATAAATTATTTGTATAATAAATATAATATAACAGTATTAAGTTTTTTTTCCCTAATACTGTTATTTCCTTTCTTAGGAATTTTTTCAAAATTAAATTATGATATTGGAGAAGTAAGAGTTTTTTTATTAAACTCATATACTCAAAGAATAATATTTTTTTCTTTTTATCAAGCTTTTCTATCAGCCTTTATTAGCTGTGCATTGGCTATCCCTTTTGCTCTTGCACTAAATCGACATAAAGATAATAAATTAATTAGATACATCATTTCTTTATGTGGTTTTTCTTTTGTAATCCCATCAATACTAATAGTTTTTTCTGTCATAAAATTATTTGGATATAATGGTTTTTTTAATACATATTTCAATTTTTATGACTTGTTTTCAATTAAATCAATATACGGCCTTAAGGCAATTTTGATAGCACATGTCCTTTTAAACACGCCCTTTGCTACACGGTTATTTGTTCAAAATCTTAATAACATTCCAAAAAAATATTATGAAATTTCTGAGTCTATAAATCTTAGTTTTTTAGGAAATATTTTCAAATTAGAATTACCAATTATAAAACAAAGTTTATTTGCTGTTTTTTCAATAATATTCTCTCTTTGTTTTTTAAGCTTTGCTATTGTTATGGCACTTGGTGGTAATCCTAAAAATTCAACTTTAGAGGTTGCAATATTTCAATATGCTCTATTTGATTTAAATTTTAATAAAGCAATACTGCTAAGCTTTATTCAGATCTTTATATGCATAACATTTGTTTTTATCGGATTTTATAAATTTAAAGGATCAAATTTTTTTGAAATTGGCGCTATTAAACATAAACACCCTCATCAAAATAATAGATTGATTAAACTTATTGATTATTTTCTTATTTTGTTTTTTATTCTTGTTTTATTCTCACCTATATGGGTTATTTATACTGAATTTTCAAAATCAATATTCTTAAAAGTAAACTTAACTTATACATTTGTTAATGCTTTTAAAAATTCTATAATAATTTCTTTATTAACAGGAGTAATCGTAAGTATTTTTGGACTACTTATTAGCTACCTAATAGTCATTAATCATAAAAATTTTATTCTTCAGCAATTATTATTTTTAACCAGCTCTGTGATACTAATAATTTCTCCAATTATTTTTAGTCTTGGTTATTTTATTTTCTTTCAACCTGTAATTAATTTTTCTTATGTTAAAGTATTTTTAGTAATATTAATTAATGTGATATTTCTTCTTCCTTTTGCAATCTTAATTTTTTTTAGTAATTTAAAAAATTTATATTTAAGTTTTAATGATTTTAGAAAATCATATCGAATAGATCTCATTAGCTATATAAAAATTATATTTCCTTTAATAAGAAAAAATTTTTTTTATGTATTTTCGTTTTCTACAGTAATAACTTTTGGTGACTTTACAATTATCTCTTTTTTTAGAAGCGAAAATTTTGAAACACTTCCTTCGTACTTATTTAAATTAATATCTACATACCAATTTAATGAAGCTTCTTTCGTAGCTGGTATTATTTTATTTCTTAGTATGGTTATATATTTTATTATAGATAATTTTAATTACCAAGGAAGGCCTGACATAACGACATGAACATAAATACTGGCAACATATCCTAAGAATATTACCGGAGTCCATTTTAAATGTCCAAAAAATGTATAATAACCTCTAGCTTGACCCATAAGAGCAACTCCAGCAGCAGAACCTATTGACAACAGACTTCCCCCTACTCCTGTAGTTAACGTTACTAATAGCCATTGATCAATGGACATTTCAGGTCTCATAGTAATTACCGCAAACATAACTGGGATATTATCGACTATAGCTGATAAAACACCTACTATTGCGTTTGCAATAGTGGGGCCCATTCCATCATATAGAATTTCAGACATCAGTGATAAGTAACCAATAAAGCCTAATCCACCTACACTCAAAATTACACCAAAGAAGAATAGTAAAGTATCCCATTCAGCTTTGGATATTTTTCTAAAGAAATCAAACTTAGTTTCTTCCACAGCAGGATCATGAGTAATTTTTAGGTAAAATGAATATAAACCCAAAAGACCAAGACCAAACATCATGCCCAACATTGGAGGCAAATGTAATATGTTATGAAAGTTTACAGCACTGAAAATAGTCAACAATCCTAAAAAAATAATAACTTTCCCGCCTCTTTTCATGAAGATTTTTTCTGAACTTACTTCTGGACTCTCTTTTGGAATAAAGAAATACATAATTGCAGCAGGAATTACATAATTTACTACTGACGGAATAAAGATGTTAAAAAATGTAAAGAACTCAACTATTCCAGCTTGCCAAACCATCAAAGTAGTAATGTCCCCAAATGGACTATAAGCTCCACCTGCATTTGCCGCTACAACAATATTTATACATCCTAAAGATATAAATTTACTGTTTCCTTTACCGCACGCCATCACTACGGAGCACATAACCAAAGCAGTGGTTAAATTATCGGCTATTGGCGATAAAAAAAATGTAATTATTCCTGTAAAAACAAATAGTTGTCTAAAACTCAGACCACGAGAAGTTAGCTGGAATCTAACAACATCAAAAACTTTTCTCTCCTCTAAAGCATTTATGTAGGTCATTGCCACTAAAAGAAATAGAAAAAGTTCTGCAAATTCTAAAATATTATGCTCTAAAGCATATTCTATTTCTTTAGCGTAAGTTTTATCACCCGCAAAATAAAACGCAATTATGCCCCAAATAATAGCTGCTGATAGAATAACTGGCTTGGATTTTCTTAAATGACTAAACTCCTCAGCCATGACCACGGCGTACGCAACGAAAAAGACTGCAAGACTTAGAAAACCTACGTATGAAGTTGTTAAATTTATTTCCATATTTTTAAAGTAAAGCTAATAACTGTTTTTTCAATTCCGAAATCATATAAATTATTGTGCATTGCTTCGTCAATAAAAAGTGATTTTTTTCTATTATTGGCTTTTTCAAATAACAACTTACTATGGGAATGAGGGACAACTTCGTCCTTAAGGCCACTTATTATTAATAAAGGTGATTTAATTTGATCAATTTTACTTAAATTTTCAAATTTATCCTTAACCAGATATTTTGATGGATAAATCTTGTATCTCTTAGTAGCCACATCAGCAATTGATGTAAAGGGTGCCTCTAAAACGGTACAAAGAAAATCATATTTCAAGTTTAACTCAACTGCAACTCCTGAACCAAGTGATTCTCCATAATTTATAATATCTTGAATTTTAAATTGTGTATTTTTTAAAATCCAATCAATAGAGGCTTTTCCATCCATATATAGATTATTTTCTGTTGGATT
>Ga0255755_1003920_pt1 | contig 11083 bp, 9 predicted proteins | sample 011ome_18_FD_179955 | JGI IMG/M metagenome (GOLD analysis project Ga0255755, IMG submission 179955) | Coastal salt marsh microbial communities from the Groves Creek Marsh, Skidaway Island, Georgia - 011501BT metaG (version 2) | ecosystem: Environmental > Aquatic > Marine > Intertidal zone > Salt...
GAGGAGGAGACAGGCATTAATACAAAAATTTTTCATATACAAGATTGGAAAATGAATAATGAATATGAAATATACAGTCATTGGAGGGATCGCTATGCTCCGGGTATCACACATAATACTGAACACATCTTTGGACTTGAAGTACCAAGTGATATCAATATAAAATTAGAGCCCAGAGAACATACAGACCATGTTTGGGCTGACGCAATCAAAGCAAAAAAAATAGTTTTTTCTTGGACAAATCGTCTTGCAATAGAAAAGTTCTGTATATTTCGAAACATAGGTTGTTAAAATACTTTTATGAATACCGTAGCCATTAAGTTTGATGCTTTTGAAGACCTCAAAAATGAGGAATGCCAAGAACGAATCCTTAGAGCCAAAAAAGCTTTGGGTAATAAAATAATTATCTTAGGTCATCATTATCAAAATGAAACAGTCTATCGGCATGCAGATCTCACCGGGGACTCCCTAAAATTAGCTAAATACGTTGATCAGCTCGAAGCTAAATACATCGTTTTTCTTGGGGTCCATTTTATGGCCGAAGTGGCTAATATCTTATCGCGCCCAGACCAAATTACGGTTTTACCAGATTTATCGGCTGGATGCTCTATGGCAGATATGGCTAGTTTAGCTAAAGTTGAAAGAACCTATCGCGAATTATCTAAAGTTCTTGATTTCGATCAAACTATTACACCCATTACCTATATTAATTCGGCAGCTGATCTAAAAGCGTTTTGTGGTGAACATGGAGGTATCGTCTGCACATCAACCAATGCCCCTAAAATATTAGATTGGGCCCTTCAGCAAAAAGAAAAGGTTCTTTTTTTTCCCGATCAACATTTAGGTCGATGGACAGGTTATCAGTCAGGTATCTCTCTTGATGAAATGCCTATTTGGGACCCAGATTTACCCTTAGGTGGTCTTGATGAAAAAACGATTAGCAAAGCCAAAGTTCTTCTTTGGAAGGGCCACTGTGCAGTCCATCAAATGTTTAGGCCCGAACATATTAAAATTTTTAGAGAAAAATACCCCGATGGTAAGGTTATTTCTCATCCTGAATCGCCCTTTGAGGTATGTGAAAACTCAGATTTTGTAGGATCAACTGAATATATCTTAAACACTATAAAGGAAGCTAAACCTAATACACAATGGTTAGTTGGTACAGAGCTTAATCTCGTGAATCGACTAGCTGATGAAATGAAAGCTGAGGGTAAATTAGTTAAATTTATGTCTCACATTGTTTGTGAATGTTCAACCATGGCTAGAATTGATCCGCAGCACCTTGCCTGGACGCTTGAAAATATCCTTAACGATAAACCCGTTAATATTATTGAAGTTCCCAAAAAAGAGGCTGATCTAGCTCGACTTGCACTGGATCGAATGCTACAAGTTAATTAGCCTTGGCCAATTGCCCCTTATGTAAAAAAATAAATTACCCCATTATTTGGGAAAATAATTTATTTAGGCTGGTACTGATTAATGATCAAAAATTTCCAGGTTATTGTCGGCTTGAAACCATTGACCATATCAAAGAGCTCTCAGACTTGGAAGATCGCATTCAAGTCGAGTTAATAAAAAAAATTGTTCAGACTGAAAAGGTACTTAGAGATCTATTAAATCCAGATAAAATAAATATTGCCTCTCTTGGTAACATGACCCCACATCTTCATTGGCATATTATCCCAAGATATAGGAACGACAGTCATTTTCCAAATTCAATTTGGGGTGAAGCATTAAGAGCACCTTTAAAAGAATTTAATAGTAATGAAGAAGAAAGCTTCATAAGTAAATGTAAATCATACCTAGACTAAAAGTCTCTCGACAGGTTTGCCTTCGAGAATATGGCTTTCGATAATTTCATCAATATCTTTTTCATCAATGAATCGATACCAAATTCCTTGAGGATAAATAACTAATAGTGGGCCCTCGCTACAACGATCAAAGCAGCCGCCTCGATTAACCCTAACCATCCCTTTGCCGCGTATATCCAAAGATTTGATTTTATTTTTCATATAATTAAATAATTTTTCAGAGCCCATTTGAGTGCAACATTGCTCTCCATCCTCTCGGATATTTAAACAAAAGAAAATATGATGTTCGTAATAATTCATCTAATTCGATAATAATTGATTTGTCTCAGTAAACTTCCAAGTTCGAGTGATATTAAGAATATCAACCTCATTTCGCATTCGATCTGAAAAAGATGCATAGGGCTCACCAAGCTTAACGATTCTGATCGCCGCCTCATCCAAAGCTTTTGAGCCAGAACTTTTTTCAATAACGACATCATCGATACCACCATCTTGATTTACCGAAACAGTCATTCTTAGTGATCCAAAATTACCTAACCTTGCCTCTTTAGGATAATTCAGCGCTCCAATACGCTCAACCTTTTGTCGCCATGCCTCAAAATAAGATCGGTATTCATAATCTTTTGTTCTAGATGAAATCTGTCTGACTCTAACGCTGCTTGGATTATCTTTTTTAGAACTTAAATCAAGTGAACTTATTTGTGAGAGAAGTTGACTTGTATCAAGGTTAATTTTTTTTGGTTCATCTTTAATTATTTTTTCTGCAATATTGGTTTCAGTCGTTGCTTCTTTATCATTATTGGATTGAGAAACATTTTCTTCTTGAATTTTAAAATCTTCCTCTATTTTTTTTTCATCAACCTTCGGTATCAATTTAGGTTCAATAACTTTTTCAACTTTTTTGCTAATAAGTTCTTTTATAGGAACAGGCTCGGGGATAAGTTCCTCTTTTTTAATATCCTCAACAATATCTTTGATCTTATTGTCAGATAAAATATTCATAATAGTCATCTGAATATCAGATTTTTGCTCAAAGAGATCGTCTGATAGTAAATTAAACTTTATAGTCATCTGAATATCAGATTTTTGCTCAAAGAGATCGTCTGATAGTAAATTAAACTTTAAATTATTTAAAAAAAATAAATGGAGAAGGATTGAGAGCGCAAGTGCAATCAAAAAGAATTTTTGATTGGATGAATGTTTCATGTATATTTTATGACTGTAGAGAATCAATTAATTTTTTTTGTGCTCCTAAAAAGCCACCATTACTCATAAAGATTAAATAATCATCCTTTCTTAATGATTGTTTTAATTCAATCAGCATAGTGTCAATATCATTGTATACAGATGTTGTGGAACTATGTTCAAAAACTTTTTTTGCATCCCAATTTAATTCCTTGCTGGCATAACAAAAAACAAGGTCCGCATTTTTAAAAGAATCATATAGTTGATCTTTCATGGATCCTAACTTCATCGTATTCGATCTTGGCTCAAAGGCAATAATTACCCTGCCTTTTGAGATAGTGTCTTTGACTGCATTAATGGTGGCCTCAATAGCTGTGGGATGATGTGCAAAATCATCAAAAATTTTAACCCCATTAATTTCAATTAATTTTTCCATCCTTCTTTTAACACCTTTGAATGCTGAAAGTGCCTTTATCGCATCTTCTGGTTTTATACCTACGTGTTCAGCTGCGGCTATGGCGGCTAGGGCATTCATAAAATTATGATGGCCAAAAAATTCTACTTTAAGATTCCCCAAAACCTTCTTATTCTTAAAAACCGAAATCTCATTTGATTTTTTTTCATAAAACCATCCATCCTGATCACCAAAAAATTCTTGCTCTGACCATATGCCTTTAGATATTACGTTAGACAAATGATTGCTTTCCTTATTAATCAAAATTTTTCCCATCGATGGAACTGTTCTTACTAAATGATGAAATTGATTTTCAATCTCCTGTATGGATGAAAAAATATCTGCATGATCAAACTCTAAGTTATTTAAAATTAATGTTCTTGGGTGATAATGAATAAATTTTGACCGCTTATCAAAAAAAGCTGTGTCATATTCATCTGCCTCAATAACGAAAAAATCTGAACTGCTAGATCTTGCTGAGAGATTAAAATTATTAGCTACGCCTCCAATCAAAAATCCAGGGTCATAGTTACAGTAATCTAAAATCCAAGACAGCATCGATGTGGTGGTTGTCTTACCATGGGTACCTGCGACAGCCACAACCCATTTATCTTTTAATATATTCTCATAAAGCCATTGAGGCCCAGATTGGTAAGGTAAATTTTTATCAAGTATCAATTCCATTAACGGGTTACCGCGAGAGACAACATTACCTACAATGAAAATATCAGGATTCAAATTAATCTGATCAGGATCAAAACCCTCGATAATTTCGATGCCTTGATTTTCTAGCTGAGTTGACATCGGTGGATAAACATTATGATCGCACCCTGTGACACGATGGCCGTTTGATTTTGCAATAGCAGCAATGCCGCCCATAAACGTCCCACAAATACCTAAAATATGAATATGCATAATTATTTTATATTAGGTGCAAGCTGCGCTCTTAATAATTCAATAGATTCCGAACTTCTAATGGCAAGGTCTTTTAACTGATCATCATCAATTTTATCGACACTAAAATATTTTGCTTTTGGATGAGCAAAATAAAAACCGCTCACTGAGGATGCAGGTTTCATCGCAAAATTATCTGTTAAAGACATACCAATTTCATGAGTATTTAAAGCCTTAAAAATTTCCTTCTTAATGCTATGGCCAGGGCAAGCCGGATAACCAGGGGCAGGCCTAATTCCTTCATAGACTTCTTTAATTAATTCGTCTTTATCTAGTTTTTCATTGGATGCATAACCCCATAAATCTGTCCTCACACGTTCATGCATATACTCTGCAAAAGCTTCGGCGAGTCTATCAGTCAGGGCCTTAAACATGATTGATCCATAATCATCATGATTCTTTTCAAACAATGACTCATAGTGCTCACCACCCTCACCTGCAGTCACAGCGAACATGCCGATGTAATCATTAGCATCACTCTCCTTAGGCGCAATATAATCGGCAAGGCATAAATTTGGCTTTTGCTCGCCATTGATGGTTGGCTTTAGGGTCTGTTGCCTTAAACCATAATAGGTAAATAATGTTTTCGATCTTGTGTCATCTTCGTAAACCTCTATATCATCATCATTGGTTGAATTGGCAGGAAAAAAACCAACAACGCCATTGGCTCTGATTTTCTTCTCTTTAACTAATTTATCTAGCATTTTTTGTGCCTCGCCAAATACCTGTTTAGCACTTTTTCCAACAACCTGATCCTCTAAAATTTTAGGGTAGCTTCCTGCAAGATCCCATGTTTGAAAAAAGGGAGTCCAATCTATGTAAGGCACTAAAATAGCAAGATCTATATTTTTAAAAACCCTACGACCAATGAACTTAGGCCTAACAGGATTAAAATCCAAATGAAGTTTATTGTTCCTTGCCTGAGCTAAGGTTAAATATGATGCACCTTTTTTCTTACCGTGCTGAAGACGAATTTTTTCATAATCTTGATCAAGATCGGCAATGTATTTTTTTCGTTGCTCGGGTGTCATAAGCGATTGCATAACAGATACCGAACGAGACGCATCGGGCACATAAACGACTGGTCCGTCATATTTTGGAGCAATCTTGACCGCGGTATGGGCTCTTGAAGTTGTCGCTCCGCCAATTAAGAGAGGCATTTTCACTGCACTAAAAAAAGGGTCCCTTTGCATCTCAGATGCCACATAAGCCATCTCTTCGAGTGAAGGCGTAATTAGGCCAGAAAGACCGATAATATCAACGTTTTCCTCCTTCGCTTTGGCAAGAATCTCGGCACAGGGTACCATAACCCCCATATTAACCACTTCAAAGTTATTACATTGCAGTACCACTGAAACAATATTTTTTCCAATATCATGCACATCACCCTTTACGGTCGCAATCAGCATTTTGCCTTTGGGCTTGGCTTTGATCCCTGTTCGTTTTTCTTCGACCTCTTTTTCTTTTTCAATAAAGGGGACTAAGTGAGCTACAGCTTGTTTCATAACCCTGGCGGATTTCACCACTTGGGGTAAAAACATTTTACCCTGGGCAAATAGATCGCCTACGACATTCATACCATCCATTAAGGGTCCCTCGATCACTTGGATAGGCCGTCCATCTTCATTTGTCATAATGGCCTGTCGAGCCTCTTCGGTATCCTCTACGATGTAATCTGTAATGCCATGAATCAAGGAGTATTCAATTCTTTTTTCAACACTAACTTTATTTTTTTCATCGCCCCGCCAATTATTTTTCTCTCCCTCTTTTTTCTCACCCTTCAGGCTTCCTGCAATCTCGATTAATTTTTCAGTGGCATCAGGTTTTCTATTTAATACAACATCCTCGACAATCTCACGAACCTTGGGATCCAAATCATCATAGACTCCGACCATACCTGCATTAACAATACCCATCGATAGGCCTGCTCTAATTGCATGGTATAAAAATACAGTATGTATCGCCTCACGCGCTGGCTCATTTCCCCTAAAGCTAAAACTGACATTAGAAACACCCCCTGAGACTTTGGCATAGGGCAGGTTTTCTTTAATCCACCGGGTGGCATTAATAAAATCAACTGCATAATTATTGTGCTCCTCAATACCGGTAGCAATGGCAAAGATATTGGGGTCAAAAATAATATCCTCTGGCGGAAAATCTAAAGTTTTGGTGAGTAAATTATAAGCCCTTTCACAAATTTCAATCTTGCGCTCATAAGTATCTGCCTGTCCTGTCTCATCAAATGCCATCACAATAATGGCTGCGCCATATTGCCTACAAAGTTGGGCTTGATGAAGAAATGCTTTTTCACCTTCTTTTAGCGACACTGAATTTACAATAGCTTTACCTTGGACGCATTTAAGTCCAGCCTCAATCACTGACCACTTTGAGGAGTCCACCATGATTGGAATTCGTGCGATGTCAGGCTCGGACGCAATTAAATTTAAGAAATGAGTCATAGCTTTTTCAGCATCGAGCATACCCTCATCCATATTCACATCAATGATTTCCGCACCATTCTCAACCTGCTGCCTTGCGACAGCTACGGCCTCTTCATATTGTTCATTTAAGATTAATCTTGCAAATGCCTTCGATCCTGTGACATTGGTTCGCTCACCAATATTGACAAATAAACTATTCTCTTTGATGCCTAAGGCCTCGAGCCCTGATAGGCGCATATATCTATCATGTGAAGGAATTTCTCTAGGTTTTATACCTTCAATCTCTTGAGCAATAGCTCGAATATGTTCGGGTGTCGTTCCGCAACAACCACCAGCAATGTTTACAAAACCGCTTTGTGCAAATTCTTTTAAGAGGCTTGATGTGTCATTAGGTTTTTCATCAAACCCGGTCTCCGACATCGGATTAGGAAGACCCGCATTAGGATAAATACATATATGAGTATCGGCTAACTGAGAGAGTTCATCGGCGTAAGGTCTCATGAGAGCAGCACCTAATGCACAATTAAGGCCTACTGTTAATGGTTTGGCATGTCGAATCGAATTCCAAAAAGCTGAAACGGTTTGGCCAGACAAAATTCGACCTGATGCATCGGTGATGGTACCTGAGACCATCAGTGGAATTCTTATGTTTAATTGATTAAAAATATTTTCAATAGCAAAAAGTGCAGCCTTACAATTGAGCGTATCAAAAACCGTCTCAACGAGCAGAAGATCAACACCTGACTCTATAAAAATATTAACTTGCTCAGCATAACTTTTGACCAAATTATCAAAGCTGATATTTCTCGCACCCGGATCATTGACATCAGGAGAGATGGAGGCTGTCTTAGGTGTAGGGCCGATAGCGCCTGCTACAAATCGAGGTTTATCATCCGTGCTGTATTTTTTTGCGGCCTCTTTGGCAAGCCTGACCGCCTCTTGGTTCATGCGGTCCACAAGGTGGGGCATAAAATAATCATCTTGTGCAATGCTATTGGCACCAAAGGTATTAGTTTCAATAATATCCGCACCTGCCTCTAGGTACTGCTCATGAATGGTTTGGATGATTTGTGGTTGCGTTAAGCTTAATAATTCATTATTGCCTTTTAAAAAAAGTTCTCGCTCACCTTCGGGTGCTTGAAATGATTTGAATTCTCCTTGAGCTCCACCTCTATAAGCCTCTTCATCGAACTTATACTGCTGGATCATCGTGCCCATGGCGCCGTCCATCACCATAATTCGCTTAGACAAAATATGGCGGAGTTTTTTTTCAACTTCTAAATAATGGTTTGCATTCATTGATATAGGGATTTTAACGAAAACGGCTTAATAAGTAGAGTTTATTATTTCTTCTTAGTTTCAAGTTGGTCGAGTTTCTTTTCTAACATTTCAAGTTTTAAACGAGTTTTCTTGAGAACTTCAGTTTGAACATCAAATTCCTCACGCGTAATCAGGTCCATTTTGGTGAACATGCTCTTTAATAGTGCATTTATGTTCTCTTCCATGTCCTCAATTGGTGAATTTTTAATTAATTCACGAATTTTGTCAGAAATTTCTTCTAGTCTTTCTTTTTTTATCATAGTATAAGTTTCGTAAAACATTGATTTTAACAGCTTTTTTGATGTTTTATCTGAGCATGCGGAAAAAATAGTTATTCCCCAATAATTTTTTGGCACGCAAATTGCTTGTAATTATTTGTCGTATTTAATTTTTTAGGAAGGAAGTAAAAATGAAAATTAACACTTTAAAAGCCGCAGTGATCGGTGCCTTGATGGTGCCTTTGACGGCGATTCATGCTGAGGAAGCTGCTCCGGCAGAAGACTCGGGTTTAAGTATTAGCGCAAATGTAGGTTTATATACTGATTATATTTGGCGCGGAGCATCTCAAACTCAAAGACAGCCTGCATTGCAAGGTGGCTTTGATGTTGAGCATTCATCAGGTTTCTATGCTGGTGTATGGGCATCTAATGTTGAGTGGACTACAGATAGTGGAGCTATGACAGACAACAGTCTTGAAATTGATGGCTATGCAGGTTATGCATTTGATATTAGCGGCATTGGTCTTGACATAGGTATTCTTCAGTACTGGTATCCAGGCGATGAAACTGCTGGAGCTGCAGCATCTGATGCTACAGAGGTTTATGCCGGGATTGGATATGACTTTGGGATACTAAGCGTTGGTTACACTGCCTATTATCTTATTTCTGATGAAGGATGGAATGTAGGCCCAGATGCTGATGGCACTATGTATCATGATTTTTCTATCGAAGCTCCTATCGCAGACACGCCAGTAACTGTAAGTGCTCACTTTGGAGTCTGGGATGGTGACGGTGCTGCCGCAGAAGCTGCTGAATACGAAGATTGGAAAGTAAATGTTGATTATGCAATCAATGATAACTATTCAGTTGGAGCTTTTTACACCGATACATCTGAAGATGAATGGACTATTGGTAATGAGAAAGCTTATGACGAAACATGGGGAGCTTACTTAAGCGCTTCATTTTAATTAAACAGGGGAATAACTATGAAATTTGTAACTGCAATCATCAAGCCATTTAAGCTTGATGAAGTTCGTGAAGCCCTCTCTGAAGTCGGTGTACAGGGCATAACTGTCACCGAGGTCAAGGGTTTTGGGCGTCAAAAAGGCCACACTGAGCTTTACCGTGGCGCTGAATATGTGATCGACTTTTTACCTAAGGTAAAAATTGAAATCGCATGCTCAGATAAAACATGTAAAAAAGTTGTTGAGGCCATTGAAAAATCAGCCAGTACTGGAAAAATCGGTGATGGCAAAATTTTTGTCATGAGTCTTGATGAAGTTAAACGTATCAGAACCGGGGAAACCGGTGATGATGCTCTTTAAGGAGACAATCATGAAAAAATGGATTTCAAAACTTGGTCTGGTAGGCATGATGAGTCTACTGCTCTTTTCATTCACAGGAATGGCAACAGAAGTTAATACTGCGAATGATGCCTTATGGCAAACAAACATGGTTGCCGAGATGCATGGCGATCATGCTGAGATGCCGGTTGAAGAACCAGCGGCTGCTGAAGAGGCGCCCACTTTATCCGCAGGTGATACTGCCTGGATGATTGTAGCCACCATTTTAGTTTTAGTGATGGCAATTCCTGGGCTGGCTCTTTTCTATGGTGGTCTTGTTAGATCGAAAAACATGCTCTCTGTGTTAATGCAGGTCTTTGTCACCGTCTCACTCATGTCAGTCCTATGGGTGGTTGTCGGTTACAGTTTGGCTTTCTCAGAAGGTAATGCATATGTCGGTGATTTTAGTCTAGCATTCCTCAAAGGTATGACGAGCGAGGGAATAAGCGGTACGATTCCTGAGTTTGTATTTGTGACATTCCAGCTCACTTTCTTTGCGCTCACACCCGCACTGATTGTAGGTGCGTTCGCTGAGCGTATTAAATTCTCATCCCTTTTAGTATTTTTAACAGGCTGGGCATTACTTGTTTATGCTCCAATCTGCCATATGGTTTGGGGTGGTGGTTTAATCTCAAGCTGGGGTGCAGTCGACTTCGCTGGTGGAACGGTCGTTCACATCAACGCTGGTATTGCTGCTCTTGTAGGTGCCATCGTCATCGGAAAACGTATTGGTTATGGTAAAGAAGCCATGGCTCCTCACAGTCTTCCTTTAACCATGGTGGGTGCATCTCTTCTATGGGCTGGTTGGTTTGGTTTCAACGTGGGTAGTGAATTAGCTGCTGACGGCGTTGCTGGTCTAGTCATGATTAACACTCAAGTTGCTACAGCTGCTGCTGTCTTAGGTTGGGTGCTTATCGAATGGATTGCTAAAGGTAAACCATCCATGCTAGGTGGTGCTTCAGGTGCAATCTCAGGTCTAGTAGCCATTACACCTGCTTGTGCTGTCGTAGGTCCATTAGGTGCGATTGTTTTAGGTCTTGTGGCATCAGTTGTAGCTTACTGGGCTTGTACAAGTCTTAAAAAAGCACTTGGGTACGATGACTCTTTAGATGTTTTCGGTATTCATGGTGTGGCAGGTATCGTTGGTGCTATAGGCCTTGCTGTTCTCATGTCAGCTGAATTTGGTGGCGTAGGTTACGACGAGGGTATCACCATGATGAGCCAACTATGGGTTCAAGCAAAATCAGTCATCTTCACCGTGATTTGGTGTGGTGTAATCAGTTATGTTCTCTTCAAGATCATTGATATGGTTATGGGTCTTCGAGTTAGTGAAGAAGATGAGAGAACAGGTCTTGAT
>Ga0255755_1003922_pt1 | contig 11077 bp, 10 predicted proteins | sample 011ome_18_FD_179955 | JGI IMG/M metagenome (GOLD analysis project Ga0255755, IMG submission 179955) | Coastal salt marsh microbial communities from the Groves Creek Marsh, Skidaway Island, Georgia - 011501BT metaG (version 2) | ecosystem: Environmental > Aquatic > Marine > Intertidal zone > Salt...
CTAATTGTGGCAGATGAACCGACTGGAGATTTAGACCGTGAATCAGCTGATGAAATTCTTAACCTTTTAGAACAGTTAAGCAAGGAACACGAGAAAACCATTGTAATGGTTACCCATGACCCTAAAGCCGCGGAGAGGGCCAACAGTGTGTTAGAACTTGAAAAGGGTAGACTTCTAAAAAGCAGATGAAGACCCTTTTTTTAATGATTAATCTGTGGGCTCTGTCAGCCAAACAAATCCTTCGTCATCGTACAAGGTCTGCCCTCACTATACTTGGTGTTTTTTCTGGGATGTTTCTCTTTACGACAATCGAAACAATGCAAGATTCACTCCATCGAGCAACCGTCACATCTGCAAATGATACGACATTGGTGGTCTATCGAGAAAACCGATTTTGCCCAGCGACAAGTAGACTCCCCGAATATTATGCCAGTGAAATTGCTCGCATACCTGGGGTTCGATCCGTCTCCCCCATACAAATTGTAGTCAACAATTGTGGCACAAGCTTGGATGTTGTTGTTTTCCGGGGAATTCTCGGGGGAACCTTAACATCTATTGCTCCCGACCTGAAGGTAACGGACGGATCTTTGAACTCTTGGCTTGCCCAAGGGGACGGTGCCCTGATCGGTAAGGGGTTTGCTAATCGCAGAGATCTAAAAGTGGGAGATCGCTTTGATGCTGCCGGAATAACGGTAACGGTTTCTGGTATCATTGAAACAAACGAGAGTTCCCAAAATAATAGTGTAGCGCTTGTTCACCTGCCTTTTTTACAACAGGCTTCCAAGGTAGGTCTTGGAGTTGTCACTCAATTTAATGTCCGGGTGGAAAACTCTTCCCTCCTTGAGGAGGTAGCTGCATTGATTGACGAAAGGTTTAAATCGGACACTGACCCAACCAACACTTTGCCCGAAAAAGCCTTTTTCGCAAGTACAGCTATGGAACTTATGGAGTTAATCCGGTTCTCTAGATGGATCGGCTGGGCTTGTGTCTTTGCTATAGTCGGGCTGATTGCAAATTCAATTCTTCTTACCGTAAGAGCAAAAATCACAGAACATGCGATTCTTAAAACATTAGGATATTCAAGGCCTCATTTATCTTGGATGGTTCTTGTGGAAGGTGTGCTAATGTCGACCATTGGTGGATGCCTAGGTATTCTTTTTGCGAGTCTTTTTCTCTTCTACCAAAGCATCTCCATAGGAAACGAAGGATTAATTCTTGCCTTCACTCCTTCCATAACCGTTGTGGTCACTGGCATATGTGTTTCCTTAAGTTTAGGTCTTTTGGCGGGGATTTATCCTGCTCTGCTTGTGGGCAAGCACAGTATAACCGAGAGCTTACGAACTGCTTAGTTGAATGATTCCCATAGCCTACATTTTAAGAAACCTTCTGCGCCGGCCCTTACAAACTGTGCAACTCTTTTTAGGAACTGGATTTGTGATACTTATTATCATGACGGCAGCTGCCGCCAACCGTGCAATGGAGAGCACTCTCATGAATTCGGGTGATCCAAGCAATGTAGTTATTTTAGGTGCTGGCAGTGAGGAGAGCATTGAAAGAAGCGAAGTGAAAGCAGCCGTCGCTGGAATCGTTGCCTCCGCTGTAACTGGAATTAGTGCAGTTGCGGGCGAGCCTGCGGTATCACCTGAGGTTCATTATAACGGAATGGTTGATTTATCAAACGGGGAAAAGGCTCAAGCGTTACTTCGCGGAGTTAGGCACCAAGCGATTTGGGTTTACCCAAAAGTAAGAATTTTAAAAGGTCGTTTTCCTCGATCCGGAGAAATAATGGTAGGCAAACTTGCATATCAAAAATTTGGACTGGAAGCACAGGAGTTAGGCTTAGGAAATACACTTCAATTTAATGGTGAATTATTTACGATATCGGGCATTTTTTCCGCTCGCGGTACAGTTATGGAGGCAGAAGTATGGATGCCCCTGCAAGACTTAATGACCACAACCCAAAGGGAGAACCTGTCCTGTGTAGTTGTAAGAAACAAAGAGGCTCAAAGCTTTTCGGAAATAGAAGTTTTTACCAAAACTAGGTTAGACTTGGAATTAGCAGCCATTAGAGAATCCGATTACTATGGAGGTTTGTCTGCCTTCTATGCACCTATTCGGTGGATGTCATGGATATGTGCTATTTTGCTTTCAATTGGAGCAGTCTTAGGAGGATTAAATAGTCTCAATGCAGCCTTTTCGTCACGGATTCGTGAGTTTGGTGCAATGCAAGCAATCGGGTTTAGTAGAGCCCAACTACTTTTCAATTTAGTGCAGGAAGCAACCATTTACTCCATTCTTGGAACTGCCCTGGCATTCATAATGGTTGGGCTTTTTCTCCAAGGAATGTCTTTTCCGTTCTCCATAGGTGTATTCATTCTGGATTTTGACTACTCAGTGGCAAAGACAGGTATGCTTTCCTGCATTTTTGTGAGTCTAATTGGAGGTCTCCCTTCTGGGTGGAAATGCCTAAGCCCATCGCTCCCACAAACCCTGAGATCGTCCTAACCGCTTCCAGACATATTCTAACAGAAAACAATAAATGAAAAACCTAACTACAACCATTCTTTTAAGCTTAGTAATTTTCTCCTGCCAAAAGGAAGAAAGTCATAACCACACGAACTCCACAGCAAGTACTTCAGAAGATTTATCGCAAAAGGCAACGATCCCAGATGGATTTATTACAAAAAAACCACTCGGTGAAAGTATTTCAGTATTAGAAGCAAGATCTAAGAACGAACCGGGAAAACAAATCATAGTCAAAGGTGCTATTTGTGGAATGCTGGAACCATTCACCAGCAATCGGGCTATGTTCATACTTGGTGACTTATCCATAAAAACATGCGACAAGATACCAGGTGATAACTGCCCCACACCTTGGGATGCTTGTTGCGAAGACAGAAAAAAAATAATTTCAGGTTCTCTGACAGTTCGCCTACTGGATGAAAATGGAACCCTGAAAGATGGAACCCTAAAAAATGTTAATGGATTAAATGCGGGAAGAAAAATAAAAGTGCAAGGTGTGGTTAGCGCTCAGTCAATTCCATCGTCTATGATTTTGAATGCAACTCAAATACAACTGCTTTAATTCACAAAAAGAAAAAGCATGTATATTTATTTATATATTGTATCCTGCTTTTTGTTAGCAGGTTGTGCTTATAATGATTTTACTTTATTTAAATATAATTTAAGTAATAACTCTTCAGGGCAATCTTCTAATACATTTAATCTAGGAGATAATAATCAAACTGAAATTTTGAGTTTTAAGAGTTATGTTACTGAACCCAGCTTACATTCATTAATTGAAAAGGGGTTGAGCAATAGCCCAATTTGGGAAACTCAACTAGCACACCTGGATGTTATAAAGAAGAAGGCTGGGCTCAGTCTAACGGAAGAACTTCCTTACCTTCACGGATCTGTAGGCTGGAAACCAGGTAAAAAAAAGACCCATGAAACTGATTTCAATTCTATGAAATTACCCGAATGGCAGTCTGGGGCTTCCTTTGCTTGGGAGCTTGATCTTTGGGGCAAATGGAAGGCTCTCAGGGAAGCTGAAACGAGTAGTGTTAAAGCGGAAAGCCACCTAGTTCACGCTGCCCAACTCCAGTTCATTTATGAAATCTCTAAAATATGGTACACTATGAGGTTTCTTAACGAAGAAATTGAATTGATTACAGCTCAAATTCGACAACACCATGAAATCCACACCTTACATCTTCATCGATTCCATCAAGGGTTAGAAAATAATTCGAGTATTATGGAAATGGAGATAGCTCTTAAACTACTTGTTACAGAATTTAATCAATTGGAAAGAGCCTACGGTATTGAAGAAAATAAAATCAAAAGCTTGGTTGGATCTCATGATACAGAAGTTTTAGTGCCTCACGGGCTTTCAAATTCAAGTTTTCCAAAAATCCCCGTAATGGATAATTCTTCTGTTTTAAAAAACAGACCAGATGTACATGCTGGAGAAAATAAATTGCACGCACAAATAAAGCGTCATAAAGCGTCACTTTTAGATTTATATCCATCCCTAGGTCTCAATCTCTCTGGGGTGGGAATGTCTGGAGATTTATCAGATCCTTTTCGAGAATGGATAGTTCAAGGCGGTCCTGTGATTAATATCCCTTTGTGGAGTCCAAAAAAAATGCTTAAGGTCGAAGAAGATGAAGCACAAATACGTGCAGCAGAAATTGAATGGAAAGCAGTTATACTTAGAGCAGTCGAGGAAATTGAAACCGCTAAACTTATTCAGCTCTCGACTTTGGAAAATTTCGATATTTTGAATGATGTCGCAAACCAATTCACGGAATTATACCAGATTGAAGAACAAAAATATACAGTCGGTTTAACCTCAAAAGCACAATTGTTAGCTACTCAAATAAAATTAACGATTGAAAAAAGGCGTGCACTCAAATCAAGATACAATTTATGGGTATCTTATTTAAACCTGGGGAAAAGCCTGGGGATTAGCTGGCTTGAATAATTAAGCTGTACTGTTTGTATTGAGCGTATAATCAATATTTCATTTTAAGATAGTGAACCAAAAACAAAATCACATTTGCATCCTTGCTGAGTGTAAATTTCCTCATACATGCCAATGGAATAATGTTTGTATGGAAAAAAACTTACGACTAAGCCTATCTTCAAAAAAAAGAAAGCCGAGTGAAAGAAGCTCGTGCAAGAAGCCTGCTGACTCAGTTGATCAAAAGAGAGTTTTTCGTAAACCAACTGGCTGATCCAAAATCTCTTTTACCACAAAAGCTCTTCTTAGTGATTTCTTGGAGGCCAAACCTTCTACCCTCAACCATTTGCGAATAGTTTGATCAGTTTCTCTGTTATCTTTTTGGGGAAAGGATGAAGGAACAGGTGTGGGTTTAGGCTTACTAGGCTGAACAACTGCGGGGGCAGCCTCTTCCGTAATAGGCTCTTGGTAGGAAGATCGTGACTCTTCATGGACAGGCTCAACAACTTCTCCAAATGCTTCCCGTAGTAATTCACCCAAACCTTTTCCCTCTGGGGTACGATCTCTGGATTTATGCTTTTCAGTGGGTGCCTTTTGCGGTTTTTTTTCTTCTTTCGTTTTCTTGGATCTACCCTCAAGGATCTTGCCAACAAAAGAGGCTAGTAATAACCCGACAATAAACAGGGTATCTAGAGGCAAATCTGGCACTGAACAAATTCTTTCTGCTAAGAGTAAAACTTAATCCTCAGATGAAATGCTTTCACGCATTTCAGTATCAGCTTCAATATTTTTCATTCTGTAGTAGTCCATGATCCCGAGGTTTCCACTGCGAAAAGCTTCTGCCATCGCCAAAGGAATTTGAGCTTCTGCCTCGACTAATTTCGCCTGCATCTCCTGCACTTTAGCCTTATTCTCTTGCTCTAGGGCAACCGCTGCCGCCCGGCGAATTTCCGCTTGAGCTTGTGCAACTTCCTTATCCGCTGCTGCTTGAGATGAGCGAAGGGCGGCTCCTCTATTCTCCCCCAAATCAACATCTGCAATATCAATAGAGAGAATTTCAAATGCGGTTCCTTGGTCAAGCCCTCTGTTTAAAACTTGTTGGGTAATCTGATTTGGATTTTCTAAGACTACTTTGTAGTTTTCAGAAGATCCTATGGTGGAAACAATACTTTCTCCCACTCTTGCAATTACGGTCTCTTCTTGAGCACTGCCCACATAGCGGTCGAGGTTACTTCTCACTGTGACTCGGGCCCTTACTTTTACCTGTATGCCATCCTTTGCAACTCCATCGATGGTGTCACGGCCTTCTATCTTACAATCAATAATCTTTGGATTTATTGATGTACGTACCGCTTCAAGGACCGACTTACTTGTGCCCCTAGTAGCTAAATCTATGGCACAGGCACGATTCCAGGATAGCTCAATATTTGCTTTAGATGCCGCGATCAAGGCTTGGACTGTCTGAACCACATTCCCTTCCGCTAAGTAGTGTGCCTCAAGCTGATCGGTATCCAAAGGTATGTTTGCCTTAACCGCGGTTACACGAGCATCGACAATGAGCCCAACAGGTACTCCTCGTAACCGCATCGCAAGTAGCGTTGCAAAACTGACAGGGGCACGGGAAAGAAAAGCCTTCAGCCAGGTACTGAAGAAAGAAATTATGATTAGGGAGAATACCAATCCAACAATTAAGAGGAGCCCTATGATTATCCAGGAAACTAAGTCGTTCATAAGTAAAGAGATTTTCGTATCGGGTTATTGTGTGATGTATGAAGAAAGTTTAAACTGCTCTAACAATCAAGCGAAAGCCATCCAGTTTCTCAATTTTGACCTCTACGCCTATTGAAAGATATCCTGATAAAGAATATGAATCATAATTTTTACCATCAATTCTTACTAAACCTTCTGGATGATGGTCTGTTTGGGTGTATCCATGTTTCCCAATCAAATTTTGTAAGGACTCGTCTTCTTTTACAACGGTTCCACTTGTAGAATTAACAAACATTTTTTTACCTAAGTCACTCTTTGCCAGCCACTTGAACTGGAAGAAGATCAATAAAACCCCTCCCAGACTCCCAAACATAAAAACGAGTAAGGGAATGATCCAGCCACCAAATTCAAGGTGAGCAAAGTAAGAGGCCAGCAAAATACTGATGAAACCCAGTATGCCGAGGACTCCCCCTGGAACGAGTGCTTCTAGAGCAACTAACAAATATCCAAACAACAGAGCGGTAATGATTTTTGTCATATTATTTTAACCTCTCTACAACTAATTCAAAAGCTGTTTGCTTGACTACCCTCACTCGTGCTCCTTTCTCAATCCTGCCTGAATTAGATCTGGCATCAAAAAGGTGCCCTCCGACATCTACTTTTCCTGAAGGATAAAGTTCGGTAATACATTGGGCAATACTATCAGGAATGACCAAATTAGGGTTTAGATCATTCGCTCCGCCATCAATTGATTTCTCTAAGATCATTGACTTCCCCAAAGGCGTTTTCCCAATAAGTTTGACTGCGAAATAACCCAAGATAAAAGCAAGGCCAAGTGATTGGGCCAATTCGACCAAAGGCTTTTTAAATAGGCCGATGGACCAAGTAATTTCCTGAGCCGGCCAAATATCGGCCATTGCCCATATCAAAGACCCGAAGATCAGGGCCAGGCCCAACATAGCGGGTAAAAATAAACCAGGAGCCAGAAAAATCTCCACCAGCACTAAACAAACCCCAACAAGAAAGAGTAAAAGTTCTTCCTGCCCCGCTAGACCTGCAACATATTTTGAGGCAAAGAAAACTAATATAAAGCCAATTCCTAAGCCGCCGAAAATTCCAAAGCCAGGGGTTTTGAACTCAATAAAAAGTAAGACCAAACCAACACTGAGCAACAAGGGAGCCACTCCATTCAACCACAAGCCGATTTCCTCTGCCCAATTTATCTCCATTTTAATCAATTGATACTGATTCGCCCCCCACCTTTGATTCAGCAGATCTTCGATGCTTTGAAATACCCCGATCCCCAGAAGGGGTTGGGGAGGTGTCCCATAAGTCTTCACAGCTTCCTCTCCCGTAAGCGTAAGTAATTCTCCAGCCTTCTTAATCAAGGAACCATCAGCGGCACGAAGAGGTTCTCCTTCAATCACAAGGCTCACATTCGCATCCATCATAGCCGACATAATCTGCGATCGGTATTTGTAAGAGCCAGCAAAGTTTCGGATTTTGGCTTTGAGGTAAGAGTTAATTTTTCTCTTCATCGAAGGGTCAATTTCTCTACCTCCTCCACTTACTGCCTCCGCTGCCCCAATTTGAGAATAGGGAGCGAAAGCAATCTCTTGAGTTGCAATGGCGATGTAAGCTCCAGCAGAAATCGCTTCTTTGTTTACAAAGGTAAGTATTTTTCCTTCCCATGATCCAAGGGAATCCAAAATTTCTTGCATAATTTCTAGGGTAACCCCTAATTCGCCTCCGGGAGTATCCATGTCTAAAACGACTAGATCAACATTTTGTTCGATCGCATCCTTCATTCCGCGACGAAGTATGTCGAGTATTGGAGGGCCAATTTGGTCTCTAATAGGTATGACATAGGCCGACTTCTGCCTATTTACTGGAGCTTCTGAGATATTTCCTTCGCCTTGGCTCGATGGATTGTCTTCCGTTCCCAACAACGATAAAGTTGTGAGCAAAAGTAAGGATAAATGGAATACAAATTGAACCATGGTTTAAAAACTAATTATCTTGGTATTTGATTAACATTGCGCAAACAGGAAAGAAAGGTCAGTTCAATATTAGCTTGGAAACAATCAATTACCAAAACATGGAAATCAAAAGGTGGGATGTTGGCCCTTCCACCTTTCTCGTGCGTCCAGAAGCAGGAGCTAGGCTCCTCAATTGGCATATCAATATGGGAGATGGTTCTGTTCGAGATGTTATTTACTGGCCAGAGAGCGTCGAGAATCAGCCTTTGCCTGAAGTACATGGGGGTATTCCCATTCTCTTTCCTTTCTCAGGCACTTGCACCCATCAAAACGAGTTTGAAAAATGGAGGGCTCCCGATGGTTGCGTTCGTAAAATGCCCAAGCACGGATTCGCTAAAGATGCTTCCTTTCGAATCCGATCCATGGACCAGGCTGGCTTTGAAGTGGAAATGGTGCAGGACGACCATTTTAAAAATTATTACCCTTACGAATACACCTTTACTGTAATTTACCATTTTTTGGAACTTTCCCTGCAAATTAGTCTGGTATTAGAAAATGAGGGCAGGGAGCCTATTCCGTGGTCTGCCGGGCTCCATCCTTATTTTCAGGTGCCCTGGTGTAAGGATTTATCTCTCGACAACCATCTACTGCAAATTTCTTCTAAAAAAGCATTTCAGTATCAACCCGACGGCACATTGCTGGATTGTCCTAAAACTAATTACCCCGTGCCCCTTGGGGATGAAAAGCTCATCAATAGGGTTCATTACCAACTAGAATCTCCAGAAGCTGAAATATCGCTTTTAAATGGAGAAGAAACTATTCGTTTAAACGAAGCGAGCTGGAGTGGAAAAGGCTCTCGACTCACCTATGTCACCTGGACAAAGAGTGGTGCACCCTATTTTTGTGTGGAACCTTGGATGTCTCCTCCCAATGCCGCTGAGAACAAAACCGCACTCTTTGTTTCACCGGGTGGTCGAGAAGAGTTTACTCTCGAATTGGAACTTGTTTAAGATGGGTTCTTGCCCCTGTGCCTAACGGCTTCTAAAACTCCATCCCATAGTTTAATTCTCGCTTCAATACTACTTTCAGCAACCCTGTCTGCTTCCTTTTCCTTAACAACATCTCCGTTTGTGAGGGAAGCCAAAAGCTCTTCAGCCATCGGGCCGTGTTGCTCACCGTCAAGATGGGCATGCCTTTCCAAATAATAATGAAAAAGGGGGGCCTGATGCTGGTCTACCCCACAATTATTCAGTATTCGAGAGAACATAACAGGCACTAAGTTTTCTCGGCCATAGGCAAAGGATGCAGCGATTTGATGAGTAGAACCATCCCTGATTGTGTCAAAGGTGAAACGCATGAATTTTGTCAAAGAGTGCGGAATGGCATGAGAAGATAAAGCATATTTAACCCCCTTTTCACGAACTACTTCTATAAAATTGTTTATCCCCTCGGTAGATGCTCCCACTTCCAACATAGAATTTAAATAAATTTCAAAGTGGCTTGCATATCGGTTATTGAAATTTGGGTTCGCTACATCTGACTCTTCCTCTAAAACAATTTCATTCACTAACCTGACCGCATTACTATTGCCATTGGGTAACCAGGGTGACCCAGATGGGCAAATTCGTTTCTGCAACTCCTTGAGTAATGACATAAAGTCCCAAACCGCGTAAACATGGTGTTCCATAAATACCCTAAGATCATCCAAGGTTCGTAAAGAATGAAAAATTGGATGAGCTTCCAGTTTTTCTTTAAGTTGAATGTGAGTATTCTCCATAGTAAAAATCGTATTGTGATTCAAAAAATCTTCAAGAAACGGATGCTTATTTCGTTCCACTCGTTTGCGAATAATCCAAAAAGTTCAAGTCGCCATTAGGAACTGATGTGAAATGCATCAACGATACTGGCACTCCCGCTGGGAGTCGAACCCAGATCTTCGGTTCCGGAGACCAATGTTCTATCCATTGAACTACAGGAGCATGATTTACTAATCAAATTGTTTTCTATCAATTGGGTCAAATTCATTAGTATACCAAATTTCCAATCCTTCTTGACAAGCATGCATCTTAATGAGAATGAGTCTCAGTATCAATTGAGATTCGGTCTCAATAAATAAATTATCTCATGTTTCAAAATTCTACATTACATCTTAGCTCTTTCATTTTGTTTCTTTTCCTTTTTATTAGTAGTCACGGGGAAGAAAGCAACCAAGCGGACTATCTATCTCCTTTTAATGTAATTGGCTCACAAGAGGATATTCCAAAGCTGGAAGGCACGGGCGCGATTTTAGGTTCTACTGAGTTAACGCCCTTTTTTCATACGGATGTAAATGAAGTATTTCGACAAGTTCCTGGAGTTTATCTCCGACCAGAAGATGGCTATGGCCTGTTTCCCAATATTAGTTTGCGGGGCGTTGACTCTCACCGTTCTGCCAAAGTGACCATCCTCGAGGATGGCATTCCTTCCTCTCCCTCTCCCTTTTCCGATCCTGCGGCTTACTACTCACCCACAGCTGGGCGGATGTCAGGCTTCGAAATTCTCAAAGGGTCAAGCCAGTTGTCCCAAGGCCCAAACACCATTGGAGGGGTAATCAATTACCTATCGACACCCATTCCAGAGAACCAAATTTCACACCTAAGGGTTTCTTATGGCGAAGATAACGAGAGGGTAGCTCATGCTTATTCAGGAGGAAAAACGGACTTGGGCAGCGGAAAGCTTGGTTTTCTCGTAGAAATTTTTGACCACCGAACAGACGGTTTTAAAACAATCAATGCTTTGGGAAATTCGGTTGGGGGAAATGCCCCGGTTTCTAAAACAGATGTCTCTCTCAAACTTGGGTATGAATTTGGAGAAGATGATTACCTGGAATTTAAGGCTGGAAGAACGAATTTGGATGCGGATGTCAGTTACATTGGCTTAAGTACCG
>Ga0255755_1003930_pt1 | contig 11061 bp, 8 predicted proteins | sample 011ome_18_FD_179955 | JGI IMG/M metagenome (GOLD analysis project Ga0255755, IMG submission 179955) | Coastal salt marsh microbial communities from the Groves Creek Marsh, Skidaway Island, Georgia - 011501BT metaG (version 2) | ecosystem: Environmental > Aquatic > Marine > Intertidal zone > Salt...
ACTTGCAGTTAAAGACAATTCAAAATCTAAATTTTGAGAAATATCAAAGATCAATCTGTTACTAAAATGATATTGAAAAATGGCCTTAGGTGAATTGGGTGATGGGAATGCAGAACCTAAGGGTCTGCCATACCAAATCACTGGAACGTTAAATGGACTTCCTCCTTGTCCTGGAAAAATTTTCTTAGATAAATACGATAGAGCTGGATAAGATGGAGATTGTGGATTGTCATTAACATCAATTTTGGCCATCAGCACAGTGGCTGAATAATCAAACTTTGAGATAGATCTTGTATAGTGCAGGTACCCTTTGAGGTGATCCTCATCATTGACTATGTTGAACCTTTCGCCATATAAAAATTTACATCTTGGTCCAGCCAATACCCCTCCATTGTCAACACAATTTGGGTCAGGGACTGTTTGATTTTTATTATAATATCCAGCATATGGGCCGGAAACCACTGAATCATTTTGAGTAACTTTAAAACTATTTCCCAGACCGCTTAGACCCAATTCAGCAAACTTAGGGATTCTTGAGGCATTCAGAGGGGATTTGTTCAAAGTGCTTAAGGCAAAAACATAGTTTCCTCCAAAAGCCTCGCCTCCAAAAAGTGCACCTAAAGAATTATCCCTTTGATCATAGTTACTAGTTTTCTGACTACCAAGAGCAATCCGTATGCCATTAAATTGTTGATATGTTTGAAAATTAATCACTCCTGCCACTGCATCAGAGCCATAAAGTGAAGTAGCCCCATCTTTTAGGATCTCAATTCTGCTAAGAGCTATTTCAGGAATAATGTTAATGTCAATATAACCTTCGCCTTCGTCTGAGGGTGTACCAGAATGGGTCTGGCGTTTTTTGTTAATCAAGACAAGGGTTGATGCATGATCCATTCCACGCAAAGTGATGTTTGCCATTCCCTGATCAACACCATCCAAAGCATTCGTTTGAAAATTAGAGCCAGAGGCAATGGTGAGGTATTTACTAAGCTCGGCTACAGTGGATACTCTTAAATTTTTGAACTCCTCGCCAGAAATAATATCTACAGGCGATGCATTTAATTCACTAGATTCTATGTATGAAGCTACTGAAATAATCTCTTCAGTTTCTTGAGCAAAAAGAAAGTTAACTACAAAAGAAAAAATGAAGAATGTACGTAAAATTCTAGAAGTAATTTAGCTAAAAATTAATAATTTTTTTAAAGATTATACGTATTTTAAACCTAAAAAAACCGGAAACCATTTGATAATGGTCTCCGGTCATTAACGCCTATTTATATGAAATAATTAGAATGTTAGATTAAACCTCATACCATAATTTTTTCCAGGTAAAGGAACCTGAGTTTTTACATATGAGGAATGATTTCTAGCAACCTCATCAAGCAAGTTGTTACCAAACAATGAAACGGTTAAGTCTCCCTGACCGCCAAGATCAAACCGTTTAGATAATTTAGCATTCAGCATTTGATAGCCGTCTGTATTGGTCTCAGCAAGGCCTATATCATTTTGTTTTTCTACATCTTTGAACATCAACCCAAAGATTGTATTATCTTGCGAATATTTCAATTTAAAGATATTTCTAGCTGGATTTAATCTTGGAATATTGCCGCCACCAGAGAACTCTCCAGAAATTTCATCTCTTCCAAATGATAAAGTTAGCTCACCAGAACCTACATCCATGGAGTTACCAAATTCAATCTCGTAACCATCTAATTCAGCATCTTGTTGAAGATAGTTTGCAAGAATTAAACCTCCATGATCATCATGACCCTCTTCATGCTCTTCGTCATGTTCTTCATGCTCTTCTTCAGTTTCATCTTGAAGATAAATATAGTTATCAACATCATTCATAAATACAGTAGCTTTAGCAAAAAAACTACCATTTTTCATATTAAGTGTTAAATCTATATTGTTAGATGTTTCTGAATTTAAATTTACATTACCAACCTCAAATCTAGCGGTTGCTAAATGCGCTCCATTCATGAACATTTCAGTGGTTGAAGGGGCTCTTTCTACTGAAGAAAAACCAAAATCAACGCTGAGAAAATCGTTAAGCTCTCTTCCAATATTTAAGGCAATACTCGAATTGTTAAAAGCTTTGTCGTAATAAGCAACCTCACTTTCTTCATGCTCATCATGATCTTCATCATGATCTTCATCATGATGCTCTTCTTCGTGCATTGATACTATGGACCCTTCGTTATCAATCATGTCATATCTAACACCAAAATCTAAATCAAAAGAATCAAAACTTCGGCTCAAGTAATAACCAAATGTAAGCTCATCTCTTGATGCAGGAGTCATGAATGCCTCTGCTCCAATCACTGATGTATCCTCATTTACAAAGTTAATAGCAAATTTTTGAGAGACTATAGAGTTTGAAAAATCAAAGATAGCTCCTGCCTCTATCGCATCATTTGTAAATGTAGTTGGTCCTTCAGAATGACCTTCATGCTCGCCATGATCCTCATCTTCATCATGATCCTCATCTTCATCATGATGCTCTTCTTCCTCATGGTCTTCTTCAGCGTGTTGCTCAGTGAAAGAGTAATCAGTATCTCGCATAAAAAAATCAACTTTTTTTACTAAATTACCAGCCAGATTGAAAGATCCTCTGATATCAAACTTCTCAGAATCAGTATTAGTAAAAATTCTTTCACCCTCATGCTCATCATGGCCCTCTTCTTCCTCACCATGCTCATCGCCATGCTCTTCTCCATGCTCATCGCCATGACCGCCATGACCCTCGCCGTGATATGGAATTCCATACATACTTTCAATGCTTGCCAATGAAACTCCAAGATAACCCCAGTCGCCTGTGGTGGATGCTCCAAATTTAAATGACTCTGATTCAAAATCAGAATTTGCCAAGAAGCCTAGGTTTTCTTCATGCTCCTCATGCTCTTCTTCATGATCATCATGGTCTTCATCTTCATCGTGATGCTCTTCTTCTTCATGCATAATTGCGCCGTTAGGAACATCAAAATTTCCAAGAGAAGTATTTTTATATGCAAGGCTTATGTTTATATAACCGCCAACATTATCTTGATAAAAGAAGCTTTGGCTGTCCCCATCATTAACCGATTGTGACTCAGCTCCAACTTTAAATAATCGCTCTACATCTTTCATGGCAATAGAGTTATCAACAATGTTGACGATGCCTCCAATTGTTCCGTTCGTGTAGAGTAAAGATGATGGGCCTCTAACAACCTCAATTTGCTGTACATTGCTCATGTCAACATCATTAAGATGGTCAGCACCAAGACCTGAAACATCACGATTGACCATTCCATTATCTAGAACTTTAACCCTTGTACCTGACATTCCTCTAATTATTGGCTGGCCGACGGCAGAGCCATAGTCTGCTGAAGAAACGCCTAATAAATCATCTATGGATTCGCCTAGACTTTGAGTGGCTTCAGTTGCAATATCATCGCCGCTTAAAATATGAATTGGATCAGCCAACTCGCTTGCAGCTTTATCAATTAAAGCTGAAGATACAACAACCTCATCCATTTCATCAGCAAACAAGGTGTTAATTGAGAAAGTAACTAACAGTAAAAAGAAAAATTTATTAATTTTCATAAGAACCTCCTAAAAAGAAAAATTAAAATTTAAAAAAAGTTAAATATTAATTTTTGGAGGTGCTTGTGAATTAAAAGGCTTGTTGACTTGAAGAGAAAAGTCTTGAGGGGACTTCTGGTCTACAAGTTGTGGAAAAATTTCATTAGGAATAAAAACAAAAACTTCTACATCTGAAGATGCTTCATAGTGACAAGTAAGACATTCTAGCTGCGGGCCCTCATTTAATGGGGCCTCATCGATGTGTGCAAACGAATGCAGTGATATACTTGCAAGAAAAAATAACCCAATAAATGAGATAGTTTTGCTTTTTAGTCCAAAATTCATAGAGCGATAGTATAGCATCACATTAAAATTACAATAGCTACAAAATAGAATGTACAAAGAAGCAATCCAAGACGCGATCTCAATGCATGAGCTTCCATCACAGTGGCGATCAGACCTCTTAAATGAGGCAGAACATGTGGCTAAAAAGAAAAAAACAGCAAAATACAGAAAAGATTTAAGAAAACTCCCATTTGCAACAATTGATGGCGAGGATGCTAAAGATTTTGATGATGCTGTTTATTGTGTGAGAAGTAGCAATGGTTTTAAACTCTATGTCGCCATTGCAGATGTCTCCTTTTATGTGGAGCCTGGCTCAAAATTAGACAAAGAAGCAAAAAAACGTGGTACCTCTATCTACTTTCCAGAAACGGTCATCCCAATGCTTCCAGAAAATCTATCAAATGGAATATGCTCGCTGAGACCTAATGAAGATAGGTGCTCAATGATATGTGAAATGTCTATTGATCTTGATGGTAAAAGAAAAAAATATAAATTTTATAGCGGCTTAATAAACTCCAAGGCTCGACTTACATATAACCAAGTTGAAAAACATCTTAAAAAATTATCTCACATCAAACAATCGATAGTGCACGAATCAATAAAGCACCTTTATGATCTTACCAATCTAAGATTAAAGCTTCGCAATAAGAGGAAAGCACTTGAAATCAACCCTAAAGAAGCAATTTTGGAGTTAAGCAAAAACAAAGAAGTAAAAAATATAATCATCAAAAAATCTCTTTTTGCTCATAAACTTGTTGAAGAATCGATGTTGCTTGCGAATGAATCAGCTGCTGAATTTATGCATGATAGATTAGATTTGGGAGTTTATAGGATTCATGAAGATCCAGATCCAAGCAAGCTTGAGATACTAAAGAAACATTTTAAAATCCCAACCCAAATTGCAAAAAAATCATCGCCTCTAGAGATAATTAACAGATGTTTGCATGAAGCTCACGAGAAGAAAGATGATACTGGTCAAATTCTAGTCCTTCAAACTCTTGCAAGGGCAGAGTATTCGACAAATAACTTGGGTCATTTTGGTCTACAGCTTAAACAATACTCCCATTTCACATCACCCATTAGAAGATATCCTGATTTATTAGTTCATAGACTAATTAATGCTTCCCTGGCTCATAAAAAACTAGGCATGAGACAAAATGAGCTTCAAGATGAATGTGAGAATTCTTCTATGCTTGAAAGGCGAGCAGAAAAAGCATCCAGGCAAGTAGAGCAAGTCCTAATTTGCTCATACCTAAAAACAAAAATAGGCTCTTCAATGGATGGAGTTGTTACTGGTGTGACAGATTTTGGCTTGTTTGTTAATTTAGAGCCCTATTTCATTTCAGGTCTGTTGCATGTATCTGATCTTCCTGACGACCGATATCAATTTTTACAAGATCGCAATGCACTGAAAGGAAAAAGAAGAGGAGGTATATATAAGCTTGGCCAAAAAATTAAGGTTAAAATTGCTGCTATCTTTCCTCTTGAAAGAAAGATTAATCTCATAATTTCAAATGGAAAATAATAATTCTGAAAATTTGCGAGTTGGATTTCATAGTATTGAGATGCTATTAAAAGTTTCTCCTGAAAACATAAAACAGATCTTTATACCAGCCAATCGCAATGATGATAGAGCTCTTCGTTTAATTTCTATGGCTGAAAAATTATCAGTTTCTATTGAAAGAAAAAAAAGTTTAACGCAGCACCCCGAGGCAATTCTTAAAACTGCAATAAACCTTGGACTAGGTGACCTAAAAAACTATGAGGAAAGCATTCAACATAGTAATCCTACATTTCTGGTTATCGATAATGTGATTGACCCTCGTAATCTAGGTGCTTGCATCAGATCTGCAGCTGCAAGCAATATTGCAGGAGTAATTATTAACAAACATCACTGCTCACCCATCACTCCATTAGTAAGACAAGTTTCAGCCGGAGGCACTGAAGCAATTCAAATTTTTACAGTGACCAATTTAATTAATACTTTAAAGCACTTCGAAAAGCTGGGCTATCTTATTCTAGGAACAAGTGAGCATGCTGATTCAATGCATACAGAATTAGATTTAAACAAACCTATTTTGACAATTATGGGTTCTGAAGAAGATGGTATCAGAGAAAAAACACTGGAAAAATGCTCGCAAGTTTGCACTCTGTCAAAGAATCAAATTATCAATAGCCTAAATGTTTCAGTGGCTACTGGAGTAATACTTTTTGAGATTGCGAGGCAGAAGTTAATATAAATTTCATTTACAATGCAATGAATGAATGAAACCCTTGAATTTTTTAAATGCTTAATCAAAGAACTATAAAAAATCCTATCAAAGCAGTTGGCGTTGGTCTCCATAGTGGCAGAGATATGACATTGGAGCTTTTGCCCGCACCTATAGATGCTGGTATTACTTTTATTAGAACTGATTTAGACCCTGAAATATGCATTCCTGCAAAATTTGAGTACGTTGGTGATACCACCCTTTCAACCGCTCTTTTTAAAGAGGGTTATAAAATTGGCACTATCGAGCATCTGCTTTCAGCAATAGCAGGGCTCGGGATTGATAACTGTATTATTAAGGTAGACGGCCCTGAAATACCTATTATGGATGGCAGTGCAAGCCCATTTGTATTTTTGATTCAATCGGCTGGGTTGGAAGTTCAAGATAAATTAAAAAATTTTATTAAAGTTAAGAAAGAAGTCAGGGTCGAACGTGGGGATACATACGCGGCCATCAAACCTTTTGATGGTTTCAAGGTCTCATTTGAAATTGATTTTGACGATCCAACCATTCAAAAACATGCTCAAAAATCATCTATTGATTTTTCTTCTACATCATTTGTTAAAGAAGTGTGTAGGGCCAGGACTTTTGGATCAGTAAAAGATATGGACGCCCTTCAATCTCAAGGATTAGCATTAGGAGCCAGTGTAGCTAACGCTATTGCTGTTGGCGAAGACGGCATTCTCAATGAAGAAGGTCTAAGATTTGATGATGAATTTGTGAAGCATAAAATGCTTGATGCAATTGGTGATTTATACCTACTTGGTCATAATCTTATTGGTCAATTTTCTGGTTATAAATCTGGTCACTCGCTTAATAATGAATTATTAAGAAAAATTTTGGCATCTGAAGATGCCTGGGAGGTAGTTACATTTGAAGATTCATCAATTGCCCCCATATCATATGCTAGAGCTCCATTTGGGGATGCTGTAGAGCTCTGAGTAAAAGAAGATAACTATTAGCGATTAATTTCATGTCATTTTTAACCAAAATTTTTGGAAGTAGTAATCAACGCGCTTTAAAGCGGATGCAAGTATCTGTTGATGAAATTAATAATCTAGAATCACATTATAAAAATTTAAGTGACCAAGAGTTAAGTGATCTAAAGAGTGAATTAAAAAAATCTAAAGAAGATCCTAACTTTAATTTGTTAGCGCATGCATTTGCAGCAACTCGTGAAGCAAGCATCCGAACAACAGGTCTTAGACATTTTGATGCGCAAATGCTTGGCGGCATTGCTCTCTCAGAAGGAAACATAGCTGAGATGAAAACTGGAGAGGGAAAAACTTTAGTTGCCACCCTCCCAGCATACCTAAATGCCGTTCAAGATAACAAAGTAATACTTGTGACAGTGAATGATTATTTAGCTCAAAGAGATGCTGATTGGATGAGACCAATTTATGAATGTCTTGGGCTTTCAGTCGGGGTAATTTATTCAAATCAATCATTTGAAGAAAAAAAATCTGCGTATCAATGTGATGTGATCTATGCAACAAATGGTGAATTAGGCTTTGATTATTTAAGAGATAATATGGCTCTTCGTGCAGAAGACAAAGTCCAGTGCTCATTAGATTTTGCAATTGTAGATGAGGTAGATTCAATTTTAATTGATGAAGCTAGAACGCCTTTAATTATTTCTGGCCCCTCAAATGAAAGTGCTGATTATTATGTACAAATAAAAAAAATCATACCTAATCTAAAAGAGCAATTAAGAGAGGGAACTGAAGATGAGCCACTGACTGAAGAAGAGCAAGGGCACTATATTATTGATGAAAAAAATCGATCCATCGAGCTCACTGATGATGGGTATGTATTTGTTGAAAGGCATCTAGAGGATTTAGGATTACTTCAATCTGAGGATAGCTTATATTCCGTCAGCAATTTAAAGATTATGCGCTATGTAAATGCGACTTTAAAAGCTGCATTTTTGTTCAAAAAAAATGTTCACTATTTAGTAAGAGGTCAAGAGGTGCTACTAATTGACGAGCATACTGGCAGAACAATGCCTGGAAGAAGAATGAGTGAAGGTATTCATCAAGCGCTGGAATGTAAAGAAAATACGCCTATACAGCGCGAGTCTCAAACTCTTGCGTCTACAACCTACCAAAACTTTTTTCGGTTATTTGACCAGCTTTCTGGCATGACTGGAACCGCTGATACTGAAGCAGCTGAATTTGCTGAAATATACGGGCTAAATGTTTCAATCATCCCAACCAATAAACCGATGGCAAGAGAAGATAATGATGATTTAGTTTTTCTTACACAAGAAGCAAAATTCAAAGCTTTAATTGAGGAAATAGAGCTTTTGCGAAAAAAAGATGCGCCAATACTAGTTGGAACTGCGTCCGTAGAATCATCAGAAATAGTTTCTGCATTGTTGAATAAAAAAAATATCTCTCATCAGGTGCTGAATGCAAAGCAGCATGAAAAAGAAGCAGAAGTTATCGCAAATGCTGGTCGTCCTGGCGTAGTTACTATAGCAACAAATATGGCTGGACGAGGAACCGATATTGTATTGGGAGGAAAAGAAAATATTGGTGATGGTGAGTGGGAAAAAAGGCATAAAGTAGTTTTAGAGGCAGGTGGATTGCACATTCTTGGAACTGAGAGGCATGAATCAAGAAGAATAGATAATCAATTAAGAGGTAGATCAGGAAGACAGGGAGACCCTGGCTATTCTAAGTTCTTTTTATCTCTAGAAGATGACTTATTAAGATTGTTTATATCTGATAGTCGAAGAGCTCTCTTTGAAAGAATTGGTATGGGTGATGATCATATTGAACACAAAATGCTCTCTCGTGGAATAGAAAATGCACAAAAAAGAATTGAAAGTAGGAATTTTGACATAAGAAAAAACTTATTAGAATATGATGATGTTGCAAATGATCAGCGACAAGCAATCTATTCATTAAGAAATCAGCTCCTCAATGAAGATAACATTTCGGAGGCAATAAATGACTTAATAAATGATGAGATGCGCGCAGTTTCAAATGATTTTGTGCCTTTGGATTCTGTAGAGAGTCAGTGGAGACTGGAGGAATTAGATAAATATTTGTTTGATCATTACTTAATCGAAGAAAACATAGCAGCTAAAGTTAGTAATGATCAAAAATTAACTCCAGATCTAATTGCTACATTGATCGCTGACAGCGCAGCAAAAAAATATAAACAAAAATATCTAAAAATTGAAGATAACCTTGCTCAACTTGAAAAGCAGGTAATGTTGCAAATATTAGATGTGCATTGGAAAGATCATTTGTCTGAAATGGATCACTTGAGACAAAGCGTAGGTTTAAGAGCCTATGCTCAAAAGAATCCAAAAAATGAATATAAGCGTGAAGCATTTGAAATGTTTGAAGTGATGTTAGACGAAATTAATGCTGAGGCGATCAAAGTTCTGTTCAGGATTGAGCTTGCCAGCGAAGAGGAGATCCAAGAGTTAGAGGAAAGATCTCGTGAAGCTCAACAAAATAGAGAAATGAAACTACAACAAGAGCAATTACAACCAGTCATAGGGAGTGATCCAAGTCCGGAACCTGAGCAATTAGCCAAGGTGGAAACTGTTAAAACGGATGAGCCAAAGCTACAAAGAAATGAGATAGTAAAAATTACTAATGGCAAAGAGACAAAAGAATTAAAGTATAAAAAAGCTCAACCTTTAATAGAAGCCGGAGAGTGGAAGATCATTTAGTCTTGATAAAAATCTTCTGATTCAATAGGCCTACTGATCAGCTTTTCTTCATTGGCCCAACTACCCAAATCAATCAATTTGCATTTTTTAGAGCAAAATGGTCTATAAATATTAGTTTGGCTAAGATCAGCCTCTTTATTGCAGCGGGGACAAGACTTCGTCATTTTTAGCAAAGGTTTAAATAAAATTTATGCATAGCGATGGATCGAATTTTCAAATTTTCTAACGAATCATTGTTGGGAATAATATCATTAGCTATGCTTATTCTTTCTTCTCTTGAGCATTGAGAATCCATAATTTTCTGTATCTGTTCTTGAGAATTATCATCTCGCAATGAAGCTCTTTCGAGTTGAAGTTTTGGGTCGCAATCAATAACCAAAATTCTATTATAGTTACTCATACTTTTGGTCTCAAAAATTAGTGGCACCATAATAATTGAATATGGAGATTTTGAGGCAGCAATTTTTTTTAACATCAAATCTCCAACTAATGGATGAATGATTGATTCTAATGTCTTTTTTTTCTTATCGTCGACAAAAACTTCTTTTCTTAAATATGCTCTATCAATTGATCCATCAGAGTCAATAATTTTAGATCCAAAGCATTGAACTATACTAGCAAAACCAGGGGTGCCTTTTTCGATGACATCTCTAGATAAACTGTCTGCATCTATAACATTAATGCCTTCGTTTTTAAAAAAATTTGCTGCAGCTGATTTACCAGATCCTATGCCGCCAGTGAGACCAACTATCATTTTTGAGGTTTGGTATTAATGAAACTTGGAACGTTATGGGCCCAAGAGCTTTCTTCAATTCTAGATGCAATAAGCCATTTATCATTAATCTTCTTATAGGTGTCTTGATACCACATCCCAAGAAAGAAGACTTGTTCATCCTCTGTTTGCATGGGGTTGAAACACATTACTTTTCCAGAAGCAGAATTCCCATTTAAAGTTAATGAAATATTTGAAATTAAATGTTGATAATTTGGAAAATGATCTAATGCTGTTTCTAAGTACTTTATTATTTCTTGGAGGTTACCAGCTATACCTCCTACTGCGGTGTAATCAATGTGTGCATCTTTTGTAAATAAATTATTAAACTCTTGAAAATTTTTTGTATCCACAGCAGTTGCATAATCAGTTACAAGTTTTTCAAGTTCCATGCGATCTGAGATTTCTGCGATGTCCAT
>Ga0255755_1003941_pt1 | contig 11034 bp, 5 predicted proteins | sample 011ome_18_FD_179955 | JGI IMG/M metagenome (GOLD analysis project Ga0255755, IMG submission 179955) | Coastal salt marsh microbial communities from the Groves Creek Marsh, Skidaway Island, Georgia - 011501BT metaG (version 2) | ecosystem: Environmental > Aquatic > Marine > Intertidal zone > Salt...
CTGTCGCATCTTGATCAAATCATTCTGCATATCCATCACCGTCGACTCGAGCAACTTCTCCGGGTCTTCCGCGGCGGTGATCAACGAGTTGGCGTACGACCCGATGACGCGAGTGAACCGCGAGAATAAATTGGCGTGCGTCACGACCGCGCTGCGACGCGCGCGCGGCGGCGGCGGCGTGCGCTGCGCGCGAATGTTGGATCTTCCCTGGCGCGGCGTGAACGACGACGCGCGCAAGGACGTCGCACAGGCGACGCGAGCGGCGTTCGCGAGAGACATGGAAGGCGAGTGAAGGCGTGAAAACGGCGTTCGTCTGCGCTGTGTGCGTGCGTGCGTGCGCGCGCGCGTGGAAGTGACGACGACGACGACGACGACGACGAAGTGTGCCCACGTCACGATGGAGATAGCGCGCGCGCGACGCCATTGCACCGCCGCGACATGAGCGCGCGACAGCTCAGACGCGCGCAGGGCGACGCGTATGGGTTATGCGCATCATCGTCGAGCGGCGATGAGCGCGAGGACGACGGCGAGGACGAGGGCGTGGGCGTGCTCGAGGTGAACAATCCATTCGCAGCGCTCGTAGGGACGAGCAGCGAGGACGAGGACGCCGACGAGGACGCCGGGGAGGAGCACGGCGAGGAGAAGGAATCGATCGCGGCGCGCGTTGATATGAGCGCGGCGACGACGTCGGGTGGGAAGAAGACGAAGCGCGGGGGGAAAGGACGTCGTCGGCGGTCGGCGGCGGCTGACGCCGACGAGGATGATTTGGACGCGTTGGTGCGCGAAGTCGCGGGCGTGGATGTGTCTGGGGTGAAGGGCGCGAGTGAGGTGGGTGATATTGAGGCGCGTGAGGGTGGTGAGCCCGCGTCGTCGTCTTCGGTGGCGTCGGTGGCTCCGAACGCGGCGTTGCGGCTGCTCGTCGTGGATTTGCGCAAGATGAAGGCTGAAGATGAGTTGAAGCGCTTATTCGGCTCGCGAGTCGTCGCTAACGTCGAGGCGGAAGAAAATGGGCGTTATAGCGGTCGCGCGAGAGCGTTGAAGCAAAAGTTGCGTTCGAAGACGACGTTTGCTACGTTTCGCGACGCGTGGTCGACGTATAGAAGCGAAGGCATACACATGGAGCTGTGTAAAGATGTGTCCGACCCGTCGACGGGCATGAGCGAATATGCTTTTGTGTGGAAGCCCGAGTATGAAGAGGCACAGTTTCATTTCGAAGTCGCCGTGGCTTCGCACGATCCCAATAGACTGTTTCATTTAGCCCGCGATTATCCGTGGCATTTGGAGACGATTTTACGCATTTCTGAGTTGTACCATTATAGCGGACAGGCGCAAGAATCCAGCGAAATGTTAGAACGATGCTTGTACGCGTGTGAACGCGCGTGGCACCCGACGTTTGCATCGGCAGCATCAAATGGTTTAGCGCGATTAGACTCTAGCCTACCCGCTAACAAGCCGTTGTTTGAAGCGCTGTTCCGTCACGTCATCAATTTGACGCGCCGTGGATGTCAGAAGACAGCACTCGATACGGCCAAGTTTCTTCTCGGCCTCGATCATACCGACCCAAAAGGCGTGTTGTGCTGCATAGACTATTTCGCTCTTCGCTGTGGTGAAGAGCACTGGTTGATTGATTTCGCGCAGACGTTCGGAGACTCGCGCTACGTCGGCGACGGCGAATGGCAGTCTCACGGAAGTCTTTTAAGCTTCCCGGGCTTCGCGTACAGCTACGCAATGGCGTTGTATGTCACAGCTGATGACATTGCTGATGCTGACGCCGCATTACTCCAGGCTATGCTCACGCACCCTTACGCTTGGAGCGCGGTGTTGTCAAAAATTGAAGCCAACGACGCCGAGACCAAGGAGATTCTCGCGCACGAGCACTTCGACTTTTCCAACTGCGCGCTCGCGTGTCGAAGCCTGGAGCACTTATCTGACGTCTTTGCCACGCGACACCACGCGCTTTGGAAGCCCGAAGCGACGATGAAATGGGCCAAGAAAGTCGCCAAAATGGCCATCAATCTCATCGACTCCACGAAACCGAGCCCACTGTTGGATGGTTTAACCGCCGCGGATTTCACCGCCATTACTCTCGAATCTTGGATGGACGGCGCCGAAAACGCCTACGCGCACATCATCATCGATGACTTCCAAGACGTCGTCAAACGTCAGCTTCCCGAAGATGACCCATTAGCACAACGGCAGCCCGCCGCCGGCGACGACGACGACGACTAGCGTCTCTGTCGAACATCGAGCCTTCATAGAATACGCGTCGCGTTGTAATACATGTAAAAACCTTTCGCGAGCTGAGGTTTTTTCACGCACACACCTCACAATCGCCCACGCGTCGCGTCGTCGATCGTCGACGCGCGATGAGTACGGTACACGCACACGCCGCGACATTCGCCTCGCGCTTCACGGCGCGTCGCGTCGTCGCTGGGGCCCGTGGCGACGTCAATCGAGTGCGATTGGTGCGCGGTAACCATCTCGGTCGAGGCGGTCGTCGCGTGCTCGTGGCGCCGCGCGCTGAAGGCGATGACGATCGAGACGAGCGCGCGACGGACGAGGCAAGTGAAGATTTGACGAGCGGTGAAGACGGGTTTTTGGAGGAGTCAACGACGAGTGATGTCGCGGAGGTGTCGGCAGAGGCGACAGCCGCGAACGGCGCGGAGAAGAGGCTCAAGCCGCGGACGCGTAAAGGGCGTCGCGGGAAACGCACCGATAAACGGCGCGCACCGTTCGTCAAGGCGGAACCAATCGAGGTGAACGATACGTTTGTGAGTAAGCAATCGAGGTTGGACAAGTTTTTGCGCGGTGAGCCGAGGTTTAAGCGAGGCAACGCGACGGCGCAAGACGCACGGCCAGACGGTTTGCGCGGAAGCCATCGTCCGTTGTTGACGCCTGGGACAAAGTCGTGGTACGATGCCTGGAGAAAGGAAAATCAGCTCGCAAGCAAAGAGTTGCGCAAGCGAGAGTTGGCTAAGACGGGACGTAAACCGATATTGGACTACAAAAAAGCTGGGGTGGCTGCGGGTAAACCCTTAAGCGTGGAGGAGTTGCAGTTCACGCCGCTTGGGCGTGCGAAATTGCAATCGCAACGTCAACACATTGCGTATAACACTTTTATTATGGATATCATGACACAAGATATCAAGGAGCTTTACGTCAGCGTGGATGCTGTAGCGCGTTACGCTGCGGTGTACCAGGATGGCCGAGTGGCGTATTGCCAAGTGGCGCCGTATAATACAGAGGTGTATGATTTGACACAAGTCGTGGGATTGGAAATCAAGCCAACGATGCCAGAGCCTGCAAGTCATACGCTTGCGGCGGTTGGTGATCGTGCGTCGGCGGTGAAGACTTTCATTGCCGGCTACGGTTTACCCTCGCTTGGTGTCTTCACAGTGTGGGCTATTGTTTTCTACATGCAGCGATTCCGAGGTGATTGGGAAGATCGCCAAAAGATTTTGGAGCTTGAACGTGCGGAAGAAGCGCAACGGCAGGCCGAGAAGGGCGATCCGCGCATTGCCGTGCTCGAGGAAGTGTATGAGAAGCTTGATGTAAATGACCCACAGCGGGACACTATCAAGCGAGAGATTCGCAACCGCAAGGCTGCCATCGCTCGACGTAACATGGATAAGAAGGACGCGTCGGCCAAAGCAGCAGAAGGAGATCAAATGGGCGCGGCAAACGCTTTCATGAAGGTTGGTGTTAAAGTGGTGAAGAAGAAGAAGAAGTCGGCTGTTGATGACGAGGAGGGCGAGGAGGGCGAGGAAGTTGAGGAAGAAGAGTCGGAAAAGAAGACGACGAAGAAGGGAGCAAAGAAAGGGCGCGTAAACACCAAGATGAAGCTTCGCGATGAGAGCGAGACCGTGACTTTTGATGACGTTGCGGGCATCGGGACGGCAAAGGTTGAACTTCAAGAGGTTGTCGATTTTTTCCTCAAACCTGAAAAGTTCAAGGCCAGTGGGAGTAAAGTACCCAAGGGCGTCTTACTTACCGGTCCTCCAGGTTGTGGTAAAACGCTTCTTGCCAGAGCCGTTGCTGGCGAGGCCGGGGCGACCTTCTTTTCCCTTGCTGCGTCTGAATTTGTAGAAATGTTTGTTGGCGTTGGCGCGGCGCGCGTGCGAGATTTGTTCACTCAAGCCAAAAAGCAAGCACCATCCATCATTTTCATCGATGAGCTCGACGCCGTCGGTCGACCTAGAGGTGGCGGCGGCTCGGGCAATGACGAGCGTGATCAAACATTGAATCAGTTACTCGTTGAGCTTGATGGTTTTGGTAGTGACACGCAAATTGTCTGCATTGCGGCGACGAATAGAGTCGACGTGCTCGACAAGGCGCTCGTTCGCGCTGGTCGCTTCGACCGTAAGATTGTTATCCCCAAGCCTGATTACAATGGGCGCAAGGAAATCTTACAAGTTCATGCCAAGAATAAGCCCGTAGCTCCAGATATTGACTGGAACTTGGTGTCGGGTGAGACTGAAGGCTTTAGCGGCGCTGCGCTAGCGTCTGTGGTGAACATCGCCGCTTTACAGGCTGCCAAGAAATCCAGGTCGCAAATCACCATGGAAGATTTCCAAACGGCTCTCGAAGTCGAGACTTTGGGTAAAGTGTTGCCGCAAGGTCTCGGTGAGGAGAACGAGCGTCGTTTGGCGCTCATTCATGCGGCGTCAGCTGTGGCGCTGCGTTTGTTGTGTAAGGACATGATTGACTTGTCTTATGTCACCATCGTCGCGCGTGAAACAAATGCAGAGGGTCAAGTAGCGATCGCAGAAAACCCCATAGCACTCCGCCCGGGTGCGTTTACCAAGGGCTTCCTTCGTAGACACTTGCGCTCGTGTCTGATCCCTTCAGTGGCCGAACAACTTGTTTATGGTTTTGACAACTGCACAAAAGTCGCCGCGCCGTACAACGCTCGCGCGAGAGAAATTGCGACATTCTTCGTAAACAATGCCGGTTTTAGCGACGAAGAAGGCAGTGAATTCGCGTACATGCCCACAGGACATATCATTGAGAAGAATGACTTCCTCGGTGGTAACCGAGAAGAGTACATGCTCCCGGGTACGACGTTTGATCGATACGCCGCGGCAGATAGAGAGACTAGACGTTTGATGGAGGCTCAATACGCTGCCGCTCAAAGGTTTGTTGAAAAGCAGCGTCCGGCGATTGAGGCGTTACAGGCGGTAATTATGGAAAAGAAGACAGTGCAGGCTGAAGAACTCTTGGCGATTATCGATGAGAATGCAGTGATGCCGTATGATGATGAGCTTTTGCCGAGCGCTTATGCAACTGAACGCAAGGCTTTCGCGGATTGGAATGGTACGGTGCCGGCAGAATATGTCACCGACGGCGCAGCTTCTCGTCGAGAAGCCATAGCTGCGGAACAGGAGCGCATTCGAGTTGAAGAGGAAGCCATCCGGGCTAAAGCGGAGGCTGAAGCTGCGGCAGCCGAAGCCGCTCGCGTGAAGGCTGAGGAGGACGCCGCGCATGCAAAGGCTGAAGCCGAAGTTGCAGCCGCAGCTGCGGAAGCGGCGCGCGTACGCGCCGAAACTGAAGCCGCCGAAGCCGTTGCCGCTGCAGCTGCCGAAGCGGAACGCGTGAAAGCTGAAGCCGAAGCTGCCGCTGCGGCTGAAGCTGCTGAAGCTGAAGCTGCGCGAGTGAAGGCTGAGGAAGAAGCTGCTGCTGCTGCTGCTGCTGCGGCTGAAGCTGCGCGAGTGAAGGCTGAGGAAGAAGCTGCTGCTGCTGCTGCTGCTGAAGCTGAAGCTGCGCGAGTGAAGGCTGAGGAAGAAGCCACGGCTGCTGCCGAAGCTGACTCAAAGGAGGACGATGAAGAGAAATAAAAACACTAGCTTGCAATATTATTGATAAATATAAACGTTCAGAACGCCGAAGTATCCAAACTAAGGGCGTCGCAAACAATTCGCATGTCGTCAGGCATCGGCGCCTGAAACATGAGCGTTTCGCCGGTTACAGGATGCTTGAGCTCAAGTCTATGTGCATGTAATGCTTGTCTCCGTATGCTCAAGGCACCTCCCCACTGGCCCCACGGCTCCTTCGCATCTCGGCTGTCAGGAGGCGTGAGTTGATGCATTTGTGTTGGATTTTCAGACGCGCACGCGGCGAGCTGCTCAGCACTCCACACGTGCTTGGCCTTTTCCTCATCGCTTTGTGCACTCCAACGAAGATGAGGGCCGTACAAAGCATCCGACACGATAGGCAATCCTGCATGCGCGAGATGTACGCGTATTTGATGCGTACGTCCCGTCAGAGGAAGAACTCGAACCAAAGCGGCGATGGATTTCGGCGACTCCGTTGTCGGCTCACCTACCGGCGTTACTCCCTTTGGTGTCGTCATTGCCGCGACACTTTCATCTGTAATATCAAACAACGTTGTGTCCGCACGCGTGGCAATCTCACATATGGTCCTGGCTTCTTTGCCTTCACCGCTAAAATCTACCGTACGCGCCTCACGTACGATACCATGATCACCAATCGGCGCTTCAACGACAAAGGCGTCGCCGCATCCGGGAGGGGATACCCCAACGGAGATGGCCAAATATGTCTTTTTTGCCGTCTTATTCTGGAATTGCGCCGCGATGTCGCTCACCAAGCTATGCTTTTTAACGAACACCGCCACTCCACTCGTATCCATGTCTAATCGATGGACTATGTAAGGCGTCGCACCACCCAAATGATGCAGCGCTCGGCTCAACAACGAATTTGACTCAAATCTATGGTTTGGGTGGAACCTCAGATTCGGTGGCTTATTTACCACCAAAAACTCGTCATCCTCAAAAACAACGTCTAAAGGTATGTCCTCTTGCGCGAGCTCGATCGCGAGGCTCGCTCGACGGAGTGTCATCTTCACTCGGTCTTCGGGCACGCCGAGCGCCTCTGCCGCCTGTGCAGTCGTTACCCTTTCCGTCTTCAATCCATCTCTATGCCGATAACACATCGTCTTGACCTTGCTAACAAACTCATCGTTTATTTCACCAGCAATTCTTCTCGCTTCTAACGCGCTACCATTGATGTCGTCTACATTCCACGTCGACTTTGGAATGTCACGTAAGACGTCGCTCGCGCACTTTTGCAAATGCATCCTAAACGCATTCGACTTGATTTCCTGTCCGCACGCCGGACAATCTATAGGTATTGACGCAAAACGGGCACGACGTTTCTTCTCAGCCTTGCTCAAGATTGGCGTTGTCGACGCCGATGTCGACGGCGCTTCGTCTTCTTCGCTCGAGCTCCAAAAGCCAGTAGGTTCAATGCCGTCATCTTTACACCGCAGTTCCATCGCTCGCGACGACGTAATCGATCGCGCACGCGTGAAGACGCGTGTGTATACTCGCGTGTGGACGTTTGCGATCGTCCCGTGCGCTCGTGAGAGCATCAATCGCGGTGACAGGCAGACAATGACGCGCAAAAGCGAAAAAGTGATACGCAGAGCGCCGCAGATTAGGGCGCGTAGCGACGACGATATCGACGTTTTCGGCTGAGAACGTCAATGATGCGCGCGTAAAAGACGAGACGCTGTACTAGAGCGCAATTCACTCACGGAGACGCGATCCGAGGCGTCGACGGTGAGGGGGCAAGTGGAAAACGTACTACTAAAGATGCAGCGCACTCGAGGAGACGATGCTGCGCCGTCGACGTCGGCGCCACCACCTAAAGGCACGAATGAGACGTTGAATCTCGTGACACTCGAGCGTCTCGTCGCGGGTGCGGCGGCTGGTGGGATCTCGCGCGTCGCCACGGCGCCGATTGATCGCGTCAAGTTGTTGTTTCAGGTCAATCCAGCGAGCGGAGAGTTTAGCCTGCGCTCGGGAGCGACGATGGCACGCGGAATCATAGAGCGCGAAGGTATATGGGCGCTTTGGCGAGGGTGTAACGCCGCCGTCATACGGATCTTGCCATACAGCGCGACGACATTCGGGACATATAGCACGTACAACGCGGCACTGGCGAGAGTGTTCAATATTGCTCCAGATAACGCTGCAGCGACAAAACACAGAGGGGATAACGAAAAATCGCCACCAGTAGGAGACTGGCGTACGAGATTTGCGGCTGGGGCGATGGCTGGGGCGACGGCGACGGTGCTGACGTATCCACTGGATTTATTGCACGCACGGTTAGCGGCTCACTCGTCGACGCACCCGGCGCCAAATATTTCTGGAATGTTCGGCAGCGCCGGATACTTGTATGATGTCGTTACAAAATCGAAAGGAGGCGCGCGATCGTTATATAATGGTCTGAATCCGACGCTGATTGGGATTGTGCCATATGGCGGAATAAGTTTTGCAACGTTTGAGACACTCAAATCGATGTACTTGAACCAAGCGGCTCGAGGAGTTAAAGTCGTGCGTGAGGATGAGTTGGAAATGCCAGTGCATTTGAAGCTCCTTGCGGGTGGATTTGCGGGTGTGTTAGCGCAGACAATGACCTATCCGCTTCATATCGTTCGTCGGCGTATGCAAGTGCACATCAGCGCTGGCGGTACCGAGCCGCTTTACTCTGGCATGTGGGCGGGCTTACGCACAATTTACACAACCGAGGGCGTGAAAAACGGATTGTTCAAAGGCGTCACATTGACGTGGGCTAAAGGCCCAGTAGCTGCGGCGATTGGGTTCACCTCGAACGATTTACTCTTCCAAAAAGTCGCCCCGTGGTTTCGAAAATCCATGCTAGAGTCGCAACAACATGAGGCTCCCGTTCCAGTCATTTGGCACGAGCGTAAATCAATCACAGCGCTTGAAACGTTGTTTAGCGGTGCGATTGCAGGGTCAGTAGCGAAAACAGTTATCGCTCCAGCGGACCGAGTGAAGATTATGTACCAAGTCGATGCGACGAAGGAGTTTACACTCAACGGCGCGTTTCGCACCGCAAAGCACATCATTGAAACTGAAGGCTTCAGGGCGCTCTGGCTCGGCAATGGCGTGCAAATGATTCGTGTCATGCCTTACGCTGGCGTGAGCTTCCTAGCATTCCCAAAGTACGATGCGTCTTTGCAGAAGTTTATATCCACTTATGCGCCAACACTCGGTATTGAGTTGCTCGCGCACGAAGATGAACTTCGCATCTTTTCACGTTTTGTCGCGGGCGCTGCGGCGGGCGCAACGGCGACGACGATGACGTATCCGCTCGATATGTTACGCGCCAGATTCGCCGCCATGGGTCTCGCTGCGAAAGGTCCATGGGCGGATCTCTCGAGCCTCGTGCGCAAACACGGCATCAAGAGTTTGTACAACGGTTTATCGCCGACGCTCCTCGGCATTGTTCCATATGCCGGCATTTCGTTTACGACGTTTGAAACGTTAAAGTCCATGCACATCAAGGCACAAATGGCCAAAGCTGAGGCTAGCGGTGAAACGACTTTTTCCGATACCGCATTACCCGTCACAACGCGGTTATTTTATGGCGGTACAGCGGGTCTCATGGCGCAAAGTATCACGTATCCTCTCGACGTCGTGCGTCGACGCGTGCAAGTGCTCGGGGCGACGGGATTGAGCACGCGGCAAGCCGTGGTGGAAATTGCCCGGAAAGAAGGCATCCGAGGATTGTACAAAGGGTTGTCGATGAATTGGGTGAAAGGTCCACTCAGTGTGGCGGTATCTTTTGCGTTAAATGACGCCATAAAATCTCGAATTCAGCGTTGGCACGCCGAACACGACGATGATTGAAATAGCTCTAGAAATAAATATTCTTTGCAGCGTGCTAAAACTAACTATCCTATTGCGGCGGCGGGCGAACTTCACGACCTACGGGCCCGTGATAACGTTGTTCACTTAAGAGTCGCGTTAAGCGCGCTTCAACCGCTTTTGCGGCCTCGACATTTCCGCGTTCGCGCTCGAGGTCGAGCCATAACTCGAGGAGCGGCATGTGCGGCGGCGCGCGCGCGACGCCCGATTCAATCACCTTGACTGCTCGCGTCACGTGCTCTTTATCCTCGCGTGAAAGTTCAAAAAGAGACCATTGAAGCCACAGCGATGCGCTTCGTGGATGCGCTGAACATCCTTGCTTGAATAATTCGCGAGCGGCGTCGGCACGTCCTGCTTCAGCTTCCAATGTCGCCAACGCCTGGTAGACAAAATATTGACCATTGTGTACGCCGAATTTAACTCCATCACTAAAAACCTTACGCGCTGCATTGATGCTATTGACGCGTTTCTCCCATTGACCCCACTGAAGCCACGTCGCGGCGTCAGTACGGTCCTCATTCGTGGCGGCGATAAACAAGCGTCGCGTGGCTTCCTCGCTCCCGACGCGTTTTTCAAGGAGTGCCCACAAACGAAGATGCGCTGCGCGTTCTCGTCGCGTACTCAAGTATCTCGGGATAGACTCGCCTTGCACGAAAAGTTGCCGTGCTCGACCATGTTGTCCGCTATGGAACTCAGCCGCCGCCGCCGCGGTCACGCACGCTAAATTTGCCTTGCCTGAAGCCCACGCGCCGCGCTCAAACGCGTCGATAGCGCCTTTGAAATCACCAGATTCTTGTAAAATCGTCCCTAGCGCGTGCCAAACGTGAGAACTTTTCGAAAACCGTTCGCTTAAGCGCAACAGCGCACTTTTAGCACCTTCGATGTCGCCATTGAGCTTGAGCGCCATGGCGCGCGCGTGCTCGAGTCGCATGTCACCCGGATTCGCCTTTAATCCCGCGTGCAGCACGTCGAGCTGTCGTCTGTTGGACACGCGTCGACGCGCGATGACGACGCCACCTTGATGAGAATTCCCACGCGCGAGTTCTTCCTCCAGCTCGCTCCATTGTAACCATCCTGCAATGTTTTGTGGCTCACGCTCGCACGCCCGGGCAAACAACGCTCTGGCGTGCTCTGGGGACGCGTGTCCGTCTTCATCGCTCCTTGCCACTTGTAGCACTAACTGTCCCTCGAGCGCGGCCCAGGCGCTGAGTAACGCACTTTCCATCGAGCGTCGCCGCCGCGAGTCTCTATCTTGCGGTCGTCGTGGTTGCTTTGAGTCGCCGTCAACGTCATCGCTCTGCAAGGCGTCGGCGCCTCGTCGAAACAACACCCGCGCCTCCTC
>Ga0255755_1003942_pt1 | contig 11033 bp, 9 predicted proteins | sample 011ome_18_FD_179955 | JGI IMG/M metagenome (GOLD analysis project Ga0255755, IMG submission 179955) | Coastal salt marsh microbial communities from the Groves Creek Marsh, Skidaway Island, Georgia - 011501BT metaG (version 2) | ecosystem: Environmental > Aquatic > Marine > Intertidal zone > Salt...
TGAATAATAGGGGGAGCCATATTAGACAGGAGGTCATTTTTGACCTCCTTTTTATTTTTCCGTAAAACCTTACTGGCCAACATAATAGACTCGATTTCAGGAGTGAAAATGTGGTTGCAACTCTCAAAATCGAAATTTTCGAATTTTTCACTAAAGAAGCAGCCAAGAATTTTCTAAGTGCCTAGAACATGAAATTTACCATTCATCATTTTCATCTTCTTCATAAAAATCACAATATGGGATATTCCAACCTTTTTCTGTGATCTCGAATGTAACATCGTAATATCCCGATTGACCAACTACGGAAGCAGTAACTGAAAAGCAAATATCATCACATATAGAATAAAGTTCTTTAAAAAATTCTTTAGATAAATTAGTTCCTCCTAATCCAAAATCTGGAAAATTATCAGAACTTTCACTTACTGTACTCAAAAGATTAATCAATGTTGTTGATAATTCGTCTCTATCTCTGGTTGAGAGATAATGGTCCTCTAAAGTGTGTAAAACAAACAACTCATCATCCTCTTCTACATAAAACATGTCACATAAGGAAGGAATTTCTTTTTTGTATTTTTCAATAAAATTGTCTAAAATTTCTTTTTGATCATTTTCTAAAATACATCCAAAGTCATCTTTAAATTGCACTGTAACTTCCGCCATATTTAAAATATTTATATTAGTTAAATATAAAATAAAAAACCAAATTAAGCAAGAATAGTATTATGACTCAAAGTGGTAGGGTGAAAAATATTTCAATCAAAAAAAAAGACGGAGTGTTTATAAAATCTTATCCAATTCATTGCCTTCATAGCGATCACGAAATTATAGAACTGAGGTTAAAAGACATCAAGAAATATATTCAATATGATTTTAACTATGAATGGTCAAAATCTTATTTAAAACTTAAATCAAAGCTAATTATTGGAAGGCATTTAAAATTGAATTTTAATCAATTATTAACTCTTGCTCAGTACCTTGATAAAATCCATGAGAAGGGTTTTTTTCATGGAGATATTCATACACGAAATATAATTATTAATGATGACTCCCCTTATTTGGTGGATTGGGAACCTTGCTTTGTTCAATCCATTAAATCGAAAAAAATAATTAAATCCCACTCTAAAGGAATAGCTAATAAGGATCGCGAGAAAAAGAAAATATCCCATTTAACAGATAAAAAGGGATTTTTAAAATTAATTTCGAGTGATATGTTTATTAGGCTGGCTGATACTAATAAAATGGAAAAACTTAACTGTAAAGAATTGTTAAATTACAGTCATAATATTCTTCTTCTGTCGGAGAAATTACATCTTAAAAAAAATTTGGGTTTTTAATCAAAAAAGTGGAGATTGAATCTTGTAGAATTTCGCTCATTAAATTGAGGTTACTGCTGCAGCTTTGAATAACAGGGGGAGCAACAGAAACAAAAGGTTTACAGCGATGTAAGCCTTTTTTATTTGAAATAACGTACCCCTAAATTAAACAAATTCTTGGCACTTATTTGGCACTAATTAGAATCTGATTTTTTAACCGTCAAGAAATCTTCCTTATTTGAGGTGTGATGATGTAATTCAATCATAAGTATATGCCGATTTAATCTTATCACATAATTTCATATATTGAATAAATTATTTTCAAGTTATGAGCAATGAAACGATGGTATACATATTTAGTTTTGATTCCAAATCAGGGGTGTTTACCCTTACCTCTTCAAAAGACCAATTAACCATAGATTCAAAGCATAAGAAATACGAGTGGTTGAAAGGGCAAGAAGCAGGCAGAGTCATTAAGATTTCGGCCACGGGCAGATGGAATTCCTCAAGAGATTACAACGACTTGTATAAGAGCATTAAGCCAAAGAAAAAGGTATTAAAAAAGTCAAAGACCAGTAAAGCAAACAAAGATAAGGCTGGAGAATATTGTTTTTCATTCCTAGAAAATGAGTTTATTTTGACTGACCAGAATGGTGGTGAAATCAAGATTACTTCCAAACACAAAAAGTTCGAGTGGCTTCAATCTCAAGATTTAGGTCGGGTCATTAAAATATCAGAAAAGGGCAGATGGAATTCATCAAAAGATTATGATGGTCTATATCAGATAGTGAAGTCATCCAATAAAAAACAAACCAAGCAAAGTGTTTCCAAGCCAACAACTCAAAAGCCAAAAACCGACAATTCTGGTGAAATAAAGAAGTTAAAGGAAGGGATAAAGAATTTACAATCGACAATACAAAATCAAAGAGATGAATTGAAAAGACTTGGCTCGCAAAACAATAAATTGAAGAAAGATAAAGAGGCTTTAGGGGCAAAACTTGTTGCTACAGAAAAAGCAAAAAATGATGCAGAGAGTGACAGAGATAAATATGAAAGTTTATACAATAAATATGAAAGTTTATACACCGGTGAACTTGCGAAATCGCTCCTTTCGAAGTCTAAGCCCTCAAAACCGAAAAAAGTAATAGTGCCAAAACAATATAAAGCGAAGATTGTTGCTAATTACTCTTATCTCACATTTTTCCATAATGAAAAAGAAACTAAGACATTGGATGTTGAAATTTTTACTTTGCCCTTAAACAAGCCACCTACACAGAGTTTTTTTAAAGCATATTTAAAACTTGCCTCAAATGACTTGAGTTATATTAAAAACGAATCACGTTTGAAAAGCCAAAAAATAAAATCCGTATATGGCCTTTATCCTCTTGAACTATTACACGAAAAAAGAAAAATTTCGGGCATTGAATTCATCTATATCAAGGAATGGTAGAACTATAACGATGAATAAACTACTCTACCTCTTATTAGTACTTGGCATATCATCAGTTTCTTTTTGTCAAACCACTCTGATTCCTGACCCTAATTTTGAACAAGCCTTGATAGATTTAGGATATGATACCCCGCCAATTGATGGTTCTGTACCTACAAATAATATTTGGTCAATTTTCGAGTTGGATATTTCAAATAGGGCAATTACTGATTTAACAGGTATTGAGGATTTTGGCGCTTTGGGTATTCTGGATTGTAGTCTGAATGCATTGGTTAGTCTTGATGTAAATCAGAATTTTGAATTAGAGATATTAGATTGTAGCAATAATCAATTGACTGGTTTGAGCTTGCCTAGTGTAAATGGAAATGCCTTGACGGAATTAAGATGTTCCGCCAATCAACTCACAAGTTTGGATGTTAGTGATAATCCGTCATTGTCCTATTTGTATATTTCTCAAAACGAATTGACAGGTTTAAATCTTAACAACAACCCTTCGCTCGAAATATTGGCGTGTAACTCAAATCAACTTACAAGTTTGGATTTAAGTAATAATACGTTATTGACACAAATTTTTTGTGATTCTAATGAAATCACAAGTTTAAACGTAACAAACAATTTAAATTTAACTCTCTTGTGGTGCAGGTTTAATCAATTATTAAGTTTAGATGTTAGTAATAACTCTTTACTTCAAGATTTGAGGGTTTGGAATAATCAATTAACAACTCTCGACATTAGTAATAATTTAAACTTGACTAATTTAAGTGCTGGTCAAAACCAACTAACAAGTTTAGATGTTAATAGCAACAATCTGTTGGAAACCATTTTTTGTTATGAAAATCAGCTCACAAGTATTGATGTTAGCAACAATCCTTCACTTGTTTTATTATGGTGCTATTCTAATCAACTAACAAGTTTAGATGTCAGAAGTGGAAATAACACTAATATTCTTGGCGTAGATTATTTTGATTCTCGGGACAACCCCAATCTTACCTGCATCTATGTAGACAACATAGAATATAGTTCCCAAAATTGGACAAACATTGACCCTAATTCAACCTTCGTAGAAAATGAGGCAGAATGTGAAGCACTTGCTATAGCAGATAATTCATTAGGTGCTGATTTAATTCTCTATCCTAACCCAACAGATAATTACTTGTTTATTCAAGGAACTACGAGCTATCTTTCAGCTACCGTCTACAATATGTTGGGCAAACAGGTGCTATATGCTCAAAACACTGATAAAATAGATGTGTCAGGATTACCTAATGGAGTTTATGTCATCCAAATCTCTGATGGAGTGAATGAAACCCAGAGAAAATTTATTAGAAACTAAACAATGAAAAAACTACTCTACCTCTTTTTAGCCATAACCATTATCTCTTGTGGAGGAGATGATGATGGGAACACAAACAACAATAGCAGTAATCTGACTATTAATCCCCCAAGTTGGATACACGGTGTTTATTTCCAAGAAGGAGTTAATGGTCAAACCATTCCTCAAGGCTGGGAATTTAAACCCGATGATTTATGCTATGTGATCAGTAATACAGCAAGTTGTTATCAAGCGCAAGTAGATTTATATGTTAATACACCAAATTTAGAGGCTGATGTATACGAAGAAAGCGACAGTAACAGATATTTTATAGAATTAACGTTAGGGGCAACTATTTATGAATATGAATTTGAAAAGGTTTCAAGCACAAGCATAAAACAAATATCCCCATCGGGAGAGACGACCTTCATACTTCAATAAACCATAGGCATATCCTCCTCTGTCAGTTCAGCCACTTCTAATCCTCTTAAGTAAGTTAAACTAACATTTAAAAGTTAAATAAAAAACGGGGCTATACGGCCCCGTTTCGTATCACAAAATTCAGAACAATTAAAGCTTGTAATTGCCTTTATATCCTGTCACATTAGACTCATAAGTTGTCCAAAGCCACAAAAAACCAGTGGTTTTTGTTAATGTGTATTGGGGATTGACTAATACATCAGCCCCAGAGGTTGAAACTGCTTTATACGCAGCGGCAGATTGAGTACCTCCTACAGCGCCTTTGAAAATACCATCGGCAAACTTGTTATCTCCAGAAATTCTCAAAAGACCAAATAGATAGGTGGCGCTTGAAGAACCGCTGATTTTAGTTGAATTGTCTACAACAAGGTCTACATCAATGTTTTTAACCGTTGCTGTTGGTGAGAAGCTTAAGCCTTGAGAAGATTTCACAAGCGTTTGACAAGATGTTAGGCTTAACACCGTTAATAACAACAATAATTTTTTCATAAAGTAAGTTTTTTAGTTAATTAATATTAACCAAAATAGTAAATTTTTTTCAATTTTTGAGAAAAAATACATACACTTTTTGATGTGCTAACGACTAAATCCTTAGATTAACGGCATATCTTCCTCTTTCAGTTCTGCCACTTCTAATCCTCTTAAGTAAGTTAAACTAACATTTAAACTTGAATGCCCCATAGCCTTTTGAAGTTTGGCAAGAGAACCTGTTCTTTTAAAGATTTCTATCGCTCCAGAGTGACGAAAAGAGTAAAGCGTAACACTTGTCAATCCCATTAGAAGATTGCTTAAATCGCCTAAAAAGCGCCTTAAAGTAGCCTTCACTATATGGATGTTCCCTTTGAGTGAAGATATTGTGTTGAGGTTTTCCTTTAGGCAGGTTTTCTCGCACGATTAAAGGCTCAGGAACAACTATTGTTATTGTGATTTTTTTCAAAAAATTAATTCACTTTTTTGAATTAATTAATTGGTTTTGATTTTAAAATTACTTTAATTTTAAACGTTAATCACCTGACTTTTAGTGAAAAGCGCATTTATTCCTTTTAAAATCATGAAATCAATATTCTGGACATTATACACTTCTTTGTTTTTTTTATCGGCTTATCAATCTTATAGTCAAAACTTCTACCTTGCTAAAGATGGCATCACTTGTATGTGTCCAGACGCAGTAATTGGAGATAGCGGCGATCCCGGAAATGGTATTATCTACACAAAGCGCTCTCGGGCCGAAATTACTGAGACTAATATAGCTTCTACCTGTTTCAGTGAAATTTCTGATACGTTTTACAGCGATTCAAATTTTTATCAAGATGTGGCCAATAACAATTCCAACGATTTTCCGACAAACACAACAGTCGCCAGAACAATTAAATCGGAAGATAATCCTCGACTCGAAACTATCCTACCTGTGGCCTATATCAGCATGCCAGCTCAGCCATGGAATCGGCAATCCAATATAATCGCTTTAGATGAAGTTTACTCTAATCAGTGGGAGCATTACTATTACACAACTTCTGGGGTTGCCGCCGAAATTTTTGTGCCTGATAGGCTCGTAGTTTTTCTAGAAGGCGGAGAATTTGATGCTTTGTATATGAGAGACTTCATAGTCATAAATTACCCCTTTATTGAACCCTGGGTTTCTGCAGGCGGTAAATTAATTATAAGTGCAGCTTCAAATATATCTGGGCCTAATTGGGGTGCTTTTGGGGTTTTTTCATATCAAGACACACGCTCCCCATTTGGTTTTGTAGTAGACATCAATGATCCTTTTTTCACAGAATCGCCTTATTCGCCTATTTTTCCAAGCTCTGGGCCGTATTATGGTAACGATATATCCCATAATTATCTAACAGGGCCAGATCTTAATCCACTCATCATTGATAATAGACAAAGAATTACATTGGCTGAAAAATCAGTAGGTTCGGGAATAGTAAGATTTTCTGGATTAGTAACGCCCTGGCTTATAGATAATCCTAATAATGGTCTATGGGGCCCCGACCCACAACTTGAAAATTTACTCTATCGGATTGTGTATTTTGATATCATTAATCCTACTGCTGTTTGTCAAGACTTTACGGTTGCTTTGGATGCAACAGGTAATGCGACCATTACTGCGGCGGACATTGATAATGGGTCGAGTGACAATGAATCAGTGGCTTCACTGAGTTTAGATACTACCACCTTTACCTGTGCAGACTTAGGGGAAAACACAGTAAACTTAACGGTGACCGACACAAGTGGTAATGAGAGCACTTGTTCAGCAACAGTAACTGTAGTGGATAATATTGATCCTACTGCTGTTGGTCAGGACATCACGGTTCAGTTAGATGCTGCTGGAAATGCTACGATCACCACGGGAGACATCGACAATGGTTCTTCAGATAATTGTGGGGCACCCACCCTTGGTTTAGATGTGACTTCATTTGGTTGCGGTGATTTAGGCGCGAATGCTGTTCTGTATATAGTGGAAGATAGTAGTGGTAATCAAGATGGGGTAACTATTACAGTGACAGTTGTGGACAATATTGCACCAACTGTTGTGACTCAAAATATTACGGTTGAACTTGACGCAACAGGTAATGCTACCATTACTACCGCAGATTTAGAAAATGGCACTTCAGACAACTGCACATTGGCTTCATTGACTTTGGATGTGAGCAGCTTTAGCTGCGCAGATTTGGGAGCGAACACCGTTACTTTGACGGCAGAAGACCAAAGCGGTAATACCAATTTCGCAACCGCTACAGTTACGGTTGTAGACGATTTGGTGCCTACCGTCCTGACCCAAGCCATTACGGTCAATCTGGACGCTATGGGAATGGCCACGATTACCCCAGCAGACATCGACAATGGTTCTTCTGATAACTGTACTATTGATACTTATTCACTCGATATTGACAGCTTTAGCTGCGCAAATGTAGGGCCAAATACAGTGACTTTGACCGTGGTCGATTTAAGTGGAAATTCTGCTCAGGCGACAGCTGTGGTGACGGTGGTTAATCCAACCCCTACCAGCGCTCCTTTATCTGGAGGCGACCAAAGCGAATGTGCCCTCAGTCCACTCCAAACCCTTACTGCCACAGCCAATGTCAATGCTGGAGAGACCCTCGTCTGGTATGATGCCCCAACCGGGGGTAATGTAGTCGCTGACCCATCATTAAATGCACTGGGCAGCATTACCTATTTTGCTGAAGCGGTTAATGATTTATCCTCTTGTGTGTCTTTATCGCGTACTGCTATAACTCTTGAGATTTTGGCCTTACCCACCCCAATGATCACAAATAATACCGGAATAAGTCTGCTTGATTGCAACCTAACCGCTATCAGTTTAACCGCCTCGGGAGGCGACAGTTACCTATGGTCCACCGGGGAAACGACAGCAATAATCAATGTGACAACCCCGGATACTTACTCGGTTACGGTGACTGGAGCAAACGGATGCTCCGATGTGACCTCGGTGGTCATTACTCAAGACATTGCTCTGCCCATTCCTGTTATTACCAACAACACAGGAGCAACAGAACTGACCTGCAACCTCACATCGATTAATCTTACCGCCTCTGGCGGGGAAAGTTATCTTTGGTCCACTGGAGAAACGACAGCCACCATAGAGGTCACCACACCTGATACTTACTCAGTAAACGTAACGGGACCTAATGGGTGTACAGACACAACTGCTTTGGTCATTACCCAAGACATTACTTTACCCGTACCCGTGATCACAAGCAATACTGGTGTCACCCAGCTGGATTGTAATTTCCCATCGATAAGCCTTACCGCCTCTGGTGGGGACAGTTATCTTTGGTCCACCGGGGAAACTACGGCAACCATAGACGTCACCTCGCCGGATACTTACTCAGTGACCGTGACTGGGACCAACGGCTGCGAAGACACCACTGCTTTGGTCATTACCGAAGATGTGAGTTTGCCCATCCCTTTAATTACGAATAACACGGGAACTACTGAGCTCAATTGTGCCGTCACGACAATTAATCTTACCGCCTCAGGGGGAACCAGCTATCTGTGGTCCACTGGAGCCACCACCGCGAGTATTGATGTTACGACCCCTGATACCTATTCAGTTACGGTAAAAGGCGCAAACGGCTGTGAAGACTCAACCGATGTGATAATCACGCAGGACTTAAGCCTACCTATTCCTGTGATCACCAATAATTCAGGAACTACTGAACTCAATTGTAACGTGACTGTAATTAGCCTTACTGCCTCGGGTGGAGCGAGCTATTTATGGTCTAATGGAGCAACGACGGCCAGCATCAATGTTACAAGTCCGGACACCTACTCCGTAACCGTGACTGGAGTTAACGGATGTTCTGATGAAACTGCTTTGAACATTACCCAGGACATAACCCAAACAGACCCGCCAATTTCTGCTGGAGACCAATCTGAGTGTGAGCTTTTCCCGGTCCAAACACTTACCGCCTCGGCAACAGTAGGTGCGAGTGAAACCCTAGTTTGGTATGACGCTGCCACAGGGGGTAATGTGGTGGCAGACCCAACACTCAGCGCTGTGGGTAGTGTGACTTATTATGCCACGGCTGTAGACGATCTCAATGGCTGTGAAAGTATATTTAGGGAGCCAGTCACTTTGGAAATTATCGACGCTCCATCGGCCCCAGTTAGTGGAGGCGACATTACCGAGGTTGCTCAAGACCCAGTACAAACCATTACCGCCACCGCCACGGTGAATGCAGGAGACTTACTGACCTGGTTTGACACGGCAGTGGGCGGCAACGTCATTACCGATCCAAGTTTAAATACTCCTGGCACGGTAACTTATTATGCAGAGTCCTTTGACCCAACTGTTGGGTGTGATAGTCCGGTGCGTACTGCCGTGACTTTAACCCTGACGGCTACTTGTAATGATGGGATTAGAAATGGAGACGAAACCGGGATTGATTGTGGCGGAAGTTCTTGTTTGGAGTGCGCGCCTGAAACCATCCTACATGAGGGCTACTTTGAAACTGGCTGGGATGGCTGGATTGACGGGGGGGTTGATTGCGAGCGTGTTTTTGGTCCCGAAGCCTATGAAGGCGATTATTCCATCAGATTGCGCGCCGATACAGGTCTTGAAGCTTCGATGATTCTGGAAAATATTGACATCGATGCCTTTAATTGGGTGATCGTAGATTTTTATTTTTATACCAAAAACCTTTCTCACGGAGAGCGATTCATCCTCGAGTATACCGATGATCTTTTTTATTACACCGTAGCTGAGTTTGTTAAAGGCGAAGATTTTGACAATGAGCAATTTTATAACAAATCGGTATTGATGCTGCGTTACAATAACGAATTCAGTCAACATGCAAGTTGGCGCTTTAGGGCCATCACCAACAGTCAAAACGACCAAGTATTTATCGACCAGGTCACCATTACAGGGAACCCTGAAGCCGTATTTCTGTCGGGAGCAAGTGAGGTTTTTATGCCGCCATATTTATCTCTTGCCCCCAACCCGGCAAGGGACTACATCAGCATCAAAACTTCTTTGGAGGGTAATTTAGATTATACGATATACAATTTCCTAGGACAGGTCATTCACAAGGGCCCGTATAATGGTATTGAAATCCCGGTCTACGATTTATCCACGGGGCTGTACTTTTTAGAAATCAGTAACGGCGACCAAAAATCGCATAGAAAGTTTGTCAAGGAATAAATTATTCTCAAATGAAATGACAATGTTTTAAAAATATTTTGATGCAACTATCCTACGATTAAAACCTCACAAAATTGGTCAAACTTATGGAGTTTATGAGTTTTCAGTAACTTACCTCACTCGTTGTCGCAACTGTTATACTGATCGAAAGAGAAAAAGATAAATTCAACTATGAAAGAATTACTTAGAAATATTTTGATTGTGATTTTTATCGCCACGCATATTCTCTCAGCTCAAGACGACTGTCTTGAGCATATTGAAAAAGAGAACTATAATTATGTTGGGTATTTAGATTATTAGGGTCTTCCTCACGGTAGTGGCACAATAACTTTGTTCATGGATACACAAGAACAAATCCTCAAAGGAAAATTCGATCATGGCGAATTCAAAATGGGGATTCAAACAATTAATTTTAATAGTGGTAATAAACAAATTATTGAGTACGAGGATTATCAATTAGAGAAGAGAATTAAAGAAGAATACCTTTGGACAAATGGCGATAAAGAATTTACTGATTATGTCAATGGCATAAAAAATAAAATACTAGAAAAGCTTCTAAAGGTTTAAAACTGATTTCTGAGTCTTCAAATTTATTTGCACGCATGACAGATGGCAAAATTTACCAATTTCTCCAGACGATCCAGAAACAGTTCGGAATTGCGATCAAGCAATTCTCTAGTAGTTTCCTCGTCACCAACATTGAAAGCAGATATCTTTAGCTCACTTAAAGATTTGTATGGTATTTTTTAATAAATTAACAACATAACCATAAATCAACCGGATATGAAAAAAATTTTAATGTTAATT
>Ga0255755_1003944_pt1 | contig 11031 bp, 9 predicted proteins | sample 011ome_18_FD_179955 | JGI IMG/M metagenome (GOLD analysis project Ga0255755, IMG submission 179955) | Coastal salt marsh microbial communities from the Groves Creek Marsh, Skidaway Island, Georgia - 011501BT metaG (version 2) | ecosystem: Environmental > Aquatic > Marine > Intertidal zone > Salt...
TTCTGTTCAAGTAAAGCAGAACTATCTTATATAGAAGCAAGAGAACAATTCAGATATAAAGTACTGGAATCAGATGACTGGTACAATGGGCACATTAGAGTAAGAGTACATCAAAAAGGCATTCTTAACAAACAATTAAATGGCTAGATAGTGTCACAATAAATTCAATTAGGCGTTTACGGTCTTCGCAATAAACCGTCGCTGACACAAGTAAAACCAACTTTAGGCACAAAAGATCGAGGCTCTGTGAAAAAGATACAACCTCAACTGAAAGCACATTGCTGTTATGATGTGTGTACGGTTCCGAGACTACCAGTGAAGGCTGAAGTAGGGGGTTAACGGGTTTCCGCCTCCGTGCAGTAATGCAATCTTCTTATAACAGATGAGTGAGACTCGTAGATGATGCGATTTCGTTTATTACTACACCCGGAAACGGGTGAAGTATGAGTTCAACTTCGAGATGATAGCTGTTAGCTTCGCTAAAGAAAAATGTTCTTGTAACGAAGTGAAAAGAACGAATGAACGTAGTTCATTCTTATAAGATTATTTGTTTAGTCTTTTTGCTTAGTTCGATATTGTCTTCGATTACTGCGTTGAAGTGTTTATAATCACTTTGTGGCATATCCAATAATTCACTTAGAGTAACTCCACCTCTCATATACCAAGCAATCTTAGTCATAGTGGATCGCAGTTCATTAACTGACTTTTCGTATCCTTTTAGTAGCCCCTCAATCTCAGGATTAGAAAGTGTTAAGAGGCGAATGCGAAAAAATTTGATTGATCGAATGTAAAAGGTGTGCTATATTGTTCCTTGCATTCTGCACAAGTAGTAGATACAGTTTTTTCTGGAATAGCAGTAGTTATTTGCTCCATGTATTTTCTTAATGATTCGTAAAATTGTCTCTCTGTATTTCTTACAAAATCTGTTATGTGAGATTCGTTGTTAACTACGACTCCGTCTGGAGTTACAATTTTTTCAATACTTCCTGTGATGTTTGCAAGAGTATAACCGGTCATTGTTCTAAATATTTCAGCAAATCTTCTTTGTTTTTCTTCTGAATTTAAATCAGCATCATTTACCATTGTAATTAATCTTTGTTGTTCGAACGTCTCTAAGTTTTGCTTGTTGAGTGTATTATAATCTATAGGTTGTACAAACACTTTCATTCCTTTGTATTCGAACGGTTCTGCATACAAACTCATATTCACAGGCATATCCATAAACTGCCTAAGATCAATTTCATAATTATCTGCGTTTTCACACTTAGGACAAGTACTTGTATATTCCATATTTTCACCATAACTTGCAATTCTAATACCAATTAAAATAGTATCTAGATCTACAATAGGTACTGCCCAAGCATTTTTGATACTAGGACAACAACTGTGTATCATATCCACTACACCTTGTCCATTCATAAGTGCATCAGGAGTGTTTACAGTAATTTCGTCTCGTGTACTCATAGGTAGTACCGGTATTTCTTTATTTTCCGGTAGTTGTATAGTACCAGGTGGATAATATAAGCCACCACTGGGCAATTTTATGTATATCGATGCTTGTCTCATGAACTGTGATAATGGATTAGGTTGCATTTGTGCCATTTGTTCAGGATTCATTGAATAATTCTCAGGTACTTCGACCATGTTTTTCTCCATATAAATACATTATAAATATGTACGTGTGTATTTATATACGCATATAACTGGAGTTTTTTTCTTGCCTACTATTAACGTTCCTGGAATAGGTGAAGTATTTGCAGATGGTTTTGCTGAAGAGCAAACTATGAATCGCATACTTGCGGTACTACAATCATCCGATAATGCAAATAGTCCAGAAGCACAACAAAGATTAGCCGCGGCTGCGAATGCTAGTAGTTCTAGTGTAAGCATGTTTGGAAAAAGAATTCAAGAATCTGGAAACTTAACCAAAGATGGAAGTGCAAGTGTTGTACAAGGTTTTAGAGATGCAACGGATGCTAGTTTTAAATATGGTAGAACTATGCGTCAAGCAACCAGTGGTGTAATACGTAGTTTCGATAGTTTACAAAGTAAACCATTTGCACTAGCACAATCTCTTACTACAATGATAGGCACTATTGCTGACTCTACTGGATTCTTAGGAAAAGCAGTATTAGGAATTGCAGGCGGTTTTGCTGGTGCAGAATTTGCAAAAGCAGTCCAAGATTCTTTCGGAAGCAAATTAGCAGGTGCATTGACTGGTGCTACTTTAGGTGTTTTTGCTCCTCAAGTGCTTACTGCAATTGCAGGTTTTATATTTGAAAAATTAAATTCTACTAGTGATGCATTTAAAAAAGTACAACAAAGTGGTGCTTTGCTAGGAGGTAGTTTAGTAGAGTTTAGAGTAAATGCTCATGCAAGTAATTTAACAATGGCAGAATTTTCAAATGTCTTTCAAAAAGCCGGTGAAGAGATGGCAACATTTGGTGGACAAACACTAAGAGGAGCCAGAGAATTTGCCAGAGCTAACAGAGAATTAAATAAAAATGCCACAGAGTTAAGAATGTTAGGGTTTAGTTTTGAAGATTTAGGACTAGCCACTGCAGATATGATGTCTAAGTTTGCTATGAGCGGCGTAGCCATTGACGAAAGTGCAATCAGTACAAGAGAATTTTCAGAAGCAACAAGAACACAGTTGTTACAACAAAAAACTATTGCTACACTGACTGGTAGAAGCATTGAACGCCAAAAAGAAGCAGAAAGACAACAGCGTAAAGATGTACAAGTACAAGCAGCTATAGCAAGACTAGGTCCACAACAACAATTAGAAATAGAAAGATTAATTAGTGCATTTCCACAGATGAGAGGTGCAATTTTAGATACAGTAACTTTTAATGGTCTAGCAAGTAAAGATGCATTAATGTTATCCAGTGCTATGCCTACTCTAACAGAAGGAATAATCAATACTGTCAGAGATATTAAAGGCGGTAGTGGTGTAGCAGTTGATGCGTTTAAAGACTTTGCAAAAAATAATACTACAATTAGATCTGAATTTTTAAATAATGCAGATTTAGTTGCCGCAGTGGGAAGATTTACTGATAATACTTTTGTAAAAACTATAGAAGGAAGCCTTTTAAGTCTACAAAAAACTATGGCAGTTAGTATTAATAGGACTATTGAAGATGTTGCAGACGATTATGACAGAATCAGAACCAGTCAGAATGCAGCTACTAAAGCATTAATTGAATTAGAAAATAAAAATCGAGATTTAGGAATGACAATGAGTGCATTAACTACTTCTTTGTTAAAAAATAGTAGTGGTATAGTTGCGTTTTTAGGATCTGCAACTGAAAAACTTAATGATGGTATAAAAGCGTTAGCAGGAATGGCAAACATAAGAGGCAGTACATCAGCAGGCCCTTATAATTCTGAAGTGTCAGCATTCCAAGGCATAGACGGAATTGCAACTGCAATGGCAAATACAGGACAAGGTATTAATAACGCTTCTACTAATATACCTCCTGCAAATAATCAATCGGGTGGTGGTACTGCAACTGGATCTAAAACTATAGATGTAAACGCACCTGTTCTACAACGTCAAATAGAAGAATTAACGAAAGTAATGCGAGGCACAAACAACAAAATGGATAGCCTCTCAACAGTTTTAACCTAAAAACAATTAGGTAAATACACAATAAGGTAGTATAATAAGATATGAGCTGGAAAAAGCATTTTACATTAGTAAAGAATAGTAGTCCACTTACAAACGTAAGTACTGGAGGCAGTAGTGACGGCACAAAATACAGTCACTATGCTAGTCATTTACCTGAAGTTTATATAGGACATCCTAATCGTACTGAACGTTATGGACAGTATGAAACTATGGATATTGACAGTGAGATAAATGCTGCACTGGATATTCTTGCTGAGTTCTGTACACAAGTTAACAAAGAAAACGGCACTGGATTTGATATACATTTTAATGAAAATCCAACTGAAAGTGAAGTTGATATTATCAAAAAGCAGTTACTTAATTGGAATAATCTAAACGATTTTAACCAAAGACTTTTTAAAATTTTTCGTAACGTGTTAAAATACGGCGATCAAGTATTCATTCGTGATCCGGAAACATTTGAGTGGTTTTGGACAGAAATGAACAAAGTTACTAAAATTATTGTTAATGAGAGTGAAGGTAAAAAGCCTGAACAGTATGTTATAAAAGATATTAATCCAAACTTTGAAAACTTAACTGCTACTGCAAATACTTTTGCTGATCCCGGCCAACAGGGTGATTTATACAAAAATAGAGGCTACATACAACCTAGTAACATTTATGATGGTAGTGGAGGTGCTACTGCACAAGGACGTTTTGATCGTGCATTAAATGAAAAAGCAGTTGAAGCAGATCACATAGTTCATACTAGTTTAACAGAAGGTTTAGATCCTAACTGGCCTTTTGGTAACAGTATATTAGAACAAGTTTTTAAAGTATTCAAACAAAAAGAATTGCTTGAAGATGCAATTATTATCTATCGTATACAACGTGCACCTGAAAGACGTGTGTTTTATATAGACGTAGGTAATATGCCTAGTCATATGGCTATGAGTTTCGTTGAACGTGTTAAAAATGAAATACACCAGAGACGTATACCAAGTAAAACTGGTGGTGGTGTTAACATTATGGACACAACTTATAATCCACTTAGTACCAATGAAGATTATTTTTTTCCACAAACTGCAGAAGGACGTGGATCTAAAGTTGATACATTACCAGGCGGTACTAATTTAGGTGAAATTGACGATTTAAAATATTTTACTAACAAGTTATTCCGTGGACTACGTATACCAAGCAGTTATTTGCCAACAGGAATTGAAGAATCGCCCGGTGCATATAATGATGGTCGTGTAGGTACTGCAATGATTCAGGAAAAACGTTTTAATGAATACTGTATAAGACTACAAAGACTAGTTGCTAGAACATTTGACAGAGAATTTAAAATGTATCTCAAGTGGCGTGGTGTAGAAATAGACAACGGTACATTTGAATTACGTTTTAATGAGCCACAAAACTTTAGTAGTTTTCGTGAAACTGAAATGGATGCGGCTAGAATTGGTACATTTACTAGTTTAGAACAGTATCCATATTTGAGTAAACGTTTTCTAATGCAACGTTACTTGGGTATGAGCGAAGAAGAAATGCTAGAAAATACAAAAATGTGGCGTGAAGAAAATGCTGATGTCAGTGTTGATAGTGAACTACCTAGTATGCGTAGTGTTGGTGTAACTGCAGGCGGTATACAATCAGATCTAGACACATTTACACCAGAAACTCCTGTTGATGATCAAGCAGAAACAGAGGGCGGTGGCGAAGAAGGTGGCGCCGGAGAAGCCGACGCAACAGGCACTGAAAGTCCAGTAGGCTCAGCAACACCTGAAGCATAATAAATACGCTATAGGAGACTTCTATGGCGTTTAGAAAACTTTTCTTTAAAAGAGTGCAAGGTATTCGCGACAACTATGTGTTGCAAGAAGGTGATATTGCACTTGATGAAGATGATTTTAAACTTTACAGAGGCGATGGCACAACTGTAGGTGGCATTGTAATCAGTGGTGCAGGTGGTGGCGGTGGCATAGCACTTACAGACATCAGTGTTACACAGGCTAGTGCCAGTGGCGCAGGCACACTAGCATACAACAGTTCAACAGGTGTAATCACATATACTCCACCCACAGCAAGTGGACTTGGCGCTTTAACAAGTGTAGCATTTGCAGATGTTACAAGTAAACCCACAACAATAGCAGGATATGGTATTACAGATGCATTTGATGGTGCATATGGAAGCCTGTCGGGCACTCCCACTATACCTTCAGCACTTACAGATTTAGGTATTAGCGATGGCACTAATGGGCAAGTTCTCACTACAGATGGTTCAGGTGGTTTTACATTTGAAGATTCAAGTGGTGGAGGAGGCAGTAGCCTACAAAGCAGAACTACAAAAGATGGTGTTACAGGCTTTCTAATAGATGGCAATCAGGCTTCCGTTGATATCACAGGATTTAAAGGATATGCACTGCTCAAAGTATACACAAGCAGAGCGGCTAGAGTGCGTATATACACAGATGACGCAAGTAGAGCAGCAGACCAAGATAGAGCAGAAGGTACAGACCCTACAGCAGATGCAGGTGTCATAGCAGAAGTTATCACAACAGGTGCTGAAACTGTGCTAATATCTCCTGGTGCTTTTGGTTTCAACAACGAAAGCACACCCACAACAACTATTCCTACTATGATTACAAATAAAAGTGGTAGTACAAGCGTAATAACAGTTACACTTACTTTATTACAACTGGAGTCATAATGGAACTGTTCCAAGTCACACTGAAACGTGGTGAAGACATCCAAGCATTTTATGATGATATGGAAACACCAGGTGGTGCTCTACACATTCCAGATAGGAGTGTTGACTGTGAGGACAGACGACCAACTTCAAGAACCACAGGTTATATGCTCACAATGGAAGAAGCACAAACGGTTGCGGCTGACGAACGTGTGCAACAGGTGATGCCACAATCAGTTTTAGATAGAGATATCACAATCACAGAATCAACTTACACAGGTAGATTTGACAAAAGCACCAGTGCCACAGCAACAACAACATTCACAAGAGCAGATGGCACAGGCCCAGCAATAAAATATTCGGTTAATCATACAAGTTGGGGACTATTGAGACACATAGAAAGCGCCAACAGATCTGGTTGGGGATCAGATGCCGCAAGTTCAGATGACAGATATGTTGACACCAACGTGACATATAGTGCAAGTGGTAAAAATGTAGATGTTATTATAGTGGACCAGCACACCTGGTATGACCACGAAGATTTTTTTAGTAGAGCAGTGGACTACAACTGGGGACAACACTACAACACAATCACAGGTGGCACAAACTACACCTACACCTTTGCACTTGCAAGAGCCGCAGATGCACAAGAAGTAAACAGTCATCCAACGGCGTGTGCCAGTTATGCCGCAGGAACACTATACGGACCTGCCAACAGTGCTAACGTGTATAACTACAGCCTCAGAGCCGAAAGGAACTTGAGCGGTGGCAACAGCACAGACAGAACTTTTGAATACATCAGAGAGTTCCACAGAACCAAAGCAGTAAATCCAGCAACTGGTAGAAAAAATCCTACTATTGTGAGTGTGAGTTTGGGAACAGTAAACAATCTCACCGGAGCCGCTTGGGCTCACTTTCAAGGAGTGGATCTTGACAAAGGATCAGGCAACAATCTAACAGCCGCTGAACTACACGCAAGAGGTATATATGCATCAGATGAAGACTTTGTGAGCAACACCAACTTCCAAGTAAACAGTCCTTCAGTGGATAGCGACATAGAAGATGCCATTGCGGAAGGTATTATTGTAACCATCTCCGCAGGCAACAAAAATAGATACATTGATGTAGAAGGTGGCGATAACTGGGACAACTATCTTGTTCAGACCGCGGCTTATGTGAACAAAGATTATGAGTTTCCGTTTGGTAGTGGAACCTTTCCATTTAGAGATTACTATCACAGAGGTGACAAATATTATATGAGTGGTGCTATCAGCGTAGGTGCTTTCAGCAACCACACAGATCAAGGAAAAGCAACCTTCAGCAACTGGGGTCCAGGCATAGATGTTTATGCCGCAGGAGAATCAATAATATCCGCCTGGGAAAACAGCGAGATTGCGTATGGTATTCCCTATCCAGGACAGGAACAGAACCAACCAAACTGGGACACTATTAGTTTTAGTCAAGGCACAAGTTTTAGTGCGCCGTTTGTAGCAGGATTATTGGCTTGTTTGGCAGAAGTATATCCAACACTCACACAAGCACAAGCAAGAACATATCTGCGTAACAATGCTGTCACAGGACTGATGCAGGACACCGCAGACGCAATTACTGTAGATGTAAACACAAGAGTAAGCATAGATGGTTCGGATATTGATAGGATTGTGTTGTGGAAGAATCACAGGGCAACATCAGGTAATATGGCATTTAATACATACAACAAAGATGTAAACACACGACCCACAACAGGTACAATCTATCCTAGAACCAGAACACGTAGGCGTGGATAGGATAAATAATTGCATGTTATTATTTGAATTAGAAGCACCAGCATTTACACAAGTGTCAGCAAAAGTTGACATGATGAGTAAAAATCCTAATATTCCTACAAGAGAAGTAGGCAATAAATCGCCTTCAGAAGCTCATGCTGAAGACAAAGACGAAAAACAATACCAGGATAACACTGCATTACGTTTAACTGATACAAGAAAAACACGTCTAACGTTTGAACAATTAAGTAAATTGCGTAAATTAGCAGACTTAAAAGCTACTGAATATCAGGAATCACTTAAAGATATTAGGCGTCAATTTGCTCCTGCACCAGCAGCAGAATAGCAAAAATTTTAATTAGCATACTTTTTGAACCAAAAAGTACGCATTTTATTACACTTTCCAAATAAAAACTAAATAAAACTACAAATGCCTTGTGAATAATTACCTATTCACAAATAAAAAGTATAATAGGAGTGACGAATGTCAGATAACAATAAATTTGAACAATTGATTGAACTGTTCATCGCAGAAGATGAGCAAGGTGCAAAAGATTTGTTCCATGAGATTGTGGTTGAAAAATCACGTGACATTTACGAGAGTCTCGTAGATGAAGAGCAAGTAGAAGAGACTGCAGAAGTCGAAGAAGATGCAGAAGCAGTAGAAGAGTCAGAAGATGAAGCTGTTGAAGAATCTGAAGAAGAAGCAGTAGAAGAATCAGGATTTGAAGAAGCTGAAATTGGCGGTGATCAATCTGATGATATGATTGACGATATTGAAGCAGACGAACAAGGTCTATCTATGGAAGCAGATGCTGACGATGAAGAGATTGAAGATCGTGTAGTAGATATTGAAAACGCACTAGAAGAATTAAAAGCAGAATTCGACGCACTAATGGGCGGAGATGATGCAGAAGGCGGCGATGCAGAAATGGACATGGACATGGACATGGATGCAGGCGACGAAGAAGGTGACGAAGAAGAAGGTGACGAAGAAGAAATGGAATCAGTTGAGCCTGTAGAGGAAGAGACTGAGGAAATGGTTCGTGAATACACCGAAAAAGCTCCGGCACCAGTTACTGCAGAGCAAGGTGATGGATCAACAGGTCCAGTTGCTGGCAAAAACGACATGGGCGGTTCTGCAAAGAACTTAGCACAAGGCGGTGAAGAAAAAGGTGGAGCAACACCAAAATCTACAGTACAAACAGATGCGGCTAATCCAAAAGGCGCAACAATGAGTAAAGCATAATCATGTTATACTTGAGAGAAAACCTAACCTCCAAAGAGGCAAACGTTGTTTATGAAGCAACAGAAAAGCCAGGTGGCGGCAAGGATCTCTACATGAAAGGTATTTGTATCCAAGGTGGGGTAGAGAACGCAAACAAGCGTGTCTACCCTGTCAAGGAAATCTCAAATGCCGTTAGTACCATCAACGAGCAAATTAAAAACGGTAATAGCGTTTTAGGTGAAGTTGACCATCCAGATGATCTCAAAATTAACTTAGATCGAGTAAGTCACATGATAGAAAGTATGTGGATGGATGGACCTAATGGGTATGGTAAATTAAAGATTCTTGAAACACCAATGGGAACATTAGTGAAAACTATGATCGACGGTGGAGTAAATTTAGGAGTTAGTAGCAGAGGTAGTGGAAACGTAACAGAATCCACTGGTCAAGTTGCTGATTTTGAGATTGTCACGGTAGATATCGTGGCGCAACCGAGTGCCCCGAATGCATATCCTGTAGCGATTTACGAAGGACTACTTAATATGCGTAACGGACATAACGTACTAGAGATGGCTCGCGATGCAAATGGCGACGCTCGTGTACAAAAATATCTGAAGAGCGAAATAGTTCGCTTAATTCAGGACTTAAAGATCTAGGAGATCCAGATGCTAGATGCTATTAAACCACTACTTGATAGCGATCTTGTTAACGAAGAAACTCGTTCAGCAATTGCGGAACAATGGGAAGCAAAGATGAATGAGACTCGTACACAAGTAACTGCAGAACTTCGTGAGGAGTTTGCAAAACGCTACGAGCATGATAAATCTACAATGGTTGAAGCCTTAGATAAAATGGTCACAGAAGGTCTTACTACTGAACTTGCACAAATCGCTGAAGAGCGTAAAGCAATTTCAGAAGATCGTGCTAAGTTTGTTGCAAGAATGCAAGAAACTTCAGGTACATTTGATAAGTTTTTAGTTAAACAACTAAGCGAAGAAATTAAAGAACTTAAAACTGAAAGAGCAACACAACAGTCACTAGTTAACAAACTAGAGGAATTTGTAACTGCTCAATTAGCTGAAGAGATCCAAGATTTCCAGAAAGATCGTCAAGATGTTGTTGAAACTAAAGTTAGACTTGTTAAAGAAGCCCGTACAAAGTTTGATGATTTAAAATCAAGATTTGTAAAGCATACAAGTAAGGCTGTTAACGAAGCAGTGACTGGTTATCTAAAAGGTGAAATGAATCAACTTAAAGAAGATATCCAAATAGCAAAAGAAAATACTTTCGGACGTAAAATATTCGAAACTTTTGCTACTGAATTCTCATCAAGTCACTTGAATGAAAATCAAAAAATTAAGCAACTAGAAGCTGAAATTAAAAAGTCAGCAGACGAAATTGCTAAGATTAATGAGAGTCTAGAAGAGAAATCAAAAATAGTTGAGAGTAAAGAACAAGAAATTGCTATTATTCAAGAGAACGTTGAGCGTAAAGAAACACTTAGCGAACTATTGAAGCCACTCAACAAAGATAAGGCAGGCATAATGACTGACCTACTAGAAAGCGTACAGACTTCAAAGTTGAAGACTGCTTTCGACCGTTATCTACCAGCTGTTTTAGACGGAAAATCTGTAATTAAAGAAAGTAAAAAGTCTATAATTAAAGAAAACCGTTCTGAAGTAACAGGAGATAAGCAACCAAAACCTCAAACTGCAGAAGTGAAGGAAGAAGATAGTAATAT
>Ga0255755_1003948_pt1 | contig 11027 bp, 13 predicted proteins | sample 011ome_18_FD_179955 | JGI IMG/M metagenome (GOLD analysis project Ga0255755, IMG submission 179955) | Coastal salt marsh microbial communities from the Groves Creek Marsh, Skidaway Island, Georgia - 011501BT metaG (version 2) | ecosystem: Environmental > Aquatic > Marine > Intertidal zone > Salt...
GTCTGCCCTTTTCGCCCCTATGCCAAAAGCTGAAGAGGGCTCCGAGGAGGAGTCGCCAGAGACCAAAAAGAATGTGAGTAAGACTGGCACTAAGCCAAAACGTCGAAATAATCGTCAGCGAAAGCGCCCTGCCAATCAATCACAAGTCGCCGAAACAGCAGAAGAAACCACTGCAGTCACCACGCCTTCAACCACAGATGCCTCCGATGACTCGAGTGCGGACGGTGAACCTAAGAAGCGTCGTAGGCGCGGTCGAAGAGGTGGACGAAGACGCACAGGCGCCGACGCCGCTTCAGACCAGATGAATGCCGATGAGGCGGTCCTCGACGGTGACACATCTGCCGACGAGACTAATGACGCTGATGCCGAGCAAGAAACATCGCAGGAACCACGTCACAGACCCACGGAAAAGCGCTCTGAGGGACGTCGGCGCCGACGCCGTGGCCCTAAACCTGCGGCGGATGCAGTTGCAGAGAGCGAGGCGATCCCCACTGCGGGCGCACAGTCCACAAGCGCGGCTGAGCTGGCTTCAGTCGACGCCTCCACGAATACGGAGGACACAGACACTTTGTTCGCAACGATTCCATCAGCGCAGACCGCTGAGACCGCTGAGACCGAGTCCAGTGTGAGTGAAGACGCGCCTACTCAGGTCGCTGAAGCTTCTGACAGCGAGCAAGCTCAACGGGAGGTCGATAGCACATCGATCGACAGGTCTGGCATTACGGCTGATGGTCGTGCCATCAATGACCCTCGTGTGGATGCGCGCCCCATCGGAGACGTCGCTGTAAAAACTGCCATCGGTAGCGTGTTCGGGGCCGAGGCATTCCCCGATGCACCGCACTTTGCAAGTAAGGCACCACGAGCCGCTAATGATCCTCGAGGTCCGATAATTGATGAGCCTGCGGCAAATGATGAATTAATCGAGGAAAATGAGGTGGCCGGCGCTTGATCGGGGGAAAAGCCCCGTTATAATGCGGCGCTTCTCCAGACGAGAGTCATGAGAGTTTTGGTGGGCTGGCTGAGTGGTCGAAAGCGGCGGTCTTGAAAACCGTTGAACCGAGAGGTTCCCGGGGTTCGAATCCCTGGCCCACCGCCATTTTAAGGAAACCGTCGCAAGGCGGTTTTTTTTATGACTGCTGCAATAGCCGTCACAGCAATTATCTTAGCCCCTACTCTGCAGGCCAACCCCAGTCGCTCACATTGCTGTTTGCGGCCATCCATACGAAAACCAAATAGGCGGCCACGTTTTGGTCCATGGCTGCGGGGTCTATTTTATCGAGTGTGTCGTCCGGCGTATGGTGTAAATCGAAGTAGTCACTGCCGTCCTGTACAAACCGGAATCCGGGAAACCCTAGTGAATTCATTGGGCTGAGATCGGGACCGCTAGAACGGACACTATTACTCCCGGGCGCAATACCCAGTGGCTCAACTAGCTCCGCTATTTTGTCTGCGACCGGTTTTGCCTGATCGTTGATACTGCGGGTGATTTTCCAGATACGACCGGCACCAAAGTCGCTCTCGGTACCAATCACGTGATTTCTAAGCGTATCCTTGTGTTTATCTGCATACGCATACCCGCCAAGCAGGCCCACCTCCTCTGACCCCCACAGAACCAATCTCACAGTCCGCCGAGGCTTGAGACCAGCCTCTTTGATGCGGCGTAAGACCTCCATGGTAATGGCAACGCCCGCACCATCATCGATGGCGCCCGTTCCAAGGTCCCAGCTATCGAGATGCCCACCGATGACGACCAGCTCATCAGCCAGGTCACTGCCCGGGAGTTCCGCGACAACGTTGCCGCTTTCAACCACGCCCGTGTAACTTGGCGTCAAGGTCAATTTGATGCGAAGACTCTGGCCACGCTCTGCCATTCGCTCAAGCTGATCGGCATCTGGGTTGGACAACGCAGCAATCGGAATGGGCGTAACGTCAGTGGCGTAGCTCATGTTGCCGGTATGCGGCATACGGTGGCTATCGGTACCGATAGAGCGAATCAATGTCGCTATCGCACCACGACGCCCTGCCTCGACAGCACCGGCAGATCGCAGTCGGACAAAGTGCCCGTACGAGGAACCGTCCTGCGTTCGCTTCATGGCGTGACCAACGTAGGCAATCTTGCCCTCCAGCGAGTCATCTGGCGCGGCTCTCAGGGCTGCTAACGACTCAAACAGAACGACCTCTGCTTCAACCCCATTTACCGGTGTAGCGACGCTATTTCCCAGCGATGTAATAGCCAGCTTCTGCGGAAATGGAGACACCACCTCAGCCGTCTCCGCGCCCCGCCGCCAGCCTTCAATCATGAAAGGCTCTACCCGAACGTTTTCAAATCCATAACGCGTTAGTTTTTCAACTGCCCAGTCGCGCGCTCTACCTTCAGCTTCGCTACCCGCGAGCCGAGGCCCAACCTCGGTGGTTAGACTCTCGACGATATTCCAGGCGCGTGTCCCCGACATAGCATCGTCACGAAGTAATGTCGCCGTTTCGACATCCGTTTGCGAATACGACCCGTCGGTAGCGGTCAAACCCGCCGGAGCACATAGGAAAGCCAGGATGGCTGCGTAGAAGCGAAGTTTGGTCATGGTCTCTACTCTCCGTACTAAACTAATGTCAGTGCAAATACGTTTTACTGTCACAAGCGCAGTATGATGAAAATCTCGCTCAGTGGAACTTTTTTACGTGTCTCACGTTCAAAAAAGACAGTGCTTAGAATGGATCACGCCATGAAAAACATCCGACTTACCCTCCCGACGGCTCTCATCTTGGGCTTGCTTCTCTCCGTGCCCACTTTGGCTGCGACACAACTGGATGTGAGGGGTATAGGGGTGGTCTCAGTCGCTCCTGATGAGGCAAGCATTACGGCACAGGTGTCGCTGGTTGACCGCGACGCAGGCAAGGCACAGGCGCGTGCTTCTTCGGACATCGATGCGATACTCGTCGCCCTAAAACCGTTTTCGGTAAAACCCGACAGCTTGAACACCAGCGAGCTGTCGCTGGTCCCTGAATATCGATGGGATCGGGCCACCGAGCAACAGCAATTTATGGGATTCAGGGTGACCCGGACCGTGTCGTTCACGATCGATGACATAGCGCGTTTGGGATCTACCCTGAGCGCGCTCGCAAATGCTGGCGCAACCATGATTAGTTCGCCCGTAATGGGCTCTTCGAATGCTGCAAATGCTAAAGATCAAGCGCTAGCCAAAGCGGTTAAGGATGCTCACAAAAAGCTCAATGTTCTCGCGGAGGCCGCCGATATGTCACTCGCCGGCATTACACAGATCTCTGAGATATCGCCTTACTCACCACGACCGCAACCCACCCTGATGCGCGCAGAAATGGCACTCGATTCGGCCCCGTCCAACAATTTCGTAGCCGGGAATCTGACCTTTATCGCCGAAGTTAGGGCCCAAGCGGAAGCTGAGTGAGGTTTTTTACTTGGATATGCACTGAGTCGCCCCTATATTATTATCTGGTATTAAGAAACGATTAACTGATTAGTTAACAAACATAAGGACCAAAACAATGTCTGAAAGACGAGTCGATGTATCAACTGCACCAATGGACGTTGCAGCGCTTGAGACGAATAGAGTGCTGCGAAACACGTACATGTTGCTGGGAATGACACTGGCCTTCAGCGCAGTGACTGCAATGATTTCAACAGCTCTACAGTTGCCGGCGATGATGTACCTGGTCTTCGTGCTCATTGGGTTCGCTCTACTTTTCGTCGTCAACCGTTTGGCAGATACGGCCAAGGGGCTACCCGCCATTTTTGCCTTCACAGGCGTTATGGGTGCGGCGCTAGGCCCGCTGCTCAATGTCTACCTCGCCTTGCCCAATGGTCCAAACCTCGTGTTGCAATCGTTGGCAGGAACAGCGCTCATCTTCTTTGGGTTATCTGCCTATGCGCTACAGTCAAAGCGTGACTTCTCCTTTATGGGTGGATTCCTTTTCGCTGGGCTATTGGTAGCCATCGTTGCGATGATTGCCAATATTTTCCTGGCGATCCCCGCACTGTCTCTCACGATCTCTGCGGCAGTGGTCATGATCATGTCCGGCCTTATCCTGTTTGACACGAGTCGCATAATTAACGGTGGCGAAACCAACTATATTCGCGCGACAGTCAGTCTGTACCTCAATATTTTCAACCTGTTCGTGCACCTACTTCACCTACTGGGTGTGTTTGGTGGTGACGACTGAGTCGGCCTTAAGTCTATGAAACCCCGGCTTGCCGGGGTTTTTTATTGCTCAAGCAGTTTTGATGAAAACACTCTCTTTACTCATTAAAAACGAACCGGCACTCACTTCGGGCGCCGTGCGCTTTGCGCGAGCCACTGCTGCGACAACGACGCGAGTCGATTGTGTGTTTTTCTTCGGAAAAGGCGTGCTACATGCCACCGGTGATAACAAACAATTTTGGTCATCTTGGGCACGTAGTACAGGTACACGCCTCGTGCTTTGTAGTGCCTCCGCTGAGACCTGCGGGCTTTTGGCAGAGGATGAGTTTTCAGTCGAGGGTTTAGGAGAGCTCATAGCGACAGGCTTGAACAGCCACAGGGTGGTGAGTTTTGGGTAAGACCAGCACATGGCTTTTCATTATCGGAAGTGAGCCCTATACGCACGGATTACCCAGCGACCCGGCCATCGACGCAATAATGGCGGCAGGGGCGTTCGGGCAAAGAGCCTCAGTGCTGTTTGTGGATGATGGCTGCAAGTACCTCAGTCAAGCCGTATCACCCCCGCCCGAGCAGAGCGACCTACGAAAGCTTCTAAGGTCACTCCCCCTATACGACGTAGACCAGTTGTTCATGACCTCAAGTGCGGCTCACGCTGACATCGACTTCGGCGATCTACCGGTAACGTGGCTCGAGCCAACCACTGTCGCAACGCTGGTGAATGACGCGTCTCACGTGGTGACCTTCACATGAATCTGCATGTCATCAATCGCTCAGAGGCATGGCCAACCGCTCGGCCTTTCATATCGTGCGATGACCTCGTGATCTGGGTGGATACTGCCGGCATCGATGGGCTCTCTGCAGAACTCAAATCTGAGGGGTTGGATTTAGTCTGCCTGAGTCTAGAAGACGGAAATCGGCATCAAGATCTAGAATTTCCCGTCATCAGTGACCAGACATGGGTACACTATGTACTTGAGTCGACTTCGCTCTGTTCTTGGGGATGATGTGAACACCCAACTAGCATCTATCACGCTGGATAAACATGGTTTTTTGAAAGACCGACACACGTGGACGCCCGAGATAGGCATTGCGTTTGCGGCTGATGAAGGGATTGATATGAAGAACGAGCACTGGGAAGTCGTTCATCTCCTTCGCGCGTATTTCGAGGAGTTCGATGCATCACCCGCTAATCGTGCTCTGGTCAAGTACGTCAAGCTAAAACTGGGACCATCAAAGGGTTCCAGCATTTACCTCATGTCCCTATTCCCCGGCTCGCCGGCGCGAGTGGGTAGCCGCATTGCGGGCTTACCAAAGCCCAAAAACTGCCTCTGAGATCACGTGCTGCCCAACGACTACCAACCCGAACGCTACCAAGAGCTGCTCGATGAAAAGCTCGCCAGCATCCTGCCCGGTTTTGCTTCAATGGGTGCGCCCGAACCCGAGATATTTTCCTCGCCACCCCATAGTTTTCGGATGCGAGCCGAATTCAGGGTTTGGCATGACAATGATGATCTTCAGTTCGTCATGTTCGAGCGAGCGAAGCCGAGAGAGCCGATCACTGTCAGTGCGTTTCCCTTTGGTAGTGACGGGATTCAAGCCGTGCTTGAACCCCTAAGGGCGCTCCTTGAAGGCAATCACACACTGCGTACTAAGCTGTTCCAAGTGGAATTTCTAACCACGCTCTCAGGCGAGTGTCTGGTAACCCTGGTTTACCACCGGAAACTTGATGACGAGTGGCTTCAGGAGGCATCGGAGGTTGAGCAAACCCTTAATATCAAGGTCATCGGGCGATCGCGGGGGCAGAAGATTGTCGTCAGTGAGGACTGGGTTACGGAGACACTACACGTTGACGGTCTTGCGTTTACCTACAGGCAACCCGAGCAAGCGTTCATTCAACCTAACGCCACTGTCAATCAAGCAATGCTCAGCTGGGCGCGCAGACACGCTAAAGATACAGAAAAAGACCTGCTTGAGCTCTATTGCGGCATTGGAAACTTCACGATACCGCTGTCGAAACACTACCGGCGTGTCCTAGCCACCGAGGTGTCCAAAGTGGCCACCCGAGCAGCTCAAGACAACCTTGCGCTAAATGACGTCGACAACGTCGCCTTCGCTCGCTTAGCCGCAGAGGAAGTCACTGAAGCGCTAAACGGTGTACGTGAATTCCGCCGGTTACAAGCGCTTGAGCCCCCGCTGAGTGCCTATGACGTTGGCACTGTGTTCGTTGATCCACCCCGGGCAGGCCTCGACAGCGGCACGATGAGGCTCTGCCAGCGATTCAATCAGATTCTGTATATCAGCTGTAACCCACTGACTTTAATTGATAATCTTAAAACCATAAGCGAGACGCATCAAATAGAAGCACTCGCCTTTTTTGATCAATTTCCTTACACCCATCATTTGGAGTGTGGCGTAAGTCTGATACGACGAGGAGCACATGAAAGCACTGACTGAGGTGCAGGTGGAATACGCACTTAAAACCACGCACAGTCGATGGCGGCTTGAGGGCAAGTTCATTCGTCGGGACTTTGTGTTTAAGAACTTCGTCGAGGCCTGGGGCTTTATGAATAGTGTTGCCCTACTCGCTGAGTCTATGGACCATCACCCTAACTGGGACAATGTCTATAATCAGGTAACCATCCGGCTGTCGACGCACGATGCCGGTGGCCTGACCGAAAAAGACTTCCAGCTGGCCGGAGCCATCGATTCGATATTGCCTTGACTCTAGCGGCTGAAAAACGCCTCGATAGCAGAAATAACCGCCTCATCCTTCAGCATCGGAGCATGACCAACATCAGCGACCTCAAGATACGCCATGTCGGGCACGCGACGTTGCATTTCGGCTGTTATACGCGAGTCGAGAAGGTCGGATAATGCCCCTCGTATCAACATCAGTGGTTGCTGAGCGAGTAAATCGAACACGGGCCAGAGATCGGGTGGTACGGCATCAGAATCCTCAGCATTAACGGCCTCAGAGATCCTCGGGTCATAATCCAAGACGGGCACGCCATTGACCTCCTTGAAAACCTGCCGAGTAAACTGCTCCCAGCCATCGTCTGAGAGGGTGGGAAACGCAACCTCATTGATCCGTTTGTTATAGGCCACTGCCTCTGCCCATGTCGTGATCGGCTCTCCCTGCCCCACATAACCCTTGATCCGATTGAGGCCCTCGTCACACAGCTCAGGCCCGATATCGTTGAGAACAACGTGGGAAAAGACGCCTGGCATCACTGAATTCATGACCATGGCCATGAGTCCGCCCATGGAGGTCCCCACCGTGGCGACGCGGCTAACACTCGCCGCCTCCAAGAGCGCAAACATATCGCTAACGTAATGCGGGAGCGCATAGCGAGTTGGGTCGGTATCCCATTCAGACTTACCCCTACCCCGCTGCTCCGCAACCAACACCCGATAGTGTTTTGAAAGGCGATTAGCCAAGCATTCAAAATCCCGTGAGTTTCTGCTCAATCCGTGCATTAACAGCACGCACTGTGTGTGAGAGGAAGGCGCAGGATAGTCGCGCGCGTATAAGGTGAGGCCATCCTCACTTTGGTAGAAGAAATCGTCGTAAAGCGCGGTCTCGAGCGTCGACATTAGCCCGGATATGCCTCTGCGAGACCTTGGTAAACCGCACCTGCAAAATCGGCCTGATTGGGGTCTAGGCGAACAAGTAAATCGGATAAATGCTCATTATCCTCTCGCCCATCCCAGATCTTGATGTATGAGCCGTCTTTGTAGCCGTGGTCCTGCCGGAAAAAGTTCAACACGTTCTTTCCTACGTACATGCGGTACAGTTGCTCGAAGCTAAGGCCACTCGCCGCCATGAGTCCCAAAAAAGCGCTGGTAGAGAACGACTGGGTCGTAATGCACGATTCAGCCAAGGTCTCAGTCGCTTCTAGCAGGGACGATTCTGTGGGTGTAGCGGTCAAGTCTTCTGCAATCTGAGCCGCTAGATCATCGAGACTGCCAGAGCGACAGATCATGGCTGACATACCGAAATGCCATATATCCACAACTTCAAGCTGTATTTGCTCCATATCCGGATCCGCGTGTTTCCACCACTTGTAGCCCGCGTGGTCCATCAGTTCCGCGCACTCGATCCATGCAGCTCGGTACCATTCAAAGCCTTGCTGGCGCCACTCAGGATGAACCTTGGTATTCATCCGATCTTGCAGGTCTAGCATGGTGCGCACAGCATTTAACATTGAAGCAGGTCCTATTCGATTTGTTCCGGAAACGTTACCATGGCGCGCCACGTTTTAGGCAGTAATTTAAGGATTGAGACATGACCAGCAATGATCAGATTGAGAGACTGAATGAGCACAAACCGCCGTTCATCGAACTGCTTAATGGCAAGATCATTGCGGCGGATAATGAGGCTCAGAGCTGTACGTTTGAGTTTCGGCCCACCACTGATCACTGTCATTCCATTGATGTAGTCCAGGGTGGCTTCATTACTGTGATGCTGGATGCGGCTATGTCGCACGCCGTGTTCGCGCATTTGGGCCCTGACGGGGTTAGTGCGCTTTCTAGCCTAGAAGTCACAACCCGGTATCACGCAGTGACCCGTGGAGGGAAAGGCCCTGTCTATGCCAAGGGCTGGATTCGCCAAGCAACCTACAAGACAGCGTTCATGGAGTCAGAACTTTTGGACGAGGACGGGAAACTGCTGGCGACAGCACAAAGCGTCGCGAAGATCGCCAGACAATCGTCATAGCCTCGGCAGCACGATTCTCCCCGGCTACTGAGTCACTTCCACCGTTCCGCTAGCCGTTACGCCAGAAGCATCAACGACCACCGACTCACCGGTACTCGTCTGCGATACGTCTATTTCCGAAACGCTCACCGTGAAGTTCTTAGTAACCGTTGTTGGCGGGGGTGGAGTCGTTCCACCACCGCCCGATGGCGGCGCAGAGCCACCACCGCCCCCACCGCCGCAGGCAGCCAGTGCCGAACTAAGGAACAAGGCGCCACAGATTTGCTTGATTTGATTCATCAGTAACATCGTTATTTCCTCAAAGTTCGTAGGTGATTAACACCTGGCTCGACTCAGTCGTAATGGGTAGCGCGTCATCGAAGGTAAAGCTGATGCTGCCATTGTCGGTCGTATAAACCCCTTCAGCGACAAGTTCCGACGTATCAGCAACACCATCGCCATTGGCATCGGCGAATACTTTCACCGCACCGACTTCATTGACGTCATTAAGATCACCAGACGCCGCAAGTGTCATACCATTGATTTGCGCATCCGCAACCTCTGCCTGTACCGTGAACGCTAGGACAACCGTATCGCCATCGCCCTCTTCAAACGCAGTTGAAGAAAGGTCGGTAACCGCAAAGGCAATGTTCAAGGCCGAACCCGTATCGTTCGCTGAACCGCTGATGTCGGCACTGCCACCCTCATACCCTGAGCGTGTTGTACTCACGGTGACTACACTGCTCTGACCTGACGTGAGCCCCGCGACAGTGATTAAGCCTGACGCGCTAATTGAAGCCGTACCCGCAGTCGGAGTAACGTCCCAGGTGAAGCCTGCGTCGTAGTTACTTATCTGTACGGTAAACCCATCGGCAGTGGATACAACGTCATTAAACTCAGGCGTTAATGCTGCGCCCACGTTGGCTGAGCCACTGATCTCTGCCGTACCACTCTCGTAGCCTGTTCGCGACGCTGTCACATTGACGGTTGCGCTCTGACTGGGAGTGAGACCAGTCACTGTAATCAAGCCCGAATTGTTAATGGCCGCACTTCCTGTCGACGCAGACACTTCCCACACGAATGCCCCATCGTAATTACTGACCTGGACCGTAAAGCCATCGACGGTAGAGCTAACTGCATCAAACTCCGGCGTCAGAGCCGCGCCCACAGTGGCATTGCCTGTCACCTCGGCGGATCCATCGTTGAAGCCTGCCCGTGACGCTGTGACGGTAACGGTAGCACTTTGACCCGCGCCTAACCCTATTACGGTTATAAGGCCCGTACCGTTAATGCTGGCAGAACCCGCCGTTGTTGCCACATCCCAGGTGAATTCGGCGTCGTAATTGCTTACCTGCACCGTGAACCCATCTGCGGTGCTTGTCAGCGCAGCGAAGCTTGGGGTTAGCGAGTTACCGTCTGCACCCACAGGAATCGCCGGTGGGAAGCTCACACTCTCCCCAGGCCAGCCGTCTGCGAATGGGGTCACCCTGCAATCGTAGGTCTCGCCATTGATCAACCCTTCAATGACAAGTGGCGAAGATGCACCCGACGCGGTGCCCTCCGAGGCCGATGAGCGCGAAATAATCGTCAGGCCCCAGCTCTCGAGCTGACCGCTGTCTTCAAGCTGAGTATCCGAAACATCGAGAACCCACGTCCCTAGCGTGCTCTCGCCCTCAAAGGCCGACAACGACTCAGCAGGCAGCGCCGTGACGGGATAGGTCTCGATCACGTTGTCGTCACCATCCGTGCTGACCGTCTCTTTAAGCCTTACCGTCGTGCCGCCTGGCGATGAGAGATCAACCACCACGTCACCACGCCAGGTGTGCGTAATATTGACCGGAACCTGTATCCCGTCCTGCTCGATGGTGAAATTATCCGTAATTTCCAGCTCACTGGTAATCGGTGTGTTCTCGTCAAACGGCAGAAGCGCCTCGATTGCATAATCGGTTTCAGTCGCAATCGACTCCGTGGCGCAATATGCCTCAAAGGTATCCGCAATCACTCCATTGGGCTGACCTTCATCGAAGTAGAGCGTCAACTTGGTATCCCCTGCTTCAACACGATCGAGTACCGGCGTGGGTGGTACAGCGCGGTCTGAATCTAACTGAAACGCTGCATCCGACACATCGTAAAAAATGTTACCCGCGCCCTTAATCATC
>Ga0255755_1003949_pt1 | contig 11026 bp, 4 predicted proteins | sample 011ome_18_FD_179955 | JGI IMG/M metagenome (GOLD analysis project Ga0255755, IMG submission 179955) | Coastal salt marsh microbial communities from the Groves Creek Marsh, Skidaway Island, Georgia - 011501BT metaG (version 2) | ecosystem: Environmental > Aquatic > Marine > Intertidal zone > Salt...
TGTATTGAGCAAATACTTCCCAGTTCACAGCTTCTTGACCAACCAAAATATATCTAGCATGCATAAAAGTCGATTCATCAATGGGCTTATCATTAGACTTTCTTTCGCTTTGTTGGAGGATGAGAAAGGATTCAGCTTTTTCTGAGTTATTATCGAATCTTAATTGCGCTGAGTAAAAATCCCTATCTCTATTCCCTCTTGATGCATTAAAATTAGCGCTAATATTGGCAAAAAACCCTATCTCACCTTCACGCCTCAGATCTTCTATATTAACAATGGCTTGACCCATGAGATTAAGAGAACCTATGCAGGTAGCCAAGATTGATAGGGGTCGAATTCTATTTATTTTTAGCAACAAAGACTCCTTCCCAGTCAGATGCAGGGGGGTGAGCAATATATTCTTCAATTCTTGCTTTCATGTGCTTGTAGTATAGTTCAAGCTCCCCAGATATTGGTATCAATTCATCAATTAATAACTTAGCACCATCCCAGTTTTGAGCTCTATATTCAATCAAGAAAGCCTCATGTTTTTTTAAGAATTCCTCTGTAATTTTTATCTCTGGTTTAAAACAGGTATAGATGGTTTCAGCAGAAGATTTTCCTTTGACTGCAATTCTATCAATCTCAATGATAGTAAGCTCAGAATCCTCCAAGTAAGTATTTTCACCCATGATCATGTGCAAACCATAATTGGATGATTGACTTTCCAGTCTAGATGCAAGATTCACAGCATCGCCAAGAACGGTATAGTCAAAACGTTTATCAGATCCCATGTTGCCAACAATGCAGTTTCCAGAGTTAATACCAATACCTATCTCAAGCTTAAAGTCTAAACCTTCTTCAGTGTGAGAGTTGAATTCATCCAAAGCTTGATTCATTGAGTGCGCTGCTTTGATTGCTAAATGGCGATGATCAGGCTGATCGGTGGGTGCATTCCAAAATGCCATAATGCAATCACCCATGTATTTATCTATGGTTCCACCGTGTTCCAAAATGGCATTTGATAATACGGTAAGCAATTGATTAATCAACTGAGTTAAAGCTTCAGGATCATCCTTGTATTGCTCAGAAATTTTTGTAAACCCCCTAATATCCGAGAATAAAAAAGTCATCTCCTTTCTTTCTCCACCCAGGACCAAAGATTCACTAGATTCAGCCAAGCGGCTAACCATTTCTGGGGAAAGATATTGTGCAAAAGCACCCCTGACTCTGCTGCGCTCAAGCTCAGTGAATAAAAAATTAAAAAAAGTAACGGCCACATAAACACCTAATGAAATTATCAACGGTGATATTGGATCAACCAAAAATAGCTTTGCTTTAAAAAAATAATAACTTGAACCTATGATGCCTCCAGAGCCAGCAATCAAAACACTTAGTCCGCCGATTGGACCTAAGGCTTGAATGCTTAAAGTTATTGAAATGGCCAAAATCAGTCCAGCTAGAAATTCTGCACCAAACAACCAGTCCGGTCTTTGTAAAAATTCATTAGCAAAGATTTGCTGAATAAACTGAGCAATGATTGTTACCCCTGGAATATTTTTCTCTGTCGGTGTAGATCTAAGATCGAGCAAGCCTGCAGCAGATGTACCAACGAGCGCAACTTTGCCCTCAAAAAATTCAGGGGGTATTGCTTCTGAGATAACATCTGCCGCAGAGACCATGGGAATATTTTTAGTAGGGGCAAAGTAAACCCAGGCATTCCCTTGGGGGGTTGTTGGAATGGTGAGAGGACCTAATTTGATATTATTGATACCTGTTTGAGCACCATAGGCTTCCTCGCTTGAGGCATTAGAGGATTTAATCTGAAAAGTGGAGGCTCCCAAAGCAACTCTAGTCATTTCTAAGGCAAGGCTAGGTACCAATTGATCACCAATTCTTTCAAAGGTTGGTAATTGGCGAACAATTGCATCATTGTTTCCAATACTCATTGAGCCAACCCCTGCTGCTGAATCATTCAGTAACTTGAGGTTATTTTGAACTCCAAGATAGTTAACTATAAATTGCTTAGGATCATCTCCCTGAGTGACTATGCCAAACTTAGCTTTATAAGGTTTAGAATTAATTTTATTGTTTAGGGCTTGGCCTAGGACCACAGTGCCATGATCTTTTATAGCTTGAGAAAAAATATCATCGTTACTTGGTAGGGCTGATAGCTCTTTTTTTAATCTTTCATTGAGTGAATAAGTGGCAATAAAGTTCTGAGGATTTGTCCTGTCAGGCTCCGCAAAGACAATATCAAATCCAAGGGCTGCTGAGGCATAAGTTTGATTTATTAATTTAGCTAATTGATTTCTTGACCATGGCCATTGGCCAATTTCCTGAAGCGAGCGATCATCAATATCGATAATTACAACGGGATCTTCGGGATAAGCTTTTCTTGGCATAAATTGTTGAAAGGTATCAAAAGAATAATTTTGGAATGTGCTAAAAATTTGCAACGGATTCATAATTGGTAAGGTACTTATGAAAATTGCAAATACTAAAAGGGCGTATCGAGAAACTTGCTTAAAATTTTTTTTCACACTTATAAAATAATTTAGTAAAGCTTTATAAATAGGTATTGCAATCCCAAGTCTCTCAACAGTATTTACTCAGCAAAACATCAGCTTTAACTTTTTTCATTCAACAGCATATGAACTAATTGATAAAAACATATAAATTATAACCTCATGCTTTAGCGAGGTATGAAAAATTCTTAGAAGTTTTCTTTACTGCCTAAGTTAAAATATACTACAAATCCTTTTATTAGGACGGGGATAAAACTTATTTACAACGCGATGAAATTTAAGAGTTTAATCACATTTCTATTAACTTCTTTCGTCTCAGCTTTGCCTGCACAAAACGTCCTACCTTCTATACCTGATCCAGAGTCAGTTGCTTCTGTTCAACGCGAAAAAGAAGAAGTTTTCAAGCAGCTGTTCAAGGATCCAACGAATTTATCTTTGTTATTTAAATATGCAAATTTATCTATTTTGGTTGGTGATTTGGAGGCTGCAATTGGAGTCTTTGAACAGATGTTGATTTATGACTCAGAGCTACCAAGGATAAGATTGGAGTTGGGGGTTCTGTATTTTCGCCTTGGTGCATATGCCATGGCTACTAACTATTTAAAAAGTGTAAAAGAGTTTAATCCTCCTCCCGAAGTTGAAGCGAAAGTTAATCAATTTTTAGAAGCCATTGTTTCAGCTGAAAAGCCTTTTCAGTGGCAGCAAAACCTGAGTATTGGTTTCAAGCGAACCACTAATGGAAACTCAGGCATTAATGCAGACTTTATTGAAATAGGTGATTTTTTGCTGAATGTTGATCCAGAAAGCAAAAGGCAACGCGATCGATCATCTTTGTTTAATTATTCACTAAGTATTGACCAAGATTTAAATCATCCAAGAGGCGACAACATTCAATACTTTTTTAGTTATGGAGCTGATCAGCTAGCCACATTTAAACAGTTTGATGTTCAAAGCAATGTTCTTTCAGTAAGGCGGAATTTAAATTTAGATGAGAATTTCTTTTCTTTTTTTAGTTTAGAGGATCCAGTGTTTGCGCCCAACATAAATCTTCTGAGGGTTGTTCTTAATAGAGAGGAAATTTTAAGAAGTGGACGCATTTCTCTAGATTATAGCGGCCGACTAGACAATGGCTCATCTATGTTGTTCACATATTACAGAGAAGAAAAAATTTTTAGGTCAGGAAGGCAGAAAAATGGACGCATCAATGGCGTTAGTTTTGGCCAAAGTTTTGTTTGGACTGGCCCACAAGCCCTTTATGGTTATAGAATTATTTTAGAAAATTATCGTGCGAATGCAGGTTATGAGTTTTATGAAAATTATGGACTTGAATTAAGTTATTCTCAGCCCTTAGGAGAGAACTGGCAGTTTTCATCTAAATATAGCTACCAAGATAAATCTCATGATGATGAGTATCCACTTTTTGGAGCTAGGCATGACCAGGCAGAAAGTTGGAGGTTTAATATGCTCAGACCTATGGGACCATGTTGGTCTGTAAACTTGGGATTAGTATTAAATGATTCCAGGAGCACCATTAGCATCTACAAACGCAGAGCTAATAATTTTTCTGCGCAAATCAATTACCAATGTTTGAAATAATGAAGAAACTTGCGTATAAATTCTCATCAATATTTCTACTTGCAGGAATTCTATCTAATGCTGGATTAGCCCAAGAGCAAATAGGTGTTGCATCTGCGGTCAATAAAAATACCACTGACCTCACCTTAGAGCAAGAGCGCAAGCTCATTGATGCAGGTTATGAAATCATTCAAAATCACACCATTGAAACTGATGGCATTGGAAGAGCGCAAATGCTACTGCTTGATGGTACAGCATTTTCAGTGGGGCCTAATTCAAGCGTTGTTCTAGACAAATTTATTTATAATCCGGAGACTGCTGAGGGTTCTCTTGAGGTGACAGCTAGAGGATTGCTGAGGATCGTTGGAGGTAAAGTTACCAAGAAGCAGCCTGCTTTAATTCGAACCAATTCAGCCACTGTCGGAATCAGGGGTGGTATCGGAATTGTTCAGACCAATGGACCGCAAACCAATGCAACATTTCTTTACGGCACCGAAATGACTGTTACACCCAATTGTGTTGATTTAGACTCTTTTGGTGATCAATGTTCTCCAGATTACGCCACCACTGTGACTGAGCCTGGATTTTCAGTTTCAGTTGAAAGTGAGGATTCTGAGCCTAGCGAACCGGTCGCAGTGACTGAAGAAAGCTTAGATGCTCTGCAGGAAGAGTTAGAAGTATCAGAAGAAGCCCCAGAAGAAGAATCTACTACAGAAGAAACTCCAGCTGAGGAGACTCAAGCAGACGAGGGAACTGCAAGCGAAGAGACAGCAACTGAGGAGACTTCTGGCGAAGATGTTGCCCCTGAGTCCACTGAGCCTGAAACTGAAGCACCTGCAGAGATTGAAACCGAAGTCGCAAGTGATGATGCCGGTGATTCAACTGATATTGAAGTTGATGAAGGTTTATTAGATTCATCAGGAGTATCAGATGCATCTTCAGGTGTTGCTCCAGAAGAACTGGGAACAGCCGAAGAATTTGAGTTAGCCATTGAGCTTGAAACAGTTGAGGCCGATGATGCAAATGAAGATTCAACCGAAAATGTGGCCGAAGAGGTAACTGAAACCACGCAAGAAACCACCGTTGAAGTTGCTCCCATTTTTGTTGTAGAAGCTGAGGATGTGGTTGCAAGCTTTGATGAAAATACTTCCGAAATAAGTTTAGCTCAGTTCATAATTGTTAACCCAGGCGAACAGAATTATACGGTGACTATTGAAGGTGAGGGCAGTGATGCTTTTACCTATAATCAAGAAACTAACTCTCTTGATGTGATCCAAGAGCTTGATTATGAATCGCAAGAAAGTGTTGAGTTGATCGTTACATTTACAAGTGATAACGGTGATATTCAGGAGGTTGCTTTGGCACTTAATGTAACTGATGTGGATGAAGCAGTAGTGCTTGCAGTTGAGCCCGTTAATACCATTAGCGAAGCGGCCATCAGCAGTGAACTTATTGCTAACCAAGTTAATGTTTCTGAAACAGTTCCAGCTGGAACAGTGTTAGCTACTTTTAGCGCAACTGATCCTGAAGGCAATGCTCTTACGTATTCCCTAAGTGGAAGTGGTAGTGACCTGATGACAGTTTCTGAAAGTGGTGAAATAACGCTCACGGGTGGTCTAGATTTTGAAGCTAATTCAACATTAACAGTAATGCTAGAAATTTCTGATGGAACCATTACCACTATCGAAGAAATTACTATCAATGTTATTAACGATGATGAGCCAGCCACCATTGCAGCTACTTTAAGCTCTGCTTCATTTGCAGAAACCTCAGCTGTTGGAACTGCCATTGCTTCGATTAATGCCACCGATCCTGAGGGCAGTGCAGTGACCTACACCCTTAGCGGAACTGGGAGCGATAACTTTAGTATTGATGCCAGTGGTAACATTACCCTTGCCAGCGGTTTAGATTATGAAACAGCAACCTCATATGAATTAACCGTGGTTGTAGATGATGGCACTTATGCTTCCACTGAAGTCATCACTGTTAATGTTGCTGATGTAAACGAAGCACCATCTTTGAGTGCAACTGTTGCCTTCAATGCCTTCCAAGAAAATACAGCAACCGGTACCATCATTGCCACTAGTTCTGTTAGCGACCCTGAAGCTGGAGCCATTACTTACAGTTTATCGGGGAACGGCAGCGAAAATTTCTCTGTCAGTTCTGATGGAACTGTCACCTTAGCCAGTGGATTGGATTATGAAACTGCCACTGCATATGCAATTACTTTAACGGCATCTGATGGAGCTAATTCTGTATCTGAAACGCTCACCATTAATGTTGGAGATATCAATGAGGCTCCAAGCCTGACTAATTCATTGGCTGCATCTTCCTTTGCTGAGAATGTTGCAACCGGTACCACCATAGCAACTGCTTCAGCCTCTGATCCTGAATCTCAAATCATTACTTATTCTTTAAGTGGAACGGGCAGCGAAAAGTTTTCTGTTGACTCTGCAGGGAATATTACTTTATCTAGTCCATTGGATTATGAGACCGCCACTACATACTCTCTAACCTTGACTGCCAGCGATGGAGCAAACAGTATTTCAAATACAATTAACATCAGCGTGGATGATGTGGTCGAACTTTCCATCGCTTTAGCAAGCTCCTCAATCAATCTTAATGAGACAGTAGCCTCTGGCACAAGCGTAACTACTACCTCAACAACAACAGATGGAGGTGCTGCTGTCTCCTATTCCCTTTCAGGTACCGGTAGTGACAATTTTGCTGTTTCATCAAATGGCACCATTACCACAGCATCAACTTTGGATTATGAGGCAACCACTTCTTATTTGTTAACACTTACTGCAACCGATGGCACCAACACAGTCAGCAAGGATTTAACAGTCAACGTCATTGATATCAATCTGTCTTTGAGCTCTAGCTTAGCAGCAGACTCACAAGATGAAAGCCTTGCAATTGGAACCACCATAGCAACTTCTTCCAATTCTAATGCCGAAGGTACGGTGGTTTACTCTTTAACCGATGTTGATAATAAATTTTCAATTAATAGTTCAACCGGTGAGGTTACCCTGACCGGTGTCTTAGATTATGAAACCAAGACCTCGCATGACTTTACTATTACTGCGACCGATGGAGTGACCACTGCCTTTGAAAACCTTAGTGTTAACATTCAAAATCTAGTAGAGCTTGAGTCAGGTTTATTAAGGTACTCAGCAAATTATAGCAATATAAATCAAAGTGGTTTCTCTGCTTCGGCAACTCGAGATAACAATAGTTCTTTATCTAACTTCATGCTTGATACAGTTGTGAGTAGCAATGATTCGATTGCCTCATCCAAATCCATTGATGACTATATCAGTATCAGCAGCAATACTATCCCAGTATCAACTATCACGGGTAATGGCAATGATTCATCAGGCGTTTCATTGCATGAGATAACTTACACTTTACCCGTTAATTCAGATAGAGTATTTGCTCCTAATGAAGCAAGCACTTCATATTTAATTGAAACAAGCAATGCTTCTGGCTCAAGTGCATCAACCTCTGGGTCAGGCTCGGCAATTATTTCCGCAGCACATACTGTCAATGGCAATGCATGGTTTATGGTTTTAAATAACTCAAGTTCAACTCTCAGCGCAACTTACACATCAGGTGATGGGTCATCGGGTCTAGACTATAATTTGTATCAATGGTACTCACAGCCAAGTTACTCATTATTAAGTGGCACAACCTGCTCATCATGCACTTTAAGGAAATCAGGAAATCTTTCTAATGTAAATTATAACTGGGGAAACGGTTCGATATTAGGCAGCATCAGCGAAAAAGCGCTGTTAAATATATCAGGTAAATTTGTAATCCCAACATCATTAGTTTCCTCGGGAGAAGAGCAAATTGTTTATTTTAGGTTATATTCAGATGATGGTGTAGCTATGGAATTAAACAATTCTAGCATTATCACCAATTGGACACCCCATTCACCAACATATAACACTGGATCATTTACCGGAATTGCTGGGCAGGCGTATGATCTAGAACTTTATTGGTTTGAAAATGGTGGTGGCGCTTTGTTGCAGCTAGAATATCGCCTCTCAACTTCTGAAAATTGGGTGACTATCCCTTCAAGCTCTTTTGTTATCGATCCAACTTTTTCTACCAGCTCTTCTTATGAAATTTATGCAAAACAGGCAATGATTGGCGGTGAAATTTATACTGATCAAGATTTTGTTAATTTTACTGGCGGGTCATCCAACCCAACTAAAAGAGTTGTTGCTTTTGCAGTCTACCCTAGAGAAAATATATCAGGTCGTTGGTGGCATTCTAATTTTATTCCTTCCAATCTTATCTCATACCCTAATGTTGCCTTGGATTATTGTCAGGCTGTCAACTCATTATCAAGCTGTCAGAGCGATTATTCTAATACTTACTATTGGATGGATAGGGCTCTGAGGGGGACTATTTGGAATGCTCAAGGCTGGGGTGGAGCATCCTCCGAGGTGCCAGAAGGCTCATCATTATGGTGGCAAGTATTTAATCCCTCAGGCACTGGAGTTGGGCTTTGGGCGCAAGCTAGCTTTTATGACACTTATTCAGGAGTCGATGACAGCACAAGCAGAGATGATCAAGAAAGTTTACTAAATGTAGTTATATCCAATGTAGATTATAGAAATAATTTAGCGTCAGTTTATTCAACCATGGATACTGGTCTTGGACTTACCGGAGTGGGCTATTGGTCATATCAAGGCAATACTAGTTCAAGCACTGATGGCTTAGGAATTATAGCTGGAGTGTCTCCTATTGAATGTGCCACTTCAGAGGATTCAAGCTGTTTTTGGGGATCTTATGATACTACCAGTTACTTGGACAGTATTGTAAATTCAAGCTCAACTACACCTAGGGCAGCAATGATTACAACATCGGACCCTTACAAGACAGGTGAAATGAGCTTGAGCATTTCTTATGATTCAAATACAGACTCCTACAGTACTGGGACTTTTGATCAGCCAATATATTGGCAAAGCATTTTCAGCTATAAAGATGGCTCCTCACAAACAGACGCCTATAAATTATTGACTGATTTTAGATCAAGTGATTTTTACCTTTCTGATAGCTCAAGCTACCAAGGATTTTTTAGTGGAATAATGGAGTTTGATGTCTTAGGCAACGGTAATGGTGAATTAGCTGCAGTAAGATCTAGTTCTCTCGCTAACTATACTTTTAACTCCTCTAATGATTTGCTTGAGGTAAGCGTTCCTTTAAATGTTTCAACATACAGTAATAATTATCTTGATACTTGGTCTTCTGTTATCCAGGGTGCTTTAAACTTAAAGTTTGGCAATATAGAAAATCAAAATACACTTTCTGCATACATATCTAGTGAAGTATTTGCAGCTGAGTTGGAAGATAATTCACAACAAATTGATTCAGATAATGCAGCGAATAATTCTCTAGCCGGGGTTATGGTGAGCTATAACACAATTGATAATCCGGATAGTGACTTATTTGATTCATCTAATGCTTCTATGCCGAATAATAGTTTCTCTACTTGGGGATTTTGGGCAATGAGTTCTGCTGATATCTCAAGTCAAACTGACAACCAAAATGCTGGAGTTCATCTAGGAACTTGGGTAGCTGGAGAGGTGATTAATAACGAAGATATCCCTTCATCAGGTTCTGCCAGTATGAGTGGTGCAGCAGTCATGAATGTTGCCTACAGATACAATCAAAGTGGTTCAACTTATGGAGTTAAAAAATATACAACTACTGCAGATGTTGATGTGCAATTTAATTGGGGATCTTCGGGATACGGAGGTAATGTAACTTTTTCTTCATTTGACTCACACAATCCAATTATCTCCAATGCAGGTTATTCTAGTTTTATTATTGCTATTAATGGTATCGATTCAAGTTATAGCGGAGGCTCGTCGTTTGTAACTAGCAATGACTGGCAAGGATTAACTTCATTGCAAGGTCTGCTTTATGGGACCTCATCATCAATAGAGAGTGGAGGCTCATTCAGCCTAGAGTTAATTAAATCTGGCGATCTTGATACTACAGGAGCTAATGACTTTTATTTTGCTGAAGGAATTTATTTAGTTAATTAAGATGTGTGGTTGTAAAAAAAAAACTTATCTTTATGATTGGGAGCTGAAATGAGTAGCCTTGTAGAGTTTTTTTTAAAAATTAGAAATAGCAAAATCTTTAGCGGTATTGTTATTGCTGTGATTGTGGCATCTGCTATTTATGCCGGTGTTAGCTCTTATGACATTTCGCCTGAGTATAGCGTTTACTTAGATCTATTTGATTATGCCATCACCATATTTTTCTTAATTGAGATCATTATCCGAATGATTTCTGAGCGCTCATTGGTTAAATTTTTTAGTGATGGTTGGAATATCTTTGACTTTTTGATCGTGACCATTTCTTTGGTTCCCATCAACAATGTTGAAAGTGTATTTGTTGCAAGATTGCTAAGAATTATTCGAGTTCTACGAATTATTACTGTGGTGCCTGCTTTCCGTCATATTATTGACTCATTAATTAAAACCATCCCAAGAGTTGGTTTTATTGCCTTATTAATGTTTATCTTTATGTACGTTTGGGGTGCCATTGGAACTATGTTTTTTGGCAAGGTGGACCCAGAGAATTGGGGCAACATTGGCTTGGCTTTAATAACTTTAGTGCAAGTTTCTACTTATGATGATTGGGCAAATATTATGGCTCAAGTCATAGATGTTTATCCTTATGCTTGGATATTTTTTGTTTCTTTTATTATCGTCAATGCTGTCATTTTGTTGAATATGGTAATCGGAGTGATTGTCGATGTGATGACCGGCGGGACTGGGATTGATGATGTCTTGCAGCAAGACAAAGATGATCCTTCTAACTAGCTCTAGATAGGCACTCAGTAAAAGTTTTCTGATCTACGTTACCTCCTGAAAGCATCACCAAGGTTCTTGAGCCCCGAAACTTTTCCTTGTTTT